>ERZ824598.1220-NODE-1220-length-34412-cov-5.903251_pt1 | contig 34412 bp, 29 predicted proteins | sample MGYA00519934_ERZ824598 | MGnify/ENA primary metagenome ERZ824598 (study PRJEB31778, sample SAMEA3449177) | human gut metagenome | biome: human gut; feature: human-associated habitat; material: faeces | place: United Kingdom | collected 2010/2012 ...
CATTCCCGGTAGCTTCAACCGCCGGGAGGGCCGCCCCGGCGAGAAGGGCATCCTCACCAGCCGCGTCATCGACCGGCCCATCCGCCCCCTGTTCCCCCACGACTTCCGCAACGACGTGTCCGTGATGTGCACCGTTATGAGCGTGGACCACGACTGCTCCCCGGAGATCTGCGGCCTGATCGGCACCTCCGCCGCCCTGGCCATTTCCGACATCCCCTGGAACGGCCCCGTGGGCGCCCTGAAGGTGGGCCTGGTGGACGGCAAGCTGGTGTTCAATCCCACCAGCGAGCAGCGCAAGGTCAGCGATCTGGACGTGACGGTGGTGTCCACCGGCAAGAAGGTGGTCATGATCGAGGCCGGCGCCAACCAGGTGCCCAACGACGTGATGTTCGAGGCCATCCGCATGGCCCACGAGGAGAACCAGAAGCAGATCGCCCTGATCGGCCAGATGGTGGCCGAGATCGGCAAGCCCAAGTTCGACTATCCCCACGCGGACTTCGACGAGGAGCTGTTCCAGAAGATCGTGGATGCCACCATGGACCAGGCCAAGGCCGCCATGGACACCGACGACAAGAACGTTCGCGAGGCCCGCTGGAACCAGCTCATCGAAAAGTGGCACGAGCTGTTCCTGGAGGACTATCCCGAGATGGACAAGTATCTGGAGGAGATCACCTATAAGTTTCAGAAGAAGATCGTCAAGGCCTGGCTGCTGGAGGGCCACCGGGTGGACGGCCGCCAGAAGAACGAGATCCGGCCCCTGGCCGCCGAGGTGGGCGTGCTGCCCCGGGTCCACGGCTCCGGCCTGTTTACCCGCGGCCAGACCCAGGTGCTGTCCGTCGCCACCCTGGATACCCTGTCCGCCAACCAGAAGCTGGACACCATCTGGGAGGAGACCGAGAAGCGGTATATGCACCACTATAACTTCCCCGGCTACTCCGTGGGCGAGGCCAAGCCCGCCCGTTCCCCCGGCCGCCGGGAGATCGGCCACGGCGCTCTGGCCGAGCGGGCCCTGCTGCCGGTAATCCCCCCGGTGGAGGAGTTCCCCTATGCCATCCGCGTGGTGTCTGAGGTGGTGTCCTCCAACGGCTCCACCTCCCAGGGCTCCATCTGCGGCAGCACCCTGGCCCTGATGGACGCCGGTGTGCCCATTTCCGCCCCGGTGGCCGGTATCTCCTGCGGCCTGATCCAGGACGACGACGGCTCCTTTACCACCTTCATCGACATCCAGGGCGTGGAGGACTTCCACGGCGAGATGGACTTCAAGGTGGCCGGTACCAAGAAGGGCATCACCGCCATTCAGATGGACCTGAAGAACGACGGCCTGACCATGGAGATCATCAAGAACGCCCTGGACATCACCTATGACGCCCGGTGCCAGATCCTGGACCAGATCATGCTGCCCTGTATCGCCGAGCCCCGGCCCGAGGTCAGCAAGTACGCCCCCAAGATGATCACCATGCACATTGACCCCGACAAGATCCGCGAGGTCATCGGCAAGGGCGGCAGCGTCATCCAGAAGATCGTGGCCGAGTCCGGCGCCAAGATCGACATCGACGACGACGGCACCATCCACATTGCCTCCCCCGACGCCGAAAGCTGCGCCATCGCCAAGAAGTGCATCGACGACATCGTGTTCGTGCCCGAGGTGGGCCAGCTGTACTACGGCCGCGTGGTGCGCCTGATGACCTTCGGCGCCTTCGTGGAGCTGGCCCCCGGCAAGGACGGCCTGGTGCACATCTCCAAGCTGGCCGACAAGCGAATCGAGAAGGTGGAGGACGCCTGCAAGGTGGGCGACATGATGTGGGTCAAGGTCACCGAGATCGACGAGAAGGGCCGGGTGAACCTGAGCCACAAGGACGCCATGAAGGAGATCCGGGCCAAGGAGGCCGCAGGCGAGATCATCAAGTAAATAACCGCCGACAGACCGTAAATTCATATGTATATACACCCGCCGATTCCGCGCAACGGAATCGGCGGGTGCTGTCATATACTGGAAACAGACGACACAAAGAGAAAACCTGTCCGTATAGCGCGGACAGGCGCATGGCATGCGTACCACAATATGTGGTCATATCGACAGAAATCTGCACAATATATCACAGAAAAACAATTTCTAAAATTTTTGTGTCGCCTATTGAAAAACAATAAAAGATATGTTAAAATACTAACTTAACAGGTAGGAAGCCCTAACCTTAATGTAGTATAGCTTTGCTGCTAATATACAATATTATACTCTGTCAGGATGGAAAAATCGTTCAAACGGTTGTAAAGGAGGACGCTATGCCGAGAGGAGCACAGCCCAAGGTCGCCGAAAGAGAGAATCGGATGACCTATGCAGCCATCAGGCTGTTTTTGGAAAACGGATATGAACGGACCACCACCGCCGCCATTGCGCAGGCGGCCGGGATGTCCTCATCCGCATTTTTCGCAGTATTCGCCAACAAAGAGGCGCTGCTGCTGAAGCTGACCAAGTGGATGTACGAAAAGCAGTTCGCCGTTACGCACGAGCTGCTGGGGAAGGACTATGACCCGGTGATGTTCTACGCCGTGGAGCCTGCCATCCAGCTGTATATTGCCGAAAAGACCGAGGGGCTGCGGGAGCTGTATGTCTCCTCGTACTCCTATGCGGCCACCGCCAACTATATACACCAGGTGGTGACGGACAAGCTGGTGGATCTGTTCGGGAAGGATCATCCCGGCTATACCCGGCAGGATTTCTATGAACTGGAGCTGGCTACCTCCGGCATGCTGCGCAGCTTCATGGCCCGCAAGTGCGACCGGAGCTTCACCATGGAGCAGAAGCTGCGGCGGTTCCTGACCTGCGGCATGACCATATACGGCGTGGCCCCGGAAAAGCAGCAGGAGGTCATCGACCGGGTGCTGAAAATGGACCTGAAGTCCGTGGCCGATCAGCTGATGGCCCAGGCCATGGCCCAGTCCCAGGAGGAGTTCCAGGAGGCCGAGCGCAAGGGCAAGGCCCTGGAAGCTGCCAGACGTGGCTGATTTTTCCTATATCGTCCTGGACCTGGAGTGGAACCAGCCTCTGAATCCGGACAGCGCCATACGGGAGCCGTTTTTCTTCGACTCGGAGATCATCGAGATCGGGGCCCTGCGGCTGGATGAGCGGTTCCGGGAGACCGGCAGCTTCAAGACCTTCATCCGCCCCCGGTTTTATCCCCACATGAACGGTGATGTGGTGCAGCTGACGAAGATCCGGGCCCAGGACCTGGAAAAAGCCCCGGAATTTCCCCGGGCCTATGCCGAGTTCATGGAGTGGTGCGGGGAGGACTGCTGCCTGTGCACCTGGGGGCCGGACGACATTCCGGTGCTGATGGACAACCTGCTGATGCACGGAATGGACGCGGAGATGCCCTGCTGCTATGATCTGCAGCGGATCTTCGGCCACGAGATCATGCGGGACGACCGGCAGTGCTCCCTGGAGCGGGCGATGGAATTGCTGAAGCTGACCCCGGACCGTGCCCACGACGCCCTGAACGATGCGCGGAATACCGTGCAGATCTGCGGGCGGATGGACCTGGACGGGTGCATGGACGAATACGGCCTGCGGTATGTGCAGTATCCCCAGGACCGGGCGGCCGGACTGGTGCAGGGGCGGGTGTATGCCTCCCTGGCCCAGGGCCAGGGGGACCCGGCCATGACGGAGGTGTGCTGCCCCTACTGCGGGGAGACGGTGACCCTGGGCCAGTGGGCCAGGAAGGACCCCCGGACGCTGCTGGCCTATGGCCGGTGCAGTCAGGAGGATGAGCTGTGCGGCATTTATCGCCACACCCGGACGGCGGCGGGCCTGCGCCTGGGCCGCATGGTGCTGGAGATGAACGACGACCTGTGGGACACCTATCAGACCTGCCTGGAGCGGCAGGGATAATTGTTGGAATGTGAAAAGAGGCTCCGGCGCGACGCGTCGGAGCCTCTTTTGTCTGGATTCGTTATTTCGTGCGGATGAACAGCACGCCCAGGGTGCCGGGGCCGCAGTGGGAGGTCACGGTGGAACCGGCGGTGGTTTCGATGATCTCCTCAAAATCCGGGGCCAGCTCCAGGATCTTCTGCCGCACGGCCTCCACCGCCTCCGGGGCGCAGCGGGTGTGGGTGATGAACACCCGGTGCTTGTTGATGTCGTCCCGGCCGCGCAGGCGATCGTCGGCATACTGCAGCATCACCTTGTCGATGGGGCCGCGATATTTCTTGCCGGGGGTCATTTTGCCGTCCTTCACTTCGATGCAGGGCTTCAGCTTCAGCAGGTTTCCGCCGAAGGCGCTGAGGGCCGAGCAGCGGCCGCCCTTGTACAGATAGTTCAGACGGTCGATGACGAAGCTGGCCTCCACCCGGGGAGCCAGGTCCGTGCAGGCCTTCTGGATCTCCTCCGCCGTCTGTCCGGCGGCGGCCAGCTCCGCCCCGTGGAGCACCAGCAGGCCCTGGCCGGTGGAGAGGTTCCGGGAATCCACCACATACACCTGGCCGATGTCCGCCGCCGCGATGCAGGCGTTCTGGTAGGAGCTGGAAAAGTCGCTGCTGATGCAGAAGTGCACGATGCTGTACCCCTGCTGGCGCCAGTGGCGGAACTCCCGGACATAGTCAAACACGTTGACGGCGCTGGTCCGGGGCAGCTGCCCGCTGGCTTCCACATAGTCATAGATGGTTTCCGGCGTGATCTCCACGCCGTCGCGGCCCACCTGGTCGCCGCAGTGCACCGACAGGGGGGTGATGGCAATGTCGTACTTTTCGATCAGCTCCGGCGATAAGTCGCAGGTGCTGTCCGAGGTGATCTTTACCTTCATTTGCTGCCTTTCTCCTTACATTAAGGCCCCGGGCCGGGCCCGGCGGCGATTTGGGCAAGAGTTTTTCCCAATTCTTCCTTTCGCGGCGCTTCCAAAACCGCCGTACATGATATTATATCGAAAAAGCCCCCGGGATGCAAGGAAAACTTGCCGTTTGCCCGGGAAAAAGTGCGGCAGTTCTCGTGAACTGCCGCACTTTTGTGATTTTATTCCTCAAAGAGACTGGCCTGGTAGGGCAGGCCCGCCTGGCCGATATTCCGGCGCTGGGCGGCGTTTTCCTCCGTCAGCGCGTCGGTGATAGCCATTTTGCGGATGATGTTCCGCACGGTGGCGTCCAGGGCCGTCCCCTCCCGATAGTCGGCAGGGAAGATGAAGTCCACCCGCCCCTTGGCCAGCAGGTCCTCCACCCCCTGGCGGTTCTCCTGCTGATACACGGCGATGGCCTGGCCGCCATAGGCCCGCATCATCTTCATGCACGGCACGTCGGACAGTCCGTCACCGATGTAGATCATGTTGGTAAAGGGCACCCGCTTGCTGTCGTCGGGCATGGAGTCGTTCAGGCTCTTGTCGTCGGACACGTCCAGAACGCCCTTGTTGATGCGATAGACGAACTGGGTCTTGTTGGTGAAGTTCACGTCCAGCTTGGGCCAGGAGGCCAGCCCCTCCCGGTCATAAAAGAACTCACAGGCGTAGATCTCCCGGAACTCCCGGGCGATGCCGCTGCCCTCGATGATCTCCCGCAGGCCGGAGGAGATGACATAGTGCTCCACCTGCACCCCCTGGCTGCGGCCGAAGACGTTGACGCGGCCGAACCAATCCGCCACCCCGGGGAACAGCTCCATGCTGTGCCCGCACCGCACCAGAAACTCCCGGTCCAGCCGGATGTTCTGGGTCCGGCACTCGGCGATCATGGTGTACATATACGCCAGAAGTCCGTCCATGCGGTTCTCCCGGCCGAAGTCGTTGGCCTTTTTCCAAAACTCCGCCGGGGTATAGCCCAGGGCCGGGATAAAGGCGTAGTCCTCCATATCCGTGGTGCACAGGGTCTTGTCAAAGTCATACAGCAGGGCCACGATGGGCGTCATACTGCCACCTCCTTGCAGATAAGGCAAAAGCGGCCGCCGGGCCGCTTTTGTTTGTGGATTCACCGCCGGTCGCCGCCGTTATAGTTGCGGCCAAACTGCAGGTCCTCCAGATTCAGCTTGAAATCCAGGGGGAAGGGAGACTCCTCCTCTTTCTTCTCCTCCTGCGGCTCCTCATGGGACTCCTCCCGGGGAGGCTCCTGGGACTCCGGTTCTGCGGCAGGTTCCGGCTGGGGGACTTCCTCCTGGGGGACAGGCTCCGCGTCTGCCACGGGCACGGCGTCCTCCTCCGGGGCAGGCAGGATCACCGCCTCGTTCTCCGGCTGCTGGTCCTGCTGGTTCTCCTGTTCCCCCCGCTCCTGCGGGGCATTGCGCTCCGGCAGAGAGTCCAGGAAGGTCAGCTGACGGGCGCACAGCTCCCGGCTGCGACGGATGAAGTCCGCCGTCTCGTTCTGGGCCGCCGCCAGCTTCTCCCAGGAATCCCGGATCTCCTGCTGGAGCTGCCGGGCCTGGATATCCGCCTCGCCCCGAGCGTCGGCAAGGATCTGCTCCGCCTGGGCCTGGGCATCGGCGATGGTTTTTTCTTTTTCCGCCTGGGCGTCGGCCACCATCTGGGCCGCCATCTTCTGGGCCGCCAGCAGGGTGGAACGCATGGCGTCCTCGGTGGCGCGGTATTCCTCCACCTTTTCCGCCAGCATCTTCAGCTTGGCCTTCAGGGTGGTGTTGTCCTTATACAGGGCGGTATAATCCTCCGTCAGACCGTCCAGAAACTCGTCCACAGCCGTCATGTTGTATCCGCTGGTCAGGCCGGTAGACTTGGGAAACGTCTTTTCGGAAACTTCCTGGGGTGTGTACATGCTCTATCCCTCCGTTATATCCTGTTTCGGCGGTATTCCTCCACCTTTTCCGCCAGCATCTTCAGCTTGGCCTTCAGGGCGGCGTTCTCCTTATACAGGGCGGTATAATCCTCCGTCAGACCGTCCAGAAACTCGTCCACGACCGTCATGCTGTATCCGGCGGTCAGTCCGGACCTGGGAAACGTCTTTTCAGCCACTTCCTGGGGTGTGTACATTTTCTATCCCTCCGTTATATCCTGTTTCGGTCCGTCACATATACAGGCCGCCGCCGTCCATGCCGTCCACCAGCTCGCCGGACAGGTCCACCAGGCCGGGGGCGACGATGTAGGTCTTGCTGGCCACGCGCCTGAGCTTTCCGTCGCAGGAAAAGACCACGCCGGTGGCAAAATCCAGCAGCCGACGGGACGTCTCGGAATCGGTGTTCTCCATATTCAGGATCACGGTGCGCTTTTGCGCCAGATGCTCGGCGATGGCATTGGCGTCCTCGTCAAAGCGGACGGGCTTCATCAGCACCACCTTCAGCTGGCCGTCGGGGTGCAGGTTCACCACCTTGGCCCGGCGGTCATCGTCCCGGCGGTCGCTGCGGGGCGCGCGCTCCGTATGCTCCCGCTCGGGCCTCTCCCGCTCCGGACGCTCCTGGGTCTGGTAATCAATGGGATCATCCTCGCCCACTTCGTCGTATGGATGGAGAAATTTCCAGATATTATCGAACAGCTTCATGTGATTCCCCTCCGGCTTCTTTTATTTTGTATAGTCCCGCGCGCCGAAAATCGCCGTGCCCACCCGGATCATGTTGCTGCCGCACCGGATGGCGTCGGCGAAGTCGCCGCTCATGCCCATTGAGAGATATTCCATCTTATTATCGTATATTTTTGCATTGATGTCAACATAAAGCCAGCGCATTTTCTCGAAATATGCCAGATTTCCGTGGGGCTCCGCCGCCACCGGGGGGATGGTCATCAGTCCCCGCACCTGCACATGGGGCAGGGCCCGGGCCATTTCCGCCGCAGCGTGGATATCCTCCGGGGAAAAGCCGCTTTTGGCGGCCTCGCCGCCGATGTTCACCTCCAGCAGGATATCCTGGCAGATGTCCAGCCGGCCGGCGGTCTTTTCGATCTCCTGCAGCAGTTCCGCGCTGCCCACGGACTGGATCAGCGCCGCCTTGCCCACCACCTGGCGGACCTTGTTGCGCTGCAGGTGGCCGATGAAGTGCAGGGGACGGCCCTCATAGGCGTTTTCCGCCAGCTTGGCGGTCATCTCCTGGACCCGGTTTTCCCCCAGGGCGTCGATGCCGGCGGCAATGGCCTCCCGGCAGGCGGCGGCGTCGTTCATTTTGCTGGCACCCACCAGGATGACGTCGGCGCCGGTGCGGCCGGTCTCCCGGGCCGCCCGGTCCATCTGCTGCCGGACGGCGGCAATATTTTCCGCAATAGACATAGTGAAAGCCTTCCTTTCCTGTGTTAATCTCCCGTCAATATCTGTGTGCCGTCCAGGGTGACGCCGGTCATGAGCACCTCGTCCCCGGGACGGAGAATGGACCGGTCCCCGGTGCCTGTGGGCACGGAAACCAGCACATAGTCATCCCCCTGATACACCATGTTCACAGGCTTGAACTGGGGCAGGCCGCCCTGGGCGCAGTATACGCCCAGCGTCCCGTCCTCCGACTGCCGCAGGCAGATGGAGGGCAGGCGCAGCCCGGTGTAGCTGTGGAGCACGATCTGGGCCGTCTGATGCCGCAGCTGGGTGGTCTCCGCCAGATACTCCCGGCAGGCCAGCACCACCACGCACCGGCCGTCCTCCGCCGGGCTGACGGAGTGGACCGTGGCGGCGATGTCGTCGGTGATGCCCTTGGTCAGCCGCAGGGACACGCTGCCGCAGCCGGCGATGCGCTGGGCCTCCTCCTGGGTGACGGCGGCGGCATAGTACCAGGTGTTGCCGTAGATGAGCTTTCCCACGTTGGCGTTATTCTCCCCGGCGGCCAGCTTGTCCAGGGCGCCGGGGGTCAGGTCCCCCAACCCCGCCGGGGTCAGCACGGACTCGTATCCGTCGCACACGGCGGAGTAGGTCCCCGCCCGGGGGGCGGTGATGTTGGACGCACCGGTGAGTCCCGCCTGCAGGGAGTCGATCTCGTCCTGCACGGCGGTGATCTCGGCCTTGATCTCCTGGCTGGAGGTATAGGCCCGGCTGCGCTTGACGATGGCGGCCTTCAGCTGGGACAGGTCGCCGGAGGCGGCGGTATAGTCCCCGCCGGTGAGGTTCTTCCGCAGGGCCATGATGTCGTCGGAGATGGAGCCGTCCAGCTTCAGGGCGGCGTCGGGGTTCAGGTAGGAGGACAGGGCATACTCCAGCTGCTCCAGCTGGAGCCGCTTGGCCTGGATCTGGGCCACGGCCTCCAGGGCCCCGGGGCTGTTATAGGTGGCGGCGATGACCTGGCCCTTGCCCACCTTCTCCCCCTCCTCCCGGGTGGGACTCAGGGTCCCGGCGTCGGTGCGGAAGGTCTCCTCCTCCCGCACCAGCCAGCCGGAAGCCTCCACGGTCAGCTCTGTGGTACTGGTATACACCCGGGTGGTGGCGTAGGGGTTCGTCAGATACCGCACCCCCTGGACCAGGAAATAGAACACCACCACCGCCGCCAGGGCAGCGGACAGGATCTTGAATACGCGGGTGGATTTCATAACGTACCTCCTTTGGTGATTCCCGGGAATCAACTCGTTTTTGTAGGGCGGGGCCCATGTGCCCCGCCGCCGGTCAGGTCTGCGCCTCCGATGCGGGGCATGGGTCATACAGGGCCACCGGGTGCAGTGGGACGATGGTGGATATAGCGTGCTTGTAGATCACCTGCTGCCTGTTGCCCAGATGCCGCAGGGCGGCATCCGGGGCCCCGTGATTTTATTCCGCACGGACGAAGTGAATCCGCCCGTGCCCAAGGTTTTGCCCGGGGCAAAACGCTTGACGGCCTTCCGGCCGGGGCGCTATTGCGCCTCCGACGGCAGGCATGGGTCATACAGGGCCACCGGGTGCAGCGGGACGATGGTAGATATTGCATGCTTGTAGATCACCTGCTGCCTGCCGTCGGTGTCCAGCACCACGGTGAAGCTGTCGAAGCCGGTGACGCTGCCCCGCATCTGGAAACCGTTCATCAGAAACACGGTCACGGGCAGGCTCTGCTTGCGGACTTTGGTCAAAAAAATGTCCTGAAGGTTGTTTTTCTGCATAACGAATGCTCCTTTTCTCTTTGTGCGGACGGCTGTCCGCCTGCCCTTATCCTAAGCCATGGGCCGTGAGAAAATCTGTCGCATTCTGGAGAGCCGCCGGGAAATCCGGCTCCTTGTCCCAGTAGATCCAGTGGATCACCGGGTTCCGCCGCAGCCAGGTCAGCTGCCGCTTGGCATATTGGCGGGAGCGGAGCTTGACCTCCTCCACCGCCTGGTCCGCCGTGGCCGTGCCGTCGGCCACCGCCAGGAACTGCTTGTATCCGATGGCCTGCAGGGCCGTGGCGTCCCGGGGAAGGCCCCCGGCCAGAAGCGCCTGCACCTCCTGCAAAAGCCCCCGGTGGACCATCTCGTCCACCCGGCGGTCGATGCGCTCCCGCAGGTCCGCCCGGTCCCGGAAGTTCAGCCCGATATAGAGGGCCTGGTACCGGTCCGGCTTTTCCCGGCCCCGCTTGTCCCGCCGGGACATGGGCTCCCCGGTCTGCTCATATACCTCCAGGGCCCGGAGGATGCGCTTTTCGTCCCGCAGGTGCAGCCGCGCCGCCGTCTCCGGGTCCACGGCCTCCAGCCGCCGCAGCATCTCCCGGGGCCCCAGCTCCCGCAGCTCCTGCTGAAGCCGCAGGCGGGTCTGCCCCCCCTGGCAGCCGGGGGCAAAGTCGTCTCCCCGAATCAGGGCGTCCAGGTACAGGCCCGTGCCTCCGGCCAGCACCGGGAGCTTTCCCCGGCTGAGGATATCCTGGATGCAGGCGTCCGCCGCCTGGCAGAACCGGGCTGCAGACCACTGCTCCGCCGGGTCCGCCACGGCGATCATGTGATGGGGGACCCCCTCCATCTCCTCCGCCGTGGGGGCGGCGGTGCCGATGGTCATGCCCCGGTAGATCTGCATGGAGTCCACGGACACCACCTCGCCGTTCAGCCGCCGGGCCAGGGCCACGGCCATTTTCGTTTTTCCGCTGGCGGTGGGTCCTACCACGCACAGAACGGTCATAGGCGGCTCCTTTCCCGGGCTGTCACGCCCGCTTGAACATCTTCTCCACCTGGTATTTGCTGAGCTTCACCGCCACCGGACGGCCATGGGGGCAATACTGGATCTCCCCGGACTGGACCCGGTCCACCAGACGCCGCAGCTCGGCGGGGTCGGTGTGCATCCCGGCCTTGATGGCGGATTTGCAGGCCATGGTGGACAGCAGGCTGTCCCGGGCCGCGTCCGGGTCCGCCCGGTTCAGCCGCAAGTCCTCCGCCAGCTCCTCCAGGGCCCCGGCGGGATCGTCGATATCGCCGGGTACCTCCCGCACCAGCACCGCGCCGCCGAAATCCTCGCACCGGAAGCCATACCGCTCCAACAGCGGCAGCTGCTCCAGCACCGCCGCGCAGTCCTCCGGCGGCAGCTCCACCGCCAACGGCTCCAGCAGGGTCTGGGTCATCACCGGCTCAGCGGCGGCCTTCAGCGCATCGAACCGCACCCGCTCATGGGCGGCGTGCTTGTCGATAAGCCACACATTCTCCCCCTCGTCCTCGCAGATGATATAGGTCCGCAGCACCTCCCCGGCGATGCGCCAGGGGGCCTCATGCGGCGGCTCCAGAGTCACCTGCTCCGGCAGGGACACCGTCTCCTGTACCGCCTCCCGCACCGGCTCCGGGTTTTCCTCCGGCGCCGCCGGGGGCGGAGGCGGGGTAATGTGATAGCTGACGCCGGGCCGGGCTGTGGGAGCCGTGAAGGCCTTCCCCGGCTCCGGGGCCACGTCCCGCACCGCCAGGGCCGGCTGTTCCGCCGGGCGCACCAGCCGGGCCGGGGCGGCGGGCCGGGCAGTATAGCTGCCCAGCGGCGGCTTTTCCGGCTGGGGCTTCTGCTGCTGCCGGAACTCCTGGGCGGTCATGGTCCGGTAGAAGGGCTTCTCCTCCTGCCGGGCGGGCTGTTCCGCCCGGTTCAGGGCGTCCATGACGGTATAGTACACCGCGTCAAAGGCGGTTTTGTCGGATACGAATTTCACCACGGTCTTGGCCGGATGCACGTTCACGTCCACCCGGTCCTCCGGCAGGGTCAGATGCAGCACGCAGCCGGGGAACTTCCCCTTCAGCAGGCGGTTGCGGTACGCCTCCTCCAGGGCGGCGGACAGCAGCTGGCTTTTCACGAACCGGCCGTTGACGAAGAACAGCTGGCGGCCCCGGGTGCCGTGGCCGTTCAGGGGCCGGGTCACATAGCCCGACACCTGCACGTCGCCGCCGCAGCCCCGGACCTCCTGCAGGCCCATGGCGAAGTCCCGGCCCATGGCCGCATAAACGGCGGACAGCAGCTGCCCGTCGCCGGGGGTGTGGAGCACCTCGGCCCCGTCCCGCAGCAGCTTGAAGGACACCTCCGGATGGCTCAGGGCCAGGTGCTGGACGATGCCCGCCACGGCGGCCCCCTCGGCGCCGTCCTTTTTCATGAATTTCATCCGGGCGGGGGTGTTGTAAAACAGGTCCCGCACGCAGACGGTGGTGCCCTCCGGGCACCCGATCTCCTCCACCTGGCCCGGCACGCCCCCCTCCAGATGCAGGGAGGCCCCGGTCTGGGCCCCGGTCTGGCGGGTGAAAATATCCACCCGGGACACGGCGGAGATGGCCGCCAGGGCCTCGCCCCGGAAGCCCAGGGTGCCGATGGCGGCCAGGTCCCCGGCGGTGCGTAGCTTGCTGGTGGCATGGCGCAGAAACGCCGTGGGCAGCTGCTGGGGCGCGATGCCGCAGCCGTTGTCCGTCATCCGCAGATAGGTGAGGCCCCCGTGCTGCACCTCCGCCACGATGGCGGTGGCCCCGGCGTCCAGGGCGTTTTCCAGCAGCTCCTTGGCCACGCTGGCGGGCCGCTCCACCACCTCGCCGGCGGCGATCAGGTCCGCCACGTGCCGGGGCAGGCATTGAATATCAGGCATAGCGTTGTCCTTTCGTGTTACGTCAGCTTCTTTTTCAGCTCATACAGCAGCTGCAGGGCCTCCAGGGGCGTCAGGGAGTCCACCTGGGCCCGGCGCAGCCGGTCGATGACCTCCCCCTCGGCCACGGCGGCAAAGGACACCTGGTCCTCCCGGGGGGCGGGGGCTGCCGCCGGGTGGCCGGACTCCTCCTCCAGCTGGCGGAGGATCTTTCTGGCCCGGGACACCACCGCCTCCGGCAGACCCGCCAGCTTGGCTACCTCGATGCCGTAGCTGCGGTCCGCGCCGCCGGGGACGATCTTCCGCAGGAACACGATCTCCTCCCCCCGGGTGCGGACGGCGATGTTATAGTTCTTCACGCCGGGAAGGGTCCCCTCCATGGCGGTCAGCTCGTGATAGTGGGTGGCAAACAGGGTCTTGGCCCCCAGGCGCTTGGGGTCGGCGCAGTATTCCAGCACCGCCCGGGCGATGCTCATGCCATCGAAGGTGGAGGTGCCCCGGCCGATCTCGTCCAGGATCAGCAGGCTGTCGGCGGTGGCGGTGCGCAGAATGTCGCTGACTTCTGTCATCTCCACCATAAAGGTGGACTGTCCCGCCGACAGGTCGTCGGAGGCCCCGATGCGGGTGAAGATCCGGTCCACGATGCCCAGTCTTGCGGCCTTGGCCGGGACAAAGGACCCGATCTGGGCCATCAGGACCATCAGCGCCACCTGGCGCATATAGGTGGACTTGCCCGCCATGTTGGGGCCGGTGATGATGGACACCCGGTCCTCGGTGCGGCCCATATAGGTGTCGTTGGGCACAAACAGGGCGTCCGGCCGCATGGCCTCCACCACCGGGTGGCGTCCCTGGTGGATTTCGATGACCCCGGACTCGTCCACCGCCGGGCAGCAGTAGTTGTTCTTCACTGCCACCGCCGCCAGGGAGCACAGGCAGTCCGCCTCCGCCACGGCGGCGGCCGTGGCCTGGATCCGGGCCACATGGCCGCTCAGCTCCTGCCGCAGGCGGGTGAACAGCTCATACTCCAGGGCCGACACCCGGTCCGAGGCGGACAGGATGTCGTGCTCCAGGTCCTTCAGCTCCTGGGTGATGTACCGCTCGCCGTTGACCAGGGTCTGCTTGCGGATATAGGTATCCGGCACCTGGTCCTTGAAGGAGTTGGACACCTCGATGTAGTATCCGAATACCTTGTTGTATCCGATCTTCAGGGTGCGGATGCCGGTTTTCTCCTTTTCGGCGGCCTCCATGGAGGCGATGACGCCCTTGCCGCCATGGAGGATGCTCCGCAGGCGGTCCACCTCCGGGTCGAAGCCGTCCCGGATGAACTCCCCCTCCCGGACGGAGAAGGGCGGATCGTCGCACAGGGTGCGGCCAATGAGGTCCGTCAGGTCCTCCAGGGGGTCCAGCTGGGCCAGCTCCCCCAGGCGGCCCCGGTCAAAGGCCGACAGCAGCTCCTTCACATGGGGAAGCCGGGCCATGGCGTTTTTCAGGGATACCACGTCCCGGCCCCCGGCGGTGCCGTATACGATGCGGCCCACCAGGCGCTCCATGTCGCCGATGCCCGTCAGGGCCAGGGCCAGCTCCTCCCGCACCATGGTGTGGTCCACCAGCTGGCCCACGGCGCCGCTGCGGCGGGTGATGGCCGTAACGGACAGCAGGGGACGCTCCAGCCAGCTGCGGAGCATCCGCCCGCCCATGGGGGTCTTGGTCTTGTCCAGCACCCAGAGGAGGCTCCCCTTCTTCTCCTTGCTGCGCAGGGTCTCCGTCAGCTCCAGGTTCCGCCGGGCCGTCAGGTCCAGCTCCATGAACTGCCCCTGCTGATAATAGTCCAGGTCGTCCACATGGCGCAGGTCGGTTTTCTGCGTCTCGTGGAGATAGCCCAGCAGGGCTCCCAGCGACAGCGCCGCCGCAGGATTCCCCTTGGGAAGCCGTCCTGCGGCCTCATCGCCGAACTGCTGCCGGACGGTCCTTTCCGCCTCCTGCAATTGAAAGCGTCCGGCACTCAGCCGCTCCACATGGCAGTGGAGCTTATCCTGCATCAGACTCAGCAGCGGCCCGCAGTCGTAGGCCGCCTGGTTCACCACCGCCTCCGCCGGGGAAAACCGCCCCAGCTCGTTGAGCAGGTGCTCCGCCCGGTCCGGACCCTGGAAGGCGGTGACGTGGGTCTTGCCGGTGGAGATATCGCACACGCTGAAGCCCGCGCAGGTGTCGTCCAGATACAGCCCCGCGCAGAAGTTGGAGCGTCCCTCCTCCAGGCAGGCCGCGTCAATGACCGTGCCGGGGGTCACCACCCGGATGATGTCCCGGTCCACCAGGCCCTTGGCCGTGGCAGGGTCCTCGGTCTGCTCGCAGATGGCTACCTTGTAGCCCTTGGCGATGAGCCGGGCGATATACGCGTCCGAGGCGTGATAGGGGATCCCGCACATGGGGATCTTCTCCTCGAAGCTCTTGTTCTTGTCCTTATCCCGGGTGGTCAGGGTCAGGTCCAGCTCCTTGGACGCCTTCCGGGCGTCGTCGCCGAACATCTCGTAAAAATCTCCCAGCCGGAAAAACAGGATGGCGTCCTGATTCTGTTCCTTGATCTGCAGATACTGCTTCATCATGGGGGTCAGCTCTGCCATGGTTTCACCCGCGCTTTCTGCCGCATAGGCGGCTGATCTGTCGAATGGTGGTGGAAAACATTGTTGAAAAGTGCAAAACTATGTGGGATATGGTTTACAGCATCTCCCCGAACAGGGCCCAGGTGTTGCTGTCGGTGATCTTCACGTCCCGATACTGGCCCAGGGCGGACTTGTCCCCCACCAGGTGCACCAGCCGTCCCCCCGCCGTCCGGGCGGACAGGGGCCACCGGGCGTCGTCGGTTTCGCCGTCCACCAGCACCCGCAGGGTCCGGCCTACATACCGGGCATGAAGCCGGGCGGATATCTCGTTTTGCGTATTGCACAGCATATCGAACCATTTCTGCTTTTCCGCCCGGGGAACGGGGTCGTCCATTTTGGCCGCCGGGGTGCCGGGGCGGGGGGAGAAGATGAAGGTGAACAGGGCGTCGAACTCCACCTGCCGCACCAGGTCCACCGTCTCCATGGCCTCGGCCTCCGTCTCGCCGGGGAAGCCGATGATCACGTCCGACGTCAGCACCAGGTCCGGCATGACCTTCCGGGCATAGCCGATCAGGTCCAGGTATTTCGCCCGGTCATAGGGGCGGTTCATGGCCCGCAGCACCCGGTCGCTGCCGGACTGCACCGGCAGGTGCAACTGATGGGCCACATGGCGGCTCCGGGCCATGGTGTCAAACAGTTTATAGCTGGCGTCCTTGGGCTGGGAGGACATAAACCGGATCAGGTAGTCGCCGTCGATCTTGTCCAGCTCCCGCAGCAGGTCCGCAAAGTCCCAGGGCTCCGGCAGATCCTTGCCGTAGGAGTTGACGTTCTGGCCCAGCAGGGTGATCTCCTTATACCCCTCCGCCGCCAGCTGGCGGACCTCCTCCACGATCTTCTCCGGGGAGCGGCTGCGCTCCCGGCCCCGGACGTAGGGGACGATGCAGTACGAGCAGAAGTTGTTGCACCCATACATGATGGATACCCACGCCCGGACCCGGCCCTCCCGGACCACGGGCATGCCCTCGGCAATGGAGCCGTGCTCGTTCTCCACGGAGAACACCCGGCCCCGGCGGGTATACACCCGGTACAGCAGCTCCGGGAACTTCCACAGGGCCTGGGGCCCGAACACCAGGTCCACATGGCGATAGCTCTCCCGGACCTTCCGGGCCACCTCCGGCCGCTGGGCCATACAGCCGCACAGGCAGATGATCTGCTCCGGGTTCGCCTTTTTCGTGTGGGTCAGGGCGCCCAGGGTGCCGTAAACCCGCTTTTCCGCATGGTCCCGGATGGCGCAGGTGTTCATCACCACGATGTCCGCCCGGGCGGCATCGTCGGTGAACTCGCACCCCATGTCCCGCAGCATCCCCAGGATGTGCTGGCTGTCGGCCACGTTCTGCTGGCACCCGAAGGTGTCCACCAGGGCCAGAGGCGTCCGGCCCCGGGCCTGGTGCATGGCGTGGATTTTTTCGGTAAATTCCCGCTGGCGGGCCATCTGCCCGTCGTCGAGAAGCACTTGCTTTCTGTCCAATGGAAACCTCCCAGCCGCCCCGTGTCGTGAAAAAGGCGGCACTTCCCTAATTTAATAATTCATCATACCACATTTTCCAGCCTGATACAAGAAAGCCCGCCGGGAAAAATGGCGAAAAATTTGTGTCCCGGGCGCTTTATCTTGTCCATGGAATATGGTATACTGGATAAAATATCGAAAAAACGAGGACATCGCACCATGAGAGACAACGAAACCAGACGGCCCGCCCCCCAGGCGGAGGCCGACGGCCTCATCGAGGGCCGCAATGCCGTGATCGAGGCCCTGCGGGCCAGAACGGCCATTGACAAGATCTATCTGGCCAAGGGCGAGACGGACAAGACCCTGGGCCATATCGCCTCCCGGGCCCGGGAGGCCGGTGTGGTGGTGGTGGAGGCGGACCGGCGGAAGCTGGACGCCATGAGCCGCACCCACTCCCACCAGGGGGTCATCGCCCTGGCCGCCGTCCGGGAATACGTCAGCGTCCAGAGCATCCTGGATGCCGCCGCCGCCAAGGGGGAGCCGCCTCTGCTGGTGGTGTGCGACGAGATCTCCGACCCCCACAACCTGGGGGCCATCCTCCGCACCGCCGAGTGCGCCGGGGCCCACGGGCTCATCATCCCCAAGCGCCGCTCCGCCGGGCTCACCGCCATCGTGGGGAAAACCTCCGCCGGGGCCGTCAGCTATCTGCCGGTGGCCCGGGTGGCCAACCTGACCTCCGTCCTGAAGGACCTGAAAAAGCAGGGGGTCTGGATCTTCGGCACCGCCGCCGGAGCCTCCACGGACCTGTACAGCGCCGATCTCAAGGGCCCGGCGGCCATTGTCATCGGCTCCGAGGGGGACGGCATGAGCCGCCTGGTGGCGGAAAACTGCGATTTCCTGGTCAGCATCCCCATGAAGGGGCATATTTCCTCCCTGAACGCGTCGGCGGCCGCCGCCATCCTGCTGTATGAGGCCGTGCGCCAGCGCCGGGGATAACAACGAGGGATCACCATGCGTAACGAAGACATGCGGCCCACGCCGCCGGAGATGGACTTCACCATAGACGACATTCTGGACGAATTCGGCTCGGGTGGGTCCCGAAGGGAGCCGGAGCCTGCCCCGGAACCGGAGCCCATCCCCGAACCCGAACCGGTCTCCGAACCGGAGCCTGAGCCGGCCCCCGAACCGGAACAAGAGCCGGAAGAACAACCACAACCAGAACCCGAACCGGAACCGGAGCCTGTTCCGGAGCCGGAGTATCGCCCGGACGACGAACCGCCCCGGGAGAACCCCCTGGACTGGCTGCGCCGCCGCTTCCGGCAGCGGCAGGAGGACCCGGACGAGCCCCGGGCCGTTCCGGAGGAGGACGACCAGGATGCCGTCCTGCCGGAGCGGGTGCCTTTGAGGGAGCGCCTGTCCGCCGCTGCCCAGTGGCTCCGGGACCGTATCCCCGCCCGGGACCTGGAAAACCCGGACGACGCCCCGGAGGAGCCGCCGGAGCCGGAGCCCACCATGGACGACGCCGCCCGGGAGCAGAAGTGGCAGTGCGCCCGGCTGCACCGGCAGCGTCTGCTGCTGACGGTGCCCACCCTGCTGGCCATAGCCGTGGCCGTCATCGACGGGCTGGACCTGCTGTCCCAGGGGTGGTATGACCACGTCTGGCTACGCTGCGGCATACCGGCGGGACTGCTGGCCCTGTGCCTGCTGCTGAGCACCCGGCTGTGGCACGAGGCGGGGGAGAGCCTGGGCCATGGGCGCGTCACCGCCCCGGCGGCGGCGCTGGTGTGCGGCCTGGCAGCCCTGGCGGACAGCGCCCAGTGCCTGTTTCTGGGGCAATGCCCGAACCTGCCCTTTGCCGCCCCGGCGGCCCTGCTGCTGTATCTGTGCGCCTGCGGCCAATATCGCGCCGCCCGGGCCCGGTATGACAGCTTCCGCCTGGCCCAGCTGGGTGGCACGCCGCCGTATGTGGCCTCCGTCACCGCCGCCGGAGCCTGCAAGCAGCAGGGGCGGCTGGAGGGCTTTTACCGCATGTGGCAGTCCCCGGACCCCGCCGCCCGGTGGCAGCCCATTCTGACGCCGCTGTACCTGGCCCTGGCCACGGTGCTGGCCCTGGTGGCAGCCCTCAGCGGGCACCAGATGAACCGGTTCCTCTGGCTGTGGTCGGCGCTGCTGTCGGCCACGGTGCCCCTGTCCCTGCCCCTGTCCGGAACGTTGCCTCTGTCCCTGCTGTGCCGCCGCCTGCACAAAAGCGGCTGCGCCGTGGCGGGCTGGAAGGGGGCCCGGGCCATTACCGCCGCCCGCCGGGTGGTGGTCACGGACGAGGACCTGTTCCCGGTCGGTGTCCTGTCCCTGCGCGGCAAGGAGAAGAACGAGCCCCCCGCCGCCCTGGGTACGGTGGAGCTTAACGGTCTGAAGGTATACGATCAGGAGATCGGCGAGGCCCTGGCCTATGCCGAGGCCCTGTGCCGGGCCGCCGGAAGCCAGCTGACGCCTCTGCTGCAGCAGCTGATGGACGGCCAGGTCCATTTTCGCTACGACGCCCACGACCTGCACTATTACGAGGACGGCGGCATCGACTGCACCGTCCGGGGGGCCACGGTGGCCATGGGCAGCGCCTATTTCATGAAAAAGCGCCGCATCGCCCTGCCCCGGGACCTGAAAATGGACACCGGCGTCTTTATGACGGTGGACGGGCGCCTGGCGGCCATCTTCGCGGTGAAGTACCTGCCCTCCCGGAACGTGGAGTGGGCCCTGCGGGCTCTGCGCCGGAACCGGGTGACCCCGGTGCTGGCCACCCGGGGCGTCAACATCACCCCCAATCTGCTGAAGCGGAAATTCCGCCTGAACGCCCGGCCCATCTATCCGGGCGTGGCCACCCGGCTGGCCCTGGCGGAGCTGACCGCCCAGCCCGGGGAGACCCCCAACGCCCTGATCTATCGGGACGGCCTGCTGCCTATGGCGGAAACCGTCATCGGCAGCCAGCGGATGTGTCAGGCGGTGCGCTGGTCCACCATCCTCAGCTGGATCGGCGGCCTGTGCGGCCTGGTGCTGTCGTACTATCTGACCACCGCCGGCGATTTCGCCGCCCTGTCGCCGCTGTATATGCTGGCCTTCCTGGTTCTGCTGCTGCTCCCCACCCTGCTGCTGTCGGGGTTTGTGAAATATTTCTAATAGATGCTGAGATCGCCCCTGCCGCTGCGGCAGGGGCGATCTGTTTCTTGCGCTTTTTTTCACATATCCAGGAGCTTCAGCTCTTCCTCGTCCACCTTCCGCAGATCCCGGCGGCTGAGGATGTCGTACATACACGGCACCACCAGCAGGGTCATCAGCGTGGCATACAGCAGGCCGCCGATGCACACCAGGGCCACCGGCTGCATCAGGGCCGTGCCCACGTCCTTGCCGAAGGCCATGACCACCAGGCCCAGAATCGTGGTCAGAGACGTCATAAGGATGGGCCGCAGGCGGGTGACGCCGGCCTCAATGATGGCCTCCCGGCGGCCCATACCCTCCAGCCGCAGCTGGTTGATGTAGTCCACCAGGACGATGCCGTTGTTGACGATGACGCCCACCAGCATCACAAAGCCGATCAGGGAGATGACGCTGACCTCCACCCCTGCCAGCAGCAGGGCCAGGAAGCCGCCGGTGAAGGCCAGGGGGATGGTGAACATGACGATCAGCGGCGAGCGCAGGGACTGGAACTGGGCCACCATCACCAGATACACCAGTACGATGCCCAGCAGCAGCATCAGCAGCAGCTGCCCGATAGCGTCCATGATGGCCTCGTTCTCCCCCTGGAAGGCGGCGGTGACGCCCTGGGGCAGCTCCGCCTGGCCGATGACCTTTTCGGCGGCGGAGGTGACCTTGGTGACGTTATAGCCGTCGGCCACGTCGGCGGACACGGTGATATACCGCCGCTGCTGGTCCCGGTTGATGGTGTTCAGGCTGACGGTCTCCTCCAGCTGGGCGATGTCCCCCAGACGGACGGACTCGCCGCTCTGGTTGCTGCCGGAGGCGCTTGCGCTGGTCATGCCGGACATGCTGCTCATACCGCTCATGCTTCCCATGGAGCTGCCGGAGGAGGCGCTGCTCATCATGCTGCTCATGGCGGAGGCGGAGGAGGGGTCAATCTGAAGATCCAGGAGCTTCTCCCGGGTCATGCGGCTCTCCTCCGGGGACTGGATGGACACGCTGACGTCCAGCCCGTCCAGGGTCAGGGACAGGGAGCTGTCGGTGTCCGTCAGAGCGGAGGCCACGGCCATGTACACCTGGGCCACGGTGAGGCCCTTCTCCATGGCGGCGTTGCGGTCCACGGACAGGTGCAGGGCGGCGGCCGCCTGCTCCAGGCCGTCGGACACGTTTTCCGTGCCGGGGACGGTGGCCAGCTTTGCCGCCAGGTCACGGGCGGCGGACTGCATCTGCTCCATATCGTCGCCATAGACGTTCAGGGTGATGCCGCTGCCGGTCAGGTAGGACATATAGGTGTCCATGGCGCCGGAGGCGGTGACGGTGCACGCAAGGTCCGCGCAGGCGGCCTCCATCTGCTTGCCGGCCTCCGCGCCGGAGGCCCCCTCCGGCAGGGTGATGTAGGCGGTGACGTCGTATTCCCCGCCGCCGGCGGTCATCATACTGGTCATGTCCATGCTCCCGGCGCCGGAGGCGGAGGACATCATCGCGCCCACGGTTTCCACGTTGTCCACGGCGGCGATGCGCTGCAGGGCCTCGTCCGCCAGGGCCACCGCCTGCTCCCGGGTGCAGCCCTCAGGCATGGAGATGGTCAGGTTCACGGTGTTCATGTCGATATTGGGCATAAAGGCGAAGCCCCGGGCCAGAGCGGCTCCGGCGGAGCCCACCAGCAGCAGCAGGGACACCCCCAGCACCACCAGCTTGTGGTGGATGGACCAGGACACGGCCTTGCGATAAGCGGGATAGACCTTATCCAGCAGTCCCGGCTTCTGGGGCTTCTCCTTGCGGAGCATACCGGCGGCCATGGCGGGCACCAGGGTCAGGGCCACAATGAGGCTGGCCAGCAGGGAATAGGTCATGGTCAGGGCCAGGTCCGTGAACAGCTGCTTGGTGATGCCCTCCACGAATACGATGGGCAGGAACACGCACACGGTGGTCAGGGTGGAGGCCACGATGGCACCCAGCACCTGCCGGGCCCCGGATACCGCCGCCTGGATGACGGTGGCTCCCTTGGAGCGCAGACGATAGATATTCTCAATGACCACCACGGAGTTATCCACCAGCATGCCCACCGCCACGGCCAGGCCCGACAGGGAGATCATGTTGATGGTGACGCCGGAGAAGTACATCAGCACCACGGCGAAGATCACGCTGATGGGGATGGAGCACAGGGTGATCACCGTGGGCCGCAGGTCCCGCAGGAACAGGTACAGGATCAGCACCGAGAACAGCGCGCCCCAGCCCAGAGAGGATAGAATGGAGTTAATAATAAGGTATATGTAGTCCCCCTGGTCCATCAGGGGTACGAAGGAAAGCCCCTCATACTCCGCCTCCAGCTCCCGGAAGCGGCTGTTGATGTTGTTGGACACCTCCGCCGTGGCGTAGGTGGACTGCTTGTTGAGGGAGACGATGACGCCGTCCTTGCCGTTGAGTTTGTCGTAGATCTCCGAGGAGTTGTCGGTGATGGCCACGTCGGCCACGTCCTTCATGCGGATGGGGTCGATGCCGTCCATCCCCAGGTCAAAGAGCACCAGGTCCTCCAGGTCCTGCCGGGTGTCGATGGCGTCGCCCACGGAGACCATGTAGTTCACGCCGTCCTCCTTCAGATATCCGGCGGGCATGGAGAAGTTCTGGGCCGTCAGCAGGGCGGTGATGGTGGGTAGGCTCAGGCTGGAGGACAGGTCCGCCTGGCTCAGGGCGGCGGAACGGGATTCCTCCAGGGTCTGGAGGCCCTGGTCGATCTGGCTCAGGGCGCTGTCCAGCTGGATGTTGGCGGAGATGATCTGGGTCACGGCGTCGGCCATGGTCAGGGTCCCGGCGGTCACCTGGTCCGCCAGCTTGGCCACGCCCTCGTCGGTCTCCAGGTCCCGCAGCTGCTTTTCCAGCTCCTCCAGCTGCTTCTGCCACTCCTTGGCCCGTTGGACGGCCTCGTCCCACTTGACGCCCAGGGCCGCCATACGCAGGTCCAGCGCCGCCAGCTCCGCCTGGATGCGGACGTATTCGGGGTCACTTTCGATTTCGGCGATGGCCGCCTGCTTTTCCTCCTCCGTCATGGAGGGGTTCTGGCGGATGGCCTCGATCTTCGCCTGATACGGGGCGTTTTCCGCCTCCAGCCGGGCCTTCTCCCGCTGAATATCCGCCAGCTCCTGAAGGTTGTCCTGGAGCTGGTCCCGGCTGGTGCGCAGGGTTTTCAGACTGTCCTGAATGGTGGTAAGGGCCTGGGTCACGGCGTCCCGGACGGCGGATTCCTCGGCGCTGCGGATAGCAGCCTTGGCGCTGTTGACCTGGCCCCGGGCGGAGGCCAGCTGCCCTGCCGCGTCGTCCAGATGCTTCGCAATGGCATCGGACAGCCGCTGGGACAGAGCATCCAGCTTCTTCTGGCTGAGGATCACATGGAGCTGACGCTCCACCGTGCCGCTGACGGTGACGCTGGCCACGCCGGTGATGCCCTCCAGCTTGGGGGACAGGGTGTCGTTGACGAAGTCCGACAGCTGGGTGATGTCCTTGCCGTCATAGGACAGGGCCGCCACCTGCACCGGCAGCATGGAGGGGTTCATTTTCAGCACATAGGGATCGCCCACGGTGTCGGACCAGGAGCCCTTCAGCTGGTTGATCTTCTGCTGGATATCCACGCTGACGGTGTCCATATTCACTCCGTCCTCAAACTCCAGCACCACCATGGACACGCTGTCCATGGAGCTGGAGGTGACGTTCTTGATGCGGTCCAGGGTGGCCACGGACTGCTCCAGGGGCTTGGTGATGTCGGCCTCCACAGTTTCGGGGCTGGCCCCGGGGTCGGTGGTCACCAGGATCACATAGGGGAAGTCCATGTTGGGCATCAGGTCGGGGGTCATCTTCAGATAGGCCACCACCCCCAATACCAGAATCGCCAGCACCGCCACGAACACGGTCAGCGGCTTCTTTACGCTGAATTTAGGCATAATCGTATCGCTCCTTGCGCGTTATAAGCCAGTTGTTACACAACTGTAAAAAACATTTTAAAGAATTTTAACATTCTAAAGCGCCGCGCGCAAGAGGGCCGGGCAATTATTAACGAAACTGTTACAAAATCCCGTCTTTTCCTTAGCCTAACGAAAAAAATATTAAAAGCCTCGCAGAGTTTGCCGCCCGCAGGCGGCAAGCCTTTTGTCAAAAAATATCCCGGAACCTGACCGGTTCCGGGACAATCTTCAGAAGTCCATAGCCAGGTGCTGGGCCCGGTCATTGTCCAGCAGCTCCATCCGGCCGCCGGACACCTGATACACCCGGCGGCACAGGGAGATCACCGTGGGCCGGTGGGTGGTGACGATGCAGGTCTTGTGGGGGTAGCGGGCGGCCAGGTTCCGCAGGATGGTCCGCTCGGTGGTCACGTCCAGGGCGCTGGTGGCCTCGTCCAGCAGCAGCACCGGTGCGTCCCGCAGCAGGGCCCGGGCAATGGCGATGCGCTGGGCCTGCCCCTCGGACAGGCCGTGGCCATGCTCCCCCACGGAGGCGTTCAGCCCCCCGTCCATGGCGGAGACGAAGTCCCAGGCGCAGGCGGCCTCCAGGGCCTCCTGCAGCTGCCGGTCGTCGGCGTCGGGCTTCACCATCCGCAGATTGTCGGCAATGGTGCCGGAGAGCAGGGTGTTCCCCTGGGGCACATAGGAGAAATACCGCCGCAGTCCGGCGTTCATCTCCACCTGCCGCCCGTCGGCGGCCTGCAGATAGGCCCGGCCCTCCTGGGGCCGGACCAGCCCCAGCAGTAGGCGGATCGTGGTGGTTTTGCCGCCGCCGGAGGGACCCACCAGGGCCACGATCTCGCCGGGCGCGGCCCGGAAGTCCGCCCGGGTCAGCACCGGCTGCCGGGGCACATAGCCATAGCTGACGCCCTCCGCCGCCACGGTGAAGCCCCGGGAAGCCTGCCGGTCCAGGCCGTCGTCCGGCAGCACCGGCTCCGGCTCCAGGGCGAACAGGTCCCGGATGCGCCGGGCGGACACCGACGCGCTGAGGAAGGACGGCACCGTCCGCACCAGGGCGTTGAAGGCGGAGCTGAGCTTGGTCCCCTGGGACAGGAACAGGGTCATGGTGCCGTACAGGATCTTCCCCGACCACAGCAGATACAGGCAGTAGCCGAAGGCCGCCATCTGCACAGCGGAGCCCAGCACGGACATGAGAATTTCCGTGCGGATGCTGAACAGGTTGTAATCCAGGCTGGCCCGGCGGAATTCCTCCTGCCGCTGCCGCAGCCCGGCGCCGTAGCGACCGGTGATGCCGAAGCCCTTGATGGCGTCCAGGTTGTGCAGCGTCTCCGTCTCATAGGACATCAGGCGGCTGCCCACCTGGCGCACCTCCTGCTGGTGGGTGCGCATCCCCCGGATCAGGCGGCGGGAGGTCAGCAGCAGGAAGGGGGCGCTGGCCAGGGCCAGCAGGGCCATGATCCAGTCATAGTGCAGGATCACCGCCAGGGTGGCGATGAAGGTATAAACGCTTACCACCAGGTCCGGCAGCCACCGGATGGCGCTGGAGGACACGGCCCCGGCGTCGGTGGACAGGCGGCTGAGCAGGTCGCCGCTGGCGAAATCGTTCAGGGACTTCCAGTCGGCCCCCAGCAGCCGGTCGAACACCTCCGCCTGGATGTCGTTGTTCACCCGCAGGGATATCTTCGTGGATATGCGGGAGGTGACGCTGCGCAGCAGCAGCCCCACCAGGGCCGAGGCCACCATCACCGTGATGACGAACCACAGCCGGTCGCTGTCGTAGCCGGTGATGATGTCGATGGAGTATTTGCTGGCCACGGCGGACACCAGGCCCAGCGTGGAGCTGGCCACCCCCAGGATGGTGTAGATCCACACCGCCCGGCGATAACGTTTTGTATAGCCCCAGATCCACTTCCAGTCGTCCCATATCTCAGAAAATGTGCCGTCCCGCCAGCTGCGCAGCAGCGTCCCCAGGGACTCCGAGCCCATGGGCTGCCGTTCCTCCTGCATATGTCCACCTCCCGCCAAAGAACTTAACACTTTATTATATCATCGTCCGCGGGGGAAGTCAAACCAAGCGTCAGATTGGGCGAATCTGACAGGACCTAAACGGCAGAATGGCCGGATAACCGACACGGTGTCGGCGAATTGCGAATACTCCTTGCAATATGGGTGGAGATGTGTTAGAATATCGGAAAGGAGGTACTGCCATGAAACAGAAAACCGGAAAGAAGATCGGAAAAATCATCCTGCTGGTGATCCTTGCGGCTGTGGTGGGCGTGATTGTCTACACCGCCCTGACCTGGCCGGTGTACCCCGACCGTCAGAAGCCGGCGGAGAGTTATCAGCAGATGAAGCAGACGGCGGAGGACCTGGGCGTGCTGGCGCCGCCGGAGGATGTGCTTCCCTGGACCCAGCCGGAGTATGATTTCTGGCTGGACAGCACCTGGCGCTTTGCCAGGCCCTGCGGCTATACCATGGCCGGGGACATCTCCTATGAGGGAACCGTATACTCGGCGTATATCATCGCCTTCCGGGAAACCGGCGCGCTGGACGACTATCCGACGCTGCGGGAGAACTACAAAACCGTCCCCATTTATGTCCAGTCAGGCGATGGGGGCGTGAAGATGCAATTTATAGTGGAGGGGCACCTCTATCAGGTGGGCATGATGGCCCCGCCGGAAAGCGCCCTGTCCCAGGATGTGACCGACTATTTCGGCGGCCTGTTGCAGGCCGCCTGCCGCGAAATCATCGACCTGTATTCCTGACGGGAAAGGAGTCCTGCCATGAAAAAAGCTGCAAAAATCGTCCTGCTGGCGGTGCTGCTGGCTCTTGTGGGCGGCATCGTGTATACTGTGCTGACCTGGCCGATATATCCCCAGCCCCAGAAAAACGTGGATAGCTACGCGCAGCTGCGGGAGGACCTGGCGCAGACCGAGCTACTGGCGCCGCCGGAGGACATTCTGCCCTGGCACGATGTGACCTATGGGGAGGAGTTGGACGGACGCAACAGAACCAGCAAGGCCCGAGGCTTCCTGATCAGCGGCCATGTGTCCCGGGGCGATGCGTCCTGCTTTGTGGAGCTGGCGGGCCTGGAGGACCACTCCTCTGTTTCCGGGGAACTGCCGCTGCTGGAAAATTACCGGACGGTACCCATTTGCCGGTCCACGGGAGAGCAGGCGATGCTGTACATATTCAATATCCGGGGCAATGAATACTCCGCGCGGGTGTACCTCCCGGAGGATGCGTCCCAGGATGTGACCGACTATTTTGACGGCCTGCTGCAGGCCGCCTGCCGCGAAATCATCGACCTGTATTCCTGACGGGAAAGGAGTCCTGCCATGAAGAAATCCACAAAAATCGTCCTGCTGGCGGTGCTGCTGGCCATGGTGGGCGGGATCGTGTACGCCGTTAAGGTCTGGCCGGTGAATCCCACCCGGATGAAACCGGCGGAAAGCTATGAACAGCTGCGGGACACGGTGGAAAAGAAAACGGACATCCGGGTCCCCGGAGAGGACCTGCTGCCGTGGACGGTGACGGAGCGTCAGCTCCGGATGGACGGCCCCTCCCGGCTGGCCAAGGTCAGCGGCTTTGCTCTGTCCGGCACCATGGAGCGCGGCGGCGTTGCCTTCAGCGCGGAGGTCTCCGTGGGAGTCACCGGCGTTGTGGGGGATCTGCCGTCCCCGTGGGACGTGTACCGCTATGTGCCGGTGTACCTGTTCCGGAACCAGGGGTTCTATATGGCGCAGCTATATATCGACGGTAGCGAGTACATCATCCAACTGTACTATCCGGAGAATGTGGCCCTGCCGGAGGAGGACGCGGCGTACATAGAGAACACGCTGCAGGCCGCCTGTCACAACATCATTGACCTGAACGAAGGCTGAAAAATGAAAGCTGAAAAATGCGCCCCCACCGGGGCGCATTTTTTGCAAAAGTGTTGCATATGACACAGATTTTTTGCCGGGAAGGGGCTATAATAGAATGGATAAAATAGGGAAAGAGGGGTTTTCTGATGTTCTGCACAAGAAAGGTCAATGACGATTACACCTGGGTGGGGGCCGACGGCCGCCGCCTGGCTATGTTCGAGGGCGTCTATGACGTGCCCCGGGGCATCTCCTTCAACAGCTATCTGCTGATGGACGGGAAAACGGTGCTGTTCGACACCGCCGACGCCTCCGTGTGCCGCAGCTTTCTGGAAAACGTGGCCCACGGGCTGGGAGGCCGGGCTTTGGACTATCTGGTGGTGCAGCATATGGAGCCGGACCACGCCGCCGACATCCGGGACCTGCTGACCCGGCACCCGGAGACCACCGTGGTGTGCTCCGCCGCCGCCAGGAATATGCTGGCCCAGTTCTTCGGCCCCGGATACGAGGGCCGCGTCAACGTGGTGAAGGAGGGGGACACCCTCTGCACCGGGCGGCACACCCTGCACTTTGTGGCCGCGCCTATGGTCCACTGGCCGGAGGTGCTGATGACCTATGACGAGACGGACAAGCTCCTGCTGACGGCGGACGCCTTCGGCACCTTTGGCGCTTTGAACGGCGCGCTGTTCGCCGACGAGGTGAACTTCGACCGGGACTATCTGGACGAGGCCCGGCGGTATTACACCAACATCGTGGGCAAATACGGGACCCAGGTCCAGGCGGTGCTGAAAAAGGCCGCCGGGCTGGATATTCAGATGTTGCTGCCCCTTCACGGCTTCGTGTGGCGGCAGGATCTGGGGTATATCCTGGGCAAATACGACCTGTGGAGCCGGTATGAGCCGGAGCAGCGGGGCGTGGTCATCGCCTATGCCTCCGTCTACGGCGGCACGGAGAACGCCGCCAACATCCTGGCCTGCCGCCTGCGGGAGCAGGGGGTGCAGGTGGAGATGTTCGACACCTCCGTCACCCCGGCGTCCTATATCCTGGCGGCGGCCTTCCGGTTCAGCCATGTGGTGCTGGCGGCTCCCACCTATAACGGCGGCGTGTTCGTCACCATGGAGAACCTGCTGCACGACCTGACGGCCCACGGCCTCAAGGGCCGCCGGGCGGCGTATATCGAAAACGGCTCCTGGGCCCCCACCAGCGCCCGGGGGATGCAGAAGCTGCTGGAGCCCCTGAACTGGGAGACGGCGGCGGACACCGTGACCCTCCGCTCCGCCCTGCGCCAGGGGCAGCAGGAGGACCTGGAGCGCATGGCCATGCAGCTGGCCGAAAGCGTGAAGGCGTAAAGCGACAACCGGATACAGCAAAAACGCGGGCTTTCGGCCCGCGTTTTTTTCGTCTGTTCCAAAAGGGCAATGCCCTTTTGGACAGGCATTTTTCGGTTCTATCCCCGCCGCCGGGGACATACACTGCTCCAAAAAGGGGGAATGCGCTATGACAGACAGACCGCGGCCCGCCCGGCGGCGCCGGACGCCGCCGCCTCCGCCCCGGGGCAAGCGGGAACAGCCCGCCTCCCGGTCATGGGACCGCCGCCTGGCCCAGCTGGCCGTCAGTGCGGTGCTGCTGCTGGCAGTGGTGGTGGTGAAGATCACGGCCCCGCCGGCTATGGACCGGTACCGGGACAGACTGCTGAACCTGATGGCCGGGCAGACGGACTTCCGGGCGGCGTTTTCCGCCGTGGGCCGGGCGGTATCCGGCCAGGGAACCGTGGGCAGGGCCCTGAACGATGCCTACACGGCGGTGTTCGGCCCCCAGGATACCGGGGTCACGGTCCCCCAGGACGCGGCGGATCCGGCGGCCTATACGGCGGAGAACACCCCCGGGGACGTGTGTCTGACCCAGCAGGTGCTGGGCTTTGCCTATACCAACCCGCTGACCGGGCCGGTGACGGACCGGTTCGGCTATCGCCAGGACCCCAACGGCGGCGGACAGCAGTTCCACTACGGCCTGGACATCGCCGCCGATGAGGGGGCGGTGATCACGGCCTTTGCCGCCGGAACCGTCACGGCGGTGGGGGACAGCGCGGAGCTGGGCAATTATGTGACGGTGCAGCACCCTGGGGGCTTTGTCACCCTGTATGCCCATTGCAGCCGCATCAACGCCTCCTCCGGCCAGCAGGTGCGGCCCGGGGACCCCATCGCGGAGGTGGGCCACACTGGCAACGCCACCGGGCCCCATCTGCACTTCGAGCTGATGAAGGACGGGGTGTATGTGAATCCCATCTACTACTATGCGGCCCCCTGAGCGGACCCGGATCCGGGTGTCGCCGGGGGCCCCGGCGCTGTTGGCGGTATTTGTGTGGCTGTCGTCGCCGGAGGTGCTGGGGGCGGTGCTGCTGGCGGCTCTGTGCCACGAGCTGGGCCACTATGCCGCCCTGCGCCGCCGGGGCGGCTGGGTCCGGGCGGTGCGCATCTCCGCCCTGGGGGCGGAGATGCAGGTGGCGGGGCGGATGAGCTACGGCGGCGAGTTGCTGGCGGCCGCCGCCGGACCGGCGGTGAATCTGGTGCTGGCGGCGGCGCTGGGGCTTCCGGGCCGGTGGTGGGAGCCGCTGTATCTGCTGGCCGGGGCCCAGGCGGTGCTGGGCTGCTTCAACCTGCTGCCCATCCTGCCCCTGGACGGCGGGCGGATGCTGTGGCTGGCCCTGTGCTGGGGGACGGACCCGTTTCTGGCGGATCGGGTGACCCAGGCCGTCAGCCTGGCGGCGGCGGGCCTGCTGACCGTTGCCGGGGCGGCCCTGGCCCGGCGCAGTCCCTTTCTGCTGTGGACGGCGGCGGCTCTGCTGGTCTGCGCGGCGGCGCCGTGTATAAAACGGCGGAAATCGGTCTATGCTTCCCATAAAGGAAGGTGAAGCGCATGAGCGACAGAAAATGGCGCACTTGGGAGGTCCTGGGGCTGATATTCGTGCTGGCGGCGGGGAATCTGCTGCATTTCGTGTATGATTGGTCCGGGCAAAGCCCGGTGGTGGGGGCCTTGGCCTCCGTCAACGAGTCCACCTGGGAGCATATGAAGCTGCTGACCACCCCCTGGGTCCTGTGGAGCATCGCGGAGCTGATCGCCCTGCGGCGCACCGGCCTGCCGGTGCTGACGGCCCGGGCGGCGGGCCTGCTGGCGGGGCTGGCGGCTATCCCGCTGCTGTTTTACGGGTATCAGGGGGTTCTGGGCCGGGACATCATGTGGCTGGACGTGGCCATTTTCCAGATAGCCGTGCTGCTGGGCTTCTGGGTGACCTGGGCCATGCTGCGCCGCCGGGCCCTGGCGTCCCCGGTGTGGCAGGTGGCCGGGGCGGCGGTGCTGGCGGCGGTATGGGCGGCGTTTATCCTATGGACCTTCGCCCCGCCGGACCTGCCGCTGTTCGCGGACCCGGAGACGGGCCTGCGGGGGATCCGATAGGGTTCTTTTCCCCTGCCCCGGCGCATAGGGTAGGGCCGGAGGTGGGGGAAATTGAGGCGCTATATCCTGGGATTTTTCACGGCGGCGGCCACGGTGGCGGCGCTGTGGCTGCTGCACAGGACCTTTCCGTGTCCGCTGACGGCCCTGCTGTCGCCGGTGAACGGCAGTCCCTGGGAAATGGGGAAGCTGCTGTTCTGGCCGTATCTTCCGGCGGCGCTGGTGATCTGGCGGCTGGGCCCAGAGGGGGGCTCCCGGGGCGGGCACTGCCTGCTGCTGGCGGCGATGCCCCTGTGCATGGCGGGGCTGTGCTGGCTGCTGCCGGGCCGGTGGCTGCGGCTGTGGAGCCTGGTGCTGGCCGGGGGACTGACCCTCCACGGCACGGTGCTGTCCCGGCGGGTCCCCGGCGGGGAGCTGGTGTGGTATGTGCTGGCTATCCTGGTGGGGATCGCCTATCTCCTGCTGACGGTGGGCGCTCCGGACATCGGGCCCTTTGCCGACCCGGCGGCCGCGGCCATGGGGGCCATCCCTTTCTGAAAAACTTTGTGATTTTTTTGACTGACTGTTGCATATGCCGCAGAAATGCGGCGCGAAACCTGCTATAATACGACTATACCAAACGAGGAGGCGCTGCATATGGCGATTTTGCATGTGAACGAGAGCGAGTTTGACCGGGAGGTCCTGCAGGATAGCGGCACGGTGCTGGTGGACTTCTGGGCCACCTGGTGCGGCCCCTGCCGGATGCTGGCCCCGATTTTGGAGGAGCTGTCCGGCCAGCACCCGGAGCTGAAGATCGTCAAGGTGGACGTGGACGAAAACCGGGACCTGGCTTTGCAGTACGGCATCGAGAGCATCCCCACCCTGCTGGTGTTCAAGGGCGGCCAGGTGGCGGACCGGTCCGTGGGTCTGGTGTCGCCCCAGGAGATCCTGGACCTGGTGAAATAACCGGATTTTTCCACACTGCGGCCTTCGGCTTCCGGAGGCCGCAGTGTGATCTTGTTCACTCTGGGGAAACATATCGCGCAGAAAAGTGGACACACCAGGAACACCGTATAAGGAAATTGAATGACTCATTCGCCGAAATGTGTTGCATTTTTCGGGCCTTGTATTATAATATGGACATACCCGCAGTTCTATCAGGCAAATACAGACAAGAAGGTGATCAATTATGGAACTTCAGATTCAGGATCTTGTTTCTTCCATCAAAAAGGACGGCATCGACAGCGCAAATCAGCAGGCCGCCGCGATTCTGGCCGACGCCCGGAAGCAGGCGGACGCCATCATCGCCGACGCAAAGAGTCAGGCGGATAAGCTGCGGGACGACGCCAGGGCCGAGATCGAGGTGTTCAAAAACAGCGCCCAGCTCAGCGCCCAGCAGGCCAAGCGGGACGCGGTTCTGGCCTTCCGGCAGGAGGTGCAGCAGGAGTTTGAGAAAATCCTGGCCGCCGACGTGGGCAAGGCTCTGGACCAGCAGACGTTGGCTAAGCTCATCCAGGCAGCCCTCCAGGGAGAGGACGTTTCCGGCTACGCCGTGGAGGTGGGTCAGGTGACCGACGGCATCCGCCAGCAGCTGGCCCAGGAGCTGAAAAACGGCCTGGAGCTCCGCCCCTCCAAGAAGGTGGGCGCAGGCTTCCGGCTGGCCGCCAAGGACGGCTCCGGCTATTTTGACTGCTCCGACCAGGAGATCGCGGAGATGCTCATGCCCTTCTTCCGGGATATGCACCTGTAAGGGGGCGGCCTATGGCTTCCTACTACTATCTCATCTCCAGCCTGCCCATGCTCCGGACCCAGGGCGAGCCTCCCATGGACTACGCCGCGTTTCTGGCCATGTGCCGCTCGGCGGTCAGCGCCGGGGTATACCGGACGCTGGAGGAGCTGACGGTGGACTCGGACAAGGGGCCGCTGCTGTCGGAGTGGGCCGGGTTTTACCGGGCTCTGTCCCGGGAGCTGACCTATCAGCGGAATGTGAAGCTGGGACGGCCCTGCGCCGTGCCCTCCGACCGGGACGCCGGCATCGTCCAGACGGTGACGGCGGCGGTAAACGCCGAAAATCCCCTGGAGGGGGAGCGGCTGCTGCTGGACCTGGAATTCCGCCGCCTGGACGGCATGATCGGCCTGCACAACTTCGATGACCACGCCCTGTACGGCTACGCCATGAAGCTGCAGCTGCTGGAGCGGCAGCGGACCTTCCGGTATGAGTCCGGCAAGCGGGCCTTCGACGGCCTGATGCAGAACATCCGCCAGCAGGTTTCCAGCCTATAACGAAACAGGAGAATCAAAATGGACAAAGTGACAGGATATGTGACCGGAGTGAACGGGAATCTGGTGGCAGCCACCTTTTCCGGCTCCGTCCGAAAGAATGAAGTGGGCTATGTCCTGGTGGGCGATGACCGGCTCAAGGGCGAGGTCATCCGCGTCAACGGCGACACAGCCAGTATGCAGATTTATGAAATGACCAACGGCATCCAGGTGGGCGACAAGGTGGAGCTCTCCGGCGAGCTGATGAGCGTGGAGCTGGGCCCGGGCCTGCTGACCCAGGTGTTCGACGGTCTGCAGAACCCCCTGCCGGAGCTGGCGCAGCAGTGCGGCTTCTTCCTGCAGCGGGGCGTGTATCTGGACCCCATCCCCAACAAGGACTGGGAGTTTACCCCCCTGGTGAAGCCCGGCGACCATGTTTCCGCCGGTGACGCCGTGGGCAGTGTGCCCGAGGGGCTGTTTACCCACCTGATCATGGTGCCCTTCGGCCTGAAGGACCAGGGCTGGCGGGTGAAATCCGTCCGGGAAAAGGGCGTGTACAACGTCCGGGACACCGTGGCGGTGCTGGAAAACGAAAGCGGCGAGGAGAAGGAGCTGACCATGGTGTTCTCCTGGCCCGTGAAGCAGCCCATCCGCTGCTATGAGGAGCGTCTGCGCCCGGACGAGACCCTGGTGACCAAGCTCCGCTCCATCGACACCTTCCTGCCGGTGGCCAAGGGCGGCACCTTCTGCGTGCCCGGCCCC
>ERZ824598.1224-NODE-1224-length-34366-cov-6.712279_pt1 | contig 34366 bp, 36 predicted proteins | sample MGYA00519934_ERZ824598 | MGnify/ENA primary metagenome ERZ824598 (study PRJEB31778, sample SAMEA3449177) | human gut metagenome | biome: human gut; feature: human-associated habitat; material: faeces | place: United Kingdom | collected 2010/2012 ...
AAAACACTATATCGAAAAACATTGAAAAATCATTCAAAAGGTATAGTGCGTAAGACTTGCTTTATGTTTTTGTTTTTTATTTAATTAATAAAAAAAGGATATTGAGATGAAGAAGAAAATTTTAGTGTTATTGGCATTTATGATGTCTATGGTTTCTGCTCAAGCTGCTGACTGGCAATTTGTTGAAACAAACAATCCTAACTTAAGTCTATATATTGACTTAGACTCAATTAAAAAAACTGATAATCAGGAATACCTTTACGCAATCAAATTCACAGACGGTAAGACTCCTGAACGTGTTGCATATATCAGATCAGATGCATCTATGAATTATATCGGAGTTATTTACGTTAATGATTACAGCGATGATACATACAGACCAAAAGCTGTTTTTGCAAATCCGCGCGTGTTTATGAAACCTGTAACGGAAGACTCTTTCCTTGCAAGTGTTCACAATTTTGTTATATCGGGAACAAATGTTCAGTCTGATGAAAAAATAGCATCAAATGAAGTTCAGGAAATCGAACAGGCAGAACAAGATTTTAATGAAAAGGCTGCTGTGGATAAAGGTGAAGAAGTTGCTGAACAAAAACCAGCTTTGAGAGAAAATGCAGCTCCTTCTGAGGATGAAATCAAAAATGTTGCATATGTGGTTCAGCCTTCTGTTCAGCAAAGAGAATCTACCGCACAAAATCTAAAAGAGTATGTTTCTCAGCTTGGATGCGAATTAAACGAAAACTGGAATCCTCCAAAATCCGGTAAAAATTCACAGGCAATTATTATAATTACAATCGGAAAAGACGGCGGATTTTACGGCTATGACTTTGCAAAATCTTCAGGTGATGAACCAACCGACAGATCGATTTTAAGTGCTGTACAAAAGACAGCGCCGTTTGCAAAATTCCCTAAGGTAAACAATAAAAATGCTGATAAGTTAAAATTCCAATTTGTATTTGATTATCAAAAATTTAAAAAATCAGTTGAATAAAAAAGCAAAAAAAAGAGAACCTTTAAAGGTTCTCTTTTTTTATAAGTCTTTACGCCAAAGCACTATATAGCTTTTTGAACTTTTCCTGCTCTTAAGCAAGAAGTGCAAACTTTAATTCTTTTAACTGTACCGTTCATATTAACTTTAACTGATTGCAAGTTAGGTTCTTGAGTATGAACAATTTGTTTATGCGAGAATGTTAATTTCGCTGCTTTAATCGGTGCTTTACCGCATACATCACATTTTTTTGACATAATTCTAATTTCCTTTTCTAGCTAGTTTGTGTATTATCATCATATATTAAAAATTAGAAAAATCAAGCAACATGTTAAAATACTTTAAGTGTAATAGTTATATAAGGACTTGAATTAAAATTTACCTTATGGTATATTTCAAATATCAAAGAACAATTTATTATTAGGGTATGGAAAAATGAAAAGCTCAACTATCAGAAGATCAAACTTATCTAAGGAGAAAATGGCTGTACTGGAAGCTTTATCTAAGTACAAACAAGATGCCTATGATAACTCTCCAAATGTATATGTAAGACCTAATAAAGAAAAAGAGCTGGATGTTTTATGGCAACGCTTTAAAGTTAACCAGCGCAATGATAAATCACCTAGTATTTACCTTGCAACAGGATTTATTGCAGGTGCTGTGGTAATGCTTATTCTGACTGTATTAATAAGCTTTTCCGCTAACAGTATAAACTCTGTTGAAGAACAGGTTGCATCAGCTCCGGTTTCTGTTAAAAAAGAAAAATTGAGCTTGAATTTTATTCCTTCATCTCCCGAAAAAGTTGAAGAACAAGCAGCTGCTAACGAACAATATACTGTTCAAAGCGGTGATACAATGGAAAGTATTTTAATCAGATTTTACGGCTCATACAGTAAGGATAAGGAAGCTTTGGTCCTTAAAACTAACAACATGACAAATCCGAACAAACTTGCAATCGGTCAAAAGTTAACTATTCCTGTTGAACCGAAAGAATAATTATCATAACTTATATATTAAAAAAAGACTGATTGAAATAATCAGTCTTTTTTATTTTTTAGTACGTCATTTGCCAGTTGTCATTTAAGATTTTACCGAAACATCCGTGCCATTGATTTCCAAAATTGTTTGTACAAACTGCATAATTAGTGTTGCGTTCTTCCTCAGTCATTGGCGCTGTGTTGTCTGAAGAAAAGTCATTGTCATCAATTAAACCGTTATTATATAAAAAGATTGGAAATAAATCTCTGCCAACAATATTAGGACCTTTTTTGCCGTTTACATCAACATAAAATTCACATAGTACATCGCCGTTTGCTCTGTAACTTATACCAATTGAGGCGCCGCTTGCTATTACATAGTTGGTTCTCGGGGTATACCATGCTGTAACTGTTGCACCTGAAAGTTTTTTATAAACTCCCGTCTCAGGAAAACAAGGAGTTCTATCAGAGCCGCATTTTTGCACAACTTTAAAGTGTTCTTCAATAAAGCTTTCTGCTGCTGTTTGCGAGGTTAATCCTGCCTCTTTCAGATTAATTGCATTTCTTTCAGTTTGATATTGAACAGCAGCCTGTGAAAGTTCGTTGTAGACTTTGTGCAGTTGTGTAACATAAGATTGCCTTTGATAATTCTGCATCAAAGACGGAACCGTCATTGCAGAAACAACACCGATGATGCCGAGTGTTACTAAGACTTCGGCGAGAGTAAATCCTTGAAACAATCCCTTAAAATCTTTTAAAGCCCCAATGTGGCAGGTCAAGCTCAAATGGCTACGTGCGTAGCACCGCTTGTCGGGGGGGGGGGCAACCCTTAATGCTCTTAAATCATTCATTTTCAGCCTCCTTTTTTGCTTCTTGAAGAAATAAATGCTTCTTTTATAATATTATAACACTTTGGCTGAATAATTTCAATATGCATTATTTTGTATATTTTCTGTTAACAAGTTCATCGGGCAGGAACTGCTGATGAACATCAGGCGCATCGTGCGAGTATACATAGCCTATTCCAAAGCCGTAATTTTTTGCATCTTTATAATGTGCATCACGCAAATGCATTGGAGGTGGAAAATCTTTTCCTGTTTCAATGTCATGCAAAGCTGCATCAATTGCACAGACTGTTTCATTGGATTTTGGTGCGCGTGCAACGTAAATTACTGCTTGAGCAAGCGGTATTCTTCCTTCGGGAAGCCCTAAAAGTTCGACGGCTTTGTATGCATTAATTGCAACATTTAAGGCGTTTGGGTCGGCGTTTCCGACGTCTTCTGCGGAACAGGTTATTAATCTTCGGGCTATAAATCTCGGGTCTTCGCCTGCCGCAATCATTTTTGCAAGGTAATATATTGCAGCATCTGCATCAGAACCGCGTAAACTTTTTTGAAATGCCGAAGCGCAGTCATAATGCTCCTGTTGAGAATATCTTGTGTTGCGTTTTTGACAGATTTCTTCGATAATTTTTACGGTCAAATTTCTTCTGTTGTCTTTTAAATCACTTGCAAAATAAGCGTTTTCAACTACATTCAGTGCGTATCTTGCATCTCCTCTTGCAAGGTTTATGATAAAATCTATTGCGCCTGTTTCGCAATCCATTGGAAGATAATTTTTAGCGAGATATGCAAAACCTTTTTTAATAATTTTATCCATGCTCTCATCGTCAATAGAGTTTAATCTTACGACCTGAACCCTAGACAAAAGTGCGGGAACTACCTGAAAAGACGGATTTTCTGTGGTAGAACCGATTAAGAATAGTGTTCCGTTTTCAATATGAGGCAAAAGCGCATCCTGTTGTGTTTTTGAATAGCGGTGGATTTCATCAATAAATAAAATAGTTTTTGTGCCGCTTCTGAGAGCATTTTTGGCACTTTCAACAGATTCTTTAATCTCTTTTACACCTGAGGTTACTGCGGAAATCTCAATAAAGTTTGCATTTGTTTTTGTAGCAATAAGTCTTGCAAGCGTGGTTTTTCCGCATCCGGGTGTGCCCCAAAAAATCAGTGAAAACAGTCTGTTTGTTTTTAAAAGATTTAAAATAGGACTGTTAGGCGAAACAACATTACTCTGTCCTAAAAAATCTTCGAGGGTTTTAGGGCGGAGTATCTCTGCGAGAGGTATTTGCTTATTCTGATTTTCGAGTTCCGTAAATAAATTATTCATAGTATAATTGTAGCATGAAATATGTAAAGGCTCTAATTGCTATATTTGTAATAATATTATTGGCTGCATTTCTAAAACCGTCAAATTCACCTGCAAATGAAGTTGTTTTTTGGACTTTGCAAATGAACGATTTTGCGCCGTATATCACAGGGGTAATCTCTGAATTTGAAAAGGAAAATCCTGAAATTAATATTAAATGGATTGATGTTCCGTTCTCAGAGGGCGAAAAAAGAACACTGGCTTCTGTTTTGAGTGACAATCCGCCTGATTTAATAAACTTAAATCCTGATTTTTCAGCACTTTTGGCACAGCGCGGGGCTCTGTACGAGATTAATGAAGAATATACTTCGCAGTTTAATCCTGAAATCATTGATGCACTCAAATATAACGGAAAGCTTTATTCACTTCCGTGGTATGCAACTTCTGCGGTGACAATTTATAACAAAGAGCTTGTCGCTAAGGCAGGTGTAAATGTTCCAAAGACTTATGAAGAAATGGGAAAAATTGCACCGATTATCAAACAAAAAACTAATGCATATGTGATGCTTCCAAATATTACTGAAAACGATACTATGCTGAAAATTCTTAATAAATACGGTGTAACATCAGAAAACATAAATTCGTATGAATCAGCTGAAATCTTTAATTACTTTAAAAATTTATATGAAAAGGATTTAATCCCAAAAGAGTCCATAACGCAAACCCACAGAGAAGCTTTGGAAAAGTACATGGCTGAAAAAATAGTTTTCTTTCAGGCAGGTGCAAATTTTCTGACAATGATTAAGGAAAACGCACCCTCAACATATAAAAATACGGATGTTGCACCTCAAATTACAGGAAAGCTCGGACAAAACGACTTTTCCTTGATGAACTTTGTAATCCCTGAACGCGCAAAACACAGAGAACAGGCTTTGAAGTTTGCACTTTTTTTGACCAATGATAAAAATCAGCTTGAACTTGCGAAACTTACAAATGTTCTTGCAGTTAATAAAAAAACTTTGAATGATAAATTTTACACGGATTACGACCAGGATGACCTGTCTGCAAAAGCTCGTGTAATCAGTGCAAAACAGCTTTATAAGATAAAACCTGCAATCAAATCCGAACGTAACCAAAAAGAGATTAATACAATAGTAAACACTGCTGTTCAGCAAATTCTTCTAAACAAAAACACCACCGAAAAAATTCTCGATGATGTTTCAAACAAAATTAAATTAATGGAAGAAAATTAACACCAGAACCCGCGCGGTCCAAATAATGTCGGTCCTCCGAACATAAATGCATTATTGCATCCGCATCCGCCTCCGAAGAAGCTTCCGCCCCACATTCCCATACCGCCTCCGTAAATCATGGAAGGCATCATATAAGGACTGTATCCGCATCCGAATATTCCAAACGGAGAAGTTAGCATTGAAGCTCCGATAAGCCCCATTGTGCCTCTGTAATTAGCTTCAGGCGTACCGTATCCTGCAGCCGAGTTGACAGCATATCCCAGATAACTTCCGCTTCTGTCACGAATATCTTTTGCTGCTTCGTTTCTTATAGCTCCGTTCATAACATTAAAGCCAAATCCCATTAAGGCATCTCCTGTATTGGCGCCTCTGTTTTTGGCATCAACATAACCAAGTGCACTGCCCATGAGTGCATTAGCGTTACTAAGTGCATAAATAGCGTTGTCTAAACCCATAATATTCTCTCGTTTTATTACTTTGCCTTGGATTTCTTCCACGCTCGAAATGTTTCGCCTTCCGCACATTAGTGCTAACGGCTCAAATTTCTCGCTATCCGGACTAACTCGCTTTGCTCGTATCGTCCGTACAGAAATCCGCTATATATATAAAGTATATTCTTTTGCAATAATTGCCTGAATTTCATTATTTTGTAAAGTAATGTAACGACAAGCTTTAAAATCCTAAAGTTTATCATTGTTTAAGCCGATTAACATAATAAGGAAAATTTTAAAAAAGGGATTTGAAAATATGGCAATGAGTGTTTACAATGCACAATACAAATTAGGGATTGATACAACAACTTTAAAAGAAGTTTCAAATGAAATCTTAAAACGTGCTGCGGAAAAAAACAGCCAATATAAGACTTCATCATCATCTAATAATATTTTCAAATCTGCTGATATGGGTTTGGATTTGTACAAAGGCAACCTTGATACAAAAGTTGCGCGTCAAATCGCTATGAACAATTCAGGTTTACAAATCCAATTAAATCAGGAAGTTTTGCAATCTATTCAATATTTAAATACAAAAGCTGCACAAAATGTTCAAAAAAATGTTGAAGGCAAGATTACCGTTGCATTGAATGAGGGTGTCGGAAATACTTCAAAAACAGAAGCAGCCCCAAAATTTAACAGCATTATAAGCTTAGGCGCAGGTAAAGATAAAAACGGTTCTGCTCCTTCATATAAAGGCGAATTCTTATTTATTAAGAAAGAAAAAGAGCAAGAAGAAACTGCTGCTGCATAACAGCATGTATTGTTATTTATCTTCTTTTAGTTCTTTAGCAATGTTATAAAATTCTTCTTCTAATTCTTTTTCGGCATTTTCGCGTTTGTCTTTTTGTTCTTGCTGTTGGTTTTTATGCCTTTGAGAATTTTCTTCTTCATTCTCTTTTTGAGAAAGAGCTTTTTTGCGTTCGTTAATCACATTTGCAACATTCATCATTGCAAGAGAGTTCAAAGTAGCACGGAGAACCGCACTTCTGTCAGTATATTTTTCACTGTCTTTAGATTCTTCTTCGTCGTCTTTTTTTCTTTGCGAAAAGTATTCACCGCCCTGTCCCATTTTGTCATCCTGAGTTTTGGCAGCTGTACCTGAAATATCTCCGCTTTTAAAGTTAAAAGAGCCTCCGATTCCGAAAAATCCGGCTGATCTGTTATCGACCATACTTTAACCCTCTGTTTGTGTTTATACTATCTCGTGATTATAGTACCAGATTGCATGGTATATTAACTCGTCTGAATGGATTATTTTGCTACTATGTTAATAAATATTTACATGGCGGATTTGTGAATTTGAACAGATAACATAAGTACTCAATACGATTGTATATTGAAAAAAGCGGGCATATATGTTATTATAAAAATAGAATAATTATGAAAGGATGTTTATGAGAAGATTTAAAGGTTTTACGCTTACAGAACTAATGGTTGCTTTGGCTGTAATCGGTATCCTTGTTGCGGTTGTTACCCCTGCTATTATGAAGACAAGACCTAATAAAAATAAAATGATGGTTAAAAAGACATTCTATACAACTGAGCAGATTGTTGCAAACTTAATTAATGATGCAAGACTTTATCCTGATATGAGAGAAGCTTGTGATGATAAATGGGCTGAAAATAACCCTGATGCAGATCCTGATTTGTTATATTGTGCATGGGGATTTGATTATACTAATGAAGTTACTTACGAGGGCGAAGAATATAAAGGCGGCAGAAAATTCATGGGATTGTTTGCTACTGCACTTAACGTTTCAAGATCAGATGATTGCTCAAATGATATATGTTCAATAATTTACACTACTGATGGTGTAAGATGGGATTTAGGCGGTACTAATGGTGCTTGGACAAAAACTGATGCTGGAGATAGTTATAAGGATTCTGGCATCGGAAATATAATTATTGATGTTAACGGTGACGATGCTCCTAACTGCAGAGAAGGCGGGGATGACGGTGAAGGTAATACCTGCGACGGTAATTCCGATGATTTTGACCGTTATGTAATTGATGTTTATGCAAACGGAAAGCTGAATATCAACGCTAATGATACAAAAGCTATTGAGTATGCTACAATTAATACATCAATTCGAGATAATTTATAATAAAGTAATCGAATAATCGCGCTTGATATAAATCAGGTGAGGAAAGTCCGTGCATTCAAGGACAGGCAGCCGGAGAAACTCCGGACGGTGTGAACCGGTGGATAGGACCACAGAAATGAATGCATCTTCAGGTGTAATCTGAACGAAAGTGAAAGGATTGCACAGGCTGGATAGATGCAAATACTGCCGATGGACAGTAATGTCACAGGCGATGGTGCAACGGTGAGTTAAGAGCTTCACCAGCGATATTGAGAAATATCGGCTAGGCAACCCCCTGCCGAATGCAAGATTGAATTGAAGGCTATAAAGGCTGTCCGCCAACTTCAGAAAAATCGCTAGAGATTGGAAGTAATTCCAATACCAGACAGATGATTATTTAGAAACAGAACACGGCTTACGAGTTACTTTATTTTTATAAAAAAAAAGACCGATTTTATAAATCGGTCTTTTTTATAATTTGTTAGCATTATTTTTTCTTTGTTTTAGCTCTTTCTTCAGCTGCCTGTTTAGCTTTTTTAGCTTCTTCAGCGCTGTTTTGGAATGATTTTTGAACATCTTCTTTCATTGTTTTAGGATTGTATTCAGGGTTAAGATATTCAATTTTAGCATTTTTCTTTAATGATTCTGTTAAGTTATCAATCATTTCAATTTGTTTTTGATTTTCTAAATAACCTTTGATATCATTTTTAACTTTTTCGAACGGATCCTGTCCTGCTGCTGCTCTGTCTGTTACGTAGATAATATGATATCCGTATTGGGTTTTAACTACTTTATCGGATACAGTGTTAGGTTTCATAGAAAAAGCTGCTTTTGAAAATTCAGGAACCATTTCTTTTGATGCAAAGAAGCCTAAATCTCCGCCTTTTACTGCTGTTGTTGTGTCATCAGAGTTTTCTTTAGCAAGTTTTGCAAACTGTGTAGGGTCTTTTTTAATTTCTGCTAAAAGCTGGTTAGCTTTAGCTTCTTTAGCCTGCATTTCTTCATTAACTTTTGCTTTTAAAGCTTCACCTGCAATGCCTTTATTTTTTGCATCGGATTTTACGATTTCTTCAATTTCCTGAGGGTTAGCAGAGATTAAAATGTGTGATGCTCTTACTTTGTCAGGATGTTTGAATTTGTTAATATTTTCATTGTAGAATTTTTTTGCGTCAGCATCGGAAATATTTGTAGGTCCTAATTCTTTAGCTAATTTTTTCATTTTTACTTCTTCTTTCAAATCTTTTTTGAATTGAGAAGCAGTAATTCCGTTTTGTTTTAATAAAGTGTCAAGCTGTTCTTTTGAACCAAGTTTGTCAATTATTTCTTTAACTGCATCATCAACATCTTTGTTTGTTACTTCAATGCCGCGTTTTGCAATTTCTTCATCTAACAAAGCTTTTACAATAAGTTCATTGATAACTCTTTCTTTAATCAAAAGATAGATAAAGCTGTTTTTATCTTTTTTAACATCAATGCCCATAGCTGCAAGCATTCCGCCGCCTGATTGTTTGTCAAACATTTTGTCAAATTGAGCTTGAGTAATTTTCTTATCATTTACTTTTATAATCGCTTCCTGCGATTTCAAGCCGCATCCGGCAAATAATACAGCTGATACTGCCAGTGTTGCAAGTAATTTTTTCCCTCTCATAATGTCTCCTTATTTTTTCGTATAATCGTTTTTAGTTTTATTTATATAATAGAACAAATCTGTCAAAATGTTAAATACTTCATTAAAATTCATATAGGCATTATTTAACAGCAAGATTGAATTGCCTTCCTGACAAGACTTTGGAGCAATTGTAAATTTTATTCGTTTAAGTATTTCAGAAGGCAAAGTGTGCTGAATAATTTTCCATTCAGGCTGTGTATACGGCGTATAAATCCTTATATTTTCTTCGGTTTCGCGTATAAGTGCAATTTTGACTTCTGTTGCCGCAAGTCTTAATTTAATAAGTTTTATAAGGTTTTCAACGCTTTCGGGCGGTTTGGCAAAGCGGTCTTTCCACTCCTCTGTAATATAATCCAGCTCAACTTCTGATTTTACATCCGCTAACCGTTTATATTCAATCATTTTCTGGTCGGCAGAACCCACCCACTCATCAGGAATGTATGCTGTTACGTTGATATCTACAATTGTCGGATTGGTTTTGTCAACAACCTGACCTTGAAACTCCTGAACGGTTTCTTCCAAAAGCTGGCAGTATGTATCAAACCCGACATTCACCATGTGTCCGTGCTGTTTTGTGCCTAAGATGTTTCCGACACCTCTGATTTCAACATCACGCATTGCGATTTGATAACCGCTTCCGAGCGTTGTAAATTCTTTAATAGCTTTCAGTCTTTGCATTGCTTCTTTGGTAATCTCTTTTGATTTTGTATAGAAACAGTAGCAGTAAGCCTGTCTTTGTGAACGCCCTACGCGTCCTCTCAGCTGATAAAGCTGTGCAAGACCAAATTTATCGGCATTATGGATTATCATTGTGTTTGCATTCGGGATATCAATGCCGTTTTCAATAATTGTTGTGGCAAGCAGAATATCATATTCCTGATTTGCAAAATCAACGATAACTTTTTCAAGTGTTTTTTCATCCATTTGCCCGTGACCGATTGCAATTCTGGCGTTTGGAACGAGTTTTTGAAGCTGCATTCTGAATTCATCAATGGTTTCAACGCGGTTGTAAAGATAAAATACCTGACCTTCCCTGTCGAGTTCATGAGTAATCGCATTTTTAACCATATTTTCATTCCATTCGCCTACAAATGTTTTAATCGGAAGTCTGTTTTTAGGCGGAGTATTGATGATTGACATATCTTTAATGCCTGAAAGCGACATATAAAGTGTTCTCGGGATAGGAGTTGCCGACATTGTTATGATATCAATGTTTTCACGCAATTGTTTCAGCTTTTCTTTGTGGCGTACACCAAATCTGTGCTCCTCATCGATTACAAGAAGCCCCAAATCCTTAAATACAATTCCCTCCTGCAAAAGCCTGTGAGTGCCTATTACAACATCGCACTCACCTGTTGCAAGGTGTTTTATTGTTTCTTTTTGTTCTTTTTGTGAGCGGAAACGCGACATCAGTTCAACATTTACCCCGAAAGGTTTAAAGCGTTCTGAAATTGTTTGAAAATGCTGTAATGCAAGAATTGTTGTCGGAACAACCACTGCAACCTGTTTTCCTGAGGTTACGGCTTTAAATATTCCGCGCATTGCTACTTCGGTTTTGCCAAACCCTACATCACCGCAAATAAGTCTGTCCATAGGTTTTTCGCATTCCATGTCAGCTTTAACGTCAGTGATTGCTTTCATTTGATCAGGTGTTTCAGTGTACTCAAAAGCTTCCTCCATCTCAACCTGCCATGTTGTATCAGGGAGGAACTGGATACCTGTCTGCATTTTGCGTTTTGCATAAAGGCGGAGCAAATCGTAAGCAACCTGTTCAACCTCCTTTTTTACACGTGTTTTGGTGTTTTCCCAGTCTTTTCCGCCCATTCTGGAGAGCTTAGGTTTTATAGAGCCTGAGCCGCGATATCTTACAAGCTGGTTAATCTGTTCTGCGGGAATATGAAGCCTGTCTTTATTTGCGTATTCTATTGTCAGATAATCCTTAAGCTGTCCGTCGATTTCCTGCTGTGAAAGACCTTTGTAAACCCCTACACCGTGTACGCTGTGAACAACGTATTCACCCTCTTTTATGTCGTTAATGTTTTCTATATATTCGGGTTTTTCTTTGTAATAGGAGCGTTTTGAAGATGTTACTTCTTTTGTCCTTTTGTTGAAAAGTTCTCTGTCAGTAAGGATTACAGTCTTGAAATCCTCAAGGATTGCGCCTGCGGATGACAGGCTTTCATTGTATTCGACATCAAAAATTTCCCGCTCATTAAGGATTTCTTTTACCCGTTCAGGATAATCGGTTGCTATTATAATTCTGTAATCGTGTTTTGAAATGATATAGCCTGCAATGTCATCAAGTTTTGCGCCAAAATTTTGTACAGGCTGTGAGTTGAACTCGATTATGTCGTCCATTTCGCTGTCAATAAAGTTGTTTAACCCGACTTTTACAAAACCTGCCATTTTTTGGATAAAATCCTCAAAAGGTATGTGGTTTCTACCTTTTAAATCAACATTCAAGCCGAGTTTTAAATTTTCCTGAAGCTGTTCTTCAAAGTTTTTGTCCACAAATTCGTATTTTGAATAAAGCTCGGATGTTTCATCAAGAACTATAATATAATCTTTGAAATAATCCAAAATGCTTGCCAAATCAGTGTTAAAATAATTTTGATAAACCTCTATCCCCTCAAAATATCCTTCTTCATCTTCTTTTTTTATTTCATCAGGAACACCGTTTTTCAAAGTGAATTTGTACATCGGCATAATTTTTGCGGATTTGATTTTTTCAATTGATTTTTGGCTTTCGTTGTTAAAATATCTTATATCAACAATTTCGTCGCCCCAAAGCTCAATTCTGACTGCATTCTTATCAAGAGAAAAGAAGTCTATGATATCGCCGCGAACACTGAATTCTCCAATATCAGATACCATAGTAGAGCGTTTGTAGCCCAAATCCACGAACTGCTGAATAAGTTTTTTCAAATCTATTTCATCCCCGACTTTTACGGTAACAGAATTTTCTTCATAAAATTTCTGTTTCGGGAATTTTTCAAGAAGCGCCTTAACAGGAGCAATTACAACTTCTGGTTTTTCTGTCAAAACCCTTACCTGTTCTGCATAATCGTATCTGTTAGGCGAAACGCTTTCATACATAGAAATGTTCTGAAAAGGTATTAAATCAGCGTTTACACCAAATGCTTTTTTTAAATCGTTTTGATATCTAAGTGCGTTTTGTTCAGTTGCGGTTATTACAAGGACTTTCTTTTCTGTTATCTTTTGGATTTTTTGGATTAACAAAAGCCGTAAAAGTGTAGTCAAACCCGTTACTGCAAACGAAAACGACTTTGTCAGGTAATGTTCGAACAAAGCATAGTTTTCATCATTTTTCGGTGCGATTATGTTAAACATATCATTATTTTATCATAAATTATGATATAATAGTTTTATGAAAATAGGAATTATCGGGTTAGGTTTAATAGGCGGCTCATTGTTTAAGTCCTTAAAGGATTATGACATAGTAGCTGTTTCAAATTCACAGAGCGGTGAAAATATTTATAAAAGTTATGATGTGCTTAAAGACAGAGATGTGGTTTTTGTCTGCACAGCGATGAATAAAACCCTGAAAGTCTTGGATGAATTGGAAAATGTTTTACCTGCTGAAACTATTGTTACAGATGTTAGCAGTTTAAAACAATTTGTATCAGAGAAGAAAAGACCTTACAATTTTATTCCGTCGCATCCAATGGCTGGCACAGAGCATAAAGGTTATGAAAACTCTTTTGAGGGACTTTTTAAAGGTGCACGCTGGGTGATTACAGGTGAAAAAAATTCTAAACTGATAGAAATTATAGAGTACTTGGGTGCAAAGCCGGTATTTACAACTCCTGAAAAGCATGATGAAGCTGCTGCAATGATTTCTCACATGCCTATGGTAATCGCTCAGGCTTTAATGCTTGCTGCTAAAGACAATCCTCTTGCACTCGAAATTGCGTCAAGCGGTTTTCGTGATATGACAAGGCTTGCACTGTCTAATGAGGAAATGGCATGCGATATGGTTTCTATGAACCACAAAAACATTGAACAGGCTATATTAAGGCTATATAAGGCTGTTGGAGAATTAACAAACGGCGACTATCCGAAAACAATTGCCGAAGTTAAAGCTGTTCGTTCAAAAATGTTTTAGTTATTTTAACATCAAAATCGCTTTAATTACTGCTAAAACTGTATTGCGTTCTTTTTCTGTCATCGAAGATAAGAATTCAATAATATCCTGATTATCGTTTTTTGTAAGGGAATCTGTAAAAACAAATAACTTGTAAATAGGTATTCCCAATGCATTTGCCATAACGGGAAGCTTATTGAATGATATTGCATTATGTCCGTTTTCCCAATAGCTTACTGTTTTCGGAGCTACTCCAACGGCTTCTGCAAATTCTTCCTGTGATATTCCGGAAGCAATTCTAATTTCTCTTAAGCGTTTTGAAAATTGTTGTTGAAATTCTGTCATATCAATATTATGGAACTATTGAAGCATAATTGTAATCCCATATAGAAGCATTTATATGCTTGACTTAGGATTAAAATTGTGTTATTTTGAACAATGTTAGACTAAAGAGGCGTTGGAACTTATAATGTCAGCAAAGGTACGCAAAAACAATATAGAACTTTTACGCTTTGTTTTTGCTGTTTTGATTGTTATGTTCCATTTTAGATTATTTCAAAATATTGATTTTACAGCAGATTTTTTAAAGGGAATTAAGCATTGTAATATATGTGTTGAATTTTTTTTTATAATGGCGGGATATTTTTTATTTCAAACAATTAATCTTAAACAAGATACTTTTGATTTTATTAAGCACAGGTTTTTTAGGCTTGCTCCACTAATATGGGTTTATGTTGTTCTTTCTGCTATATTTGGAGCGATATTTCATTTTAAATTCAGTTATGACGGAAATATATTACGTTTATTCCTGCTGGATTGCTGTGGTTTTGGACCTTTAACAGGAGGTGATGGCTGTGGTGTGTCGTGGTTTGTATCTGTGTTGTTTTGGGTTAGTATTTTCTATTTTTATATTTCAAAAATATTTGAGAAAAAATATGTTAATCTGATTATATGGGTTATTACAGTATGCTCACTTGGGATATTTTTGAACAATAATAATTATGGATTTGGCGGACATGTAACCAATACTGCTTTATTATTCAATATAGGGATTTTACGCGGTTTATATGGCATGGGAATTGGGTACTTTTTGTCTATGCTTAAAGAGAGAAAATTTCTTGAAGAATGTACTTCCAACTTATCTAAATGTGTATTCAGCATACTGGAATTGGGTTTGTTCGGGGTAATAATGTATTATTCCATATTTAGTGATAAAGTATTGGGTAAAAGTTCTTTTGTGATTGTATTCTTATTTAGTATAATGTTTTACCTGTTTATCATTCAAAAAGGTATTCTGTCAAAGTTCTTGGATAATAAGGTTTCAGGATGGTTGGGGCAAAGTTCTTATGCAATTTACGTAATGCATCCGTTGGCAGACTCAGTTTGTAATTCGATTATGAAGCACAATGTTCACCATATACAAGCTCACCCTTATTACATATATTTTTCTGAGGTTCTTATTGCAGTAGTATTTGGTGTTATATCATTTTATATTTTTGAAAAACCTGTAAACAGGTTAGCTAAACGCTTCTGCAATTGATTTTGTATAATCAGGTCTTAGAATACCTTTTTCTGTGATTATACCTGCAATTAATTCATGAGGGGTTACATCAAATCCAGGATTAATTATGTTAACTTCAGGTGCGCAGATAATTTTTCCGTTAATATGTGTAACTTCTTCCCTTGAGCGTTCTTCAATAACAATTTCATCGCCTGTTTTAATACTTGTATCAATAGTTGACAAAGGTGCTGCAATGTAAAAAGGTACATTATGATATTTTGCTGCGATTGCAACTGTGTAAGTGCCGATTTTGTTAGCAGTATCACCGTTTGCTGCAATTCTGTCCGCGCCCACAACTACCATATCAATCATACCTTTTTTCATAAAGTATGAACACATTCCGTCAGTAATAAGTGTAGTTGGGATTCCGTCCATTGTAAGTTCAAGGGTAGTAATTCTTGCGCCCTGCTGGCGAGGTCTTGTTTCGTCTGCAAAAACCTGAATTGTCGGGTCGTTTGCAAAAGCAGAACGCACAACCCCGAGTGCCGTGCCGTAAGCTACGGTCGCAAGCGCGCCTGCGTTACAGTGTGTGAGGATAGTTGCGCCTTTTGGAACAACTTCTGCGCCGTAGTCACCAATTTTTTTGTTTATTTCAATATCTTCGTTTTCAAGCTTAATCCCGTTTTGTTTAAGTTCTTCTACAATCCCTGAAATATCGGAGGTTGATGAATTAAGAATATCTTTTTGTTTTTTCACAGCCCACATAAGATTAACGGCTGTGGGGCGGGATGATGCCATATAATCAGCTTTTTCATTCAATTTTTTGATAAACTCATCTCTTGAAAGGTTTTCTTTTGCAAGCTCCTGAGCGTAAAGCACAACCCCATGTGCGCCTGCAACCCCGATAGCCGGAGCTCCTCTTACTATCATTGTTTTAATCGCATCATACATTCCCTGACCTGTTGTAATATTTACATATTCAAAGTGTTCGGGAAGTATTGTCTGATCCACCATTTTTGAGTAGTTATCAACCCATTCTATTGTTTTAATTTTTGAATGAAATTCTGCCATTTATTTTTCCTTTTCTTATTTGTAGTTTTTAATAAAATCAATTACATAAAAAGTTAAAAATCCTGTAAAAGCGTTAACAGTAGCGCTTAAAACTCCCATAAATACGGATAAAACTATTAGAATAAATGCATTAGCATCGTTCAGCATCAATCCTATGCCGTAATTAGATGCAATGTGGAAAAATTTCATTAATAAAATCGAAGCAGGGATAAAAATAATCGAAAATCCCATATATGAAATAAAACCTGACAGCGCACCCGTGATAATACTGTCTTTAATTGAAGTCAGTGACAGGCATTCATATTTTATTAATATCCATATAACTAAAGGTGCAATAAAGCATATTAAAAATATAAATGAAAATGTACCGATAAACGGGATAAGAGTAATTACACCGAGCAAAGCTCCGAAAAATACGCTCAAGATAGATATTTGTCTTAAAAGTATGTAATCAATATTCATAAATTTTATTTTAACACAACCGACCTTGTATGACAAATTGCAATTGCAATAGAGTCTACCGTATCATCAAGTTTAGGGAGGTTTTCTACTCCGAGTGACAATTTAACCATTTGCTCCACTTCTTTTTTATCAGCGCGTCCGTAACCCGTTAAAACCTGTTTAACCTCCATTGGCGTGTATTCATAAATTGGTATGTTAAATTTTTCAAGCACAGTAAGAATTACGCCTCTGGCATGGGCAACAGGCATAACAGTTGTCTGGTTTCTAAAGAAGAAAAGTTTTTCAATTGCAGCAGTATCCGGTTTGTACTTGTCAACAATAATATTCATATCCTCAAAAATCTCTAAAAGTCTTGCGGATTCACGTGTTCCCTTTTGGGTTTGGATTGAGCCTGAATGCAAAAGCACAGAGTCTTTTCCGTCATATTCAATAACGGAATACCCTACTATTGCCATTCCCGGGTCTATGCCTAAAATCTTCATAGGAGTATTATAGCACAGTTTGTTTTTGAATTAAGTATTGTTGAATAAGTGAAATATCATTTTCTATATCATCTAATAATACTTGAAAGCACCTCATAGCAAGTCCTATGCTTTTGCTGTCCATACCATTAATGCTTGCTTTAGAAAGACATTCAAAAAGCCATCTGATATTGGTAAGTTTTTCTTTGATATTTTCGGAAATTTTTATTACTTCTTCTTTGTTCGTCATAATGTGCACCTTAATCTTATTCAAGTATTATTGTAATATTATAGTTTAACTATAATATTTATAATTATTTTTGTCAATATCAAGATATACTGTAAAATGTTTACTATGTTAGATATTAAGGTAGAAATTAAATCTTATATAGTTAGAGAGGGCACGTCTTTGACAAAAGTGATGAATGCTCTAAATAAGAAAAAAATTAATTACTACTACTTATAGCAATATTGCTAACAAAATAAACACTGAAACAATTACTTTTAACGAAGCTCAATATATCTTTGACCATTTAGGTTACAAAATCACTATCGAAAGAAAATAGAGTTTTAATAATATTGCGTTTTATGTATTTTGATTATATATATACTAATGGTTGGGTAAGTTCCCTTATCACTCCTCAACACACGCTAATTTTGAAGAAATTGGTTGGAAGGAGGTGATAATATGAAAAAAGAGATAATAAAAAATGTCCTATTGCTGCTAGGACATCTTTTACAAATTATTTCGCTTTTCATTTAGGGAATGAAGAAAGACTTTAAGAGTGACGACCTCTTAAGGTCTTTTCCCTATATTTTAATTATAACATATTTTTTTATTTATTCAACCCTTAATTTTTCTGCCCAGTGACAAGCCTGCAGGAAGCGGAAGCACAACGTTTTCGTAATCAGGATGAGCATTGATTGCATCTATAAAAGGTTTACATTTTGCCTCATGCGACAATACATTGTCACAAGCTATTATTCCGCCTTTTTTTAAATGTTTGTCTATAAGTTCAAAATATTTGATATATTCTGATTTGTTTGCATCCACAAATGCCAAATCTATTACATAATCTTCTGGTAATTCTTCCAGAAGCTCACAAGCTGAACCCTTTAGCGTAGTTATTGCATCGTCAACTTTGCAGATTTTAAAGTTTTCTTTTGCAATATCCAATCTCTTATCCCAAAATTCTATTGTTGTTAGATGTCCGCCTGTTTCTTTTGCGGCTTTTCCGAGCCAAACACCCGAATAGCCGTTTGAGGTTCCTACTTCAAGAATATTCTTAGCTTTTTCTGCTTTTATAAATGTGTATAAAAATTCTGCCGTAACCCTTGAGATATTCCAAAATTGTTTTTGTGTTTCTTCTAAATTGTTTAAGACTTCTTCTGTTGTGTCATCAAAATATTTTTTCATACTATTTGTTTATCTTTTTAACCTTTTCTGTTGCAACTATTGAACTTGCAGGAATATCAATAGGAATTGATTTTAAAACTTTGTTTGTTCCCAAATCAAAAACTGTATACAATGAAGCTTTTGTGTCAGTAATCAAGGCAATATTTGTACCTTCAATATGATAAATTTTTGTTGAAAAACCGTTGGTATTTAAGTAAATAGAATCGGTTATCATATCTGTTTTTGCATCAATCACCTGAATTGAATTGTCGCCTGCTCCCAAAACATAAATTCTGTCATGGAATGCAAGCATATCAATAGGTTTTTCGCAAACTTCTGTTTCGCCTATCAAGCCTATTGTATCGTAGTCGATTATGGCAAGCCTGTTTTTGGTCCTGCTTGTTAAATAAATTTTGTTATTTGTATAAAGAATTTTTGAAACATTCGGGAATTTTCCGATTTCTTTCAGCAAATAATTGTTATCAAGTTCAATCGCCCATATTTCACGTGTCTTTTTGTCATAATAAAAAAGTTTTGAACCGTCATCGCTTAATGTAAGTTTTTCACACATTCCGCTTATTCTGATTTGTTTGGTTAAAGTCATTGTTTCAAGGTTAACCATATAAATGCTTGAGTCTTCAGCACTTGAAACGTATGCTATTCTTTTGTTTTTATCAATCAAAATTTCATCAGGCTGTGTTTTTGTATAAATCTGTTTGATTATAGAGTCATCAGCAAGAGAAATAACATCAATTGAAGGTTTATCATAAGAGGTTACGAGTAGAAAATCTTCATAAGCTTTCATTGATATAGGAATATTGTTCTGCGCCAGAGAATATTCCGGAGTTTTAGCCCCGATATTTAAAACCTGAATGTTTTTTGAATAAGGTGATGATACATAGAAATTCTTGTATTTTAATTGAGGAATTTGAGATAATGTTTTTAAAGTTGAACCTGAAATTTTTTCTACTTTAGGTGTAACGTTTTCAACTCTGATTCCCGGATCATCAACTGTTTTAATTTCAAGGTTTCCTATTATGCCTTTAAGGTTTTCAGGAATAATAAGCCCTTTAGGCACCAGCATATCTTGCGGGAGAAGCCCTGAACGAAGTTCAACGGGAGGGTTAGCCATTTTATAAATAGTTTTGTTGCCGTGAGTATCTGTCAAAACTTTTAACAGTACAAAATCGTTATTGAAAATCACAACATTAGGTTTTGACGCTAAAGTTTTGTTGGCAGGATATGTTGCTTTTATCTCCAGCTTGTCGGTATTAACTATTCTTGCAGGAAATAAAGGAAGATAAAGCGTGTTATCGGGAAGTATAATAACTCCGTCAAATCTGAAATTCGTTTTGGGGTAATCATTACTTACAAAATTTCTTACATTATCAGGAATTTGAGCTGCAAACACAGGTGCAGACAGCGAAAGCAATATTCCCAAACAAATTAATGATTTACGCATTATTAAATACTCCCTTAACTTTATCCATTATAGATGATTGTTGAGCTTTTTCTTTTTTGTTATTTTGAATTTCATATAATTTTCTGTAAAGTGTTTTTTCTTCATCTGAAAGTTTTACAGGTGTTTTAACAGAAACAACAACAATATGGTCGCCTCTTTGAGAAGGTCTTGAGATAAACGGAACGCCTGCATTTTTAATTTTTATAGAGTTGCCGCTCTGAACACCTGCATGAACCGTAATTTTTTGTTCGCCGTCAAGCGTTTTAACAACAACGTCATCTCCAAGAGCTGCTTGAGCAGGTGAAATATCAAGTCTTGAATACACATCGTTTCCGTCACGTTTGAAGTATTCGGAAGGCTTCACATGAAGCACTACAAATAAATCGCCTGCACGTCCGCCGTTTGTACCCGCATCGCCTTCACCTGAAACACGGATTTTAGACATATTGTCAACGCCTGCTGGAATTTTAATATTAATTTTCTTTTCTTTTTCGATTTTACCGTGTCCTTTACAAGCTTTGCAAGGATTTGAAATTTTCTTGCCTTTGCCGTGACAATCAGGGCAGGTAACAATTTGTGCAAATGAACCCAAAGGAGTTCTTGTGACTTGCTGAACCTGACCCGAACCGTGACAAGTCGGGCAAGTTACAGGTTGTGAACCTTTTTCGGCACCTGTGCCGCCGCAAGAAGTACAAGTTTCAAGGTGGTCAAATTTAATTTCTTTATCAGTGCCAAAAACAGCCTGTTCAAAATCAACTTCAATATCAAGTCTTAAATCATCGCCTTCAACAGGAGCATTCGGGTCAGGTCTTCCGCCAAAGCCGAAACCGCCCATACCGCCGAAAAATGAGTTAAATATATCGTTCAAATCGCCAAAACCGCCTGCAAACGGACCGCCTGTATCAAAACCTGCATTTTGAAGCCCGTCTTCGCCATAACGGTCATAAGTTGCGCGTTTGTTATCATCCATCAATGTTTCATAAGCTTTTCCAAGCTCTTTAAATTTCTCCTCTGCATCGGGAGCTTTGTTTACATCGGGGTGTAATGTCCTTGCTTTTTTTCTGAAAGCTGCTTTTATTTCTTCCTTGCTCGCTTCTCTCGAAACCTCAAGTATTTCGTAGTAATCAGTCATTTATATTAATTCTTCCCTATTCTTTGCATACTAAAATGCAGCAGCCGAAATTATTCAGCTGTTGCAACGTTTACGAGTGCAGGTCTTAAAACCTTGTCACCCATTTTATATCCCTTTTGTAATTCATTAATAATTGTGTGTTCAGGATGTTCTGATGTCGGTGTCTGCATAACCGCATCGTGGAAATTCGGATCAAATTCTTTTCCTTCTGTATCGATTGCTTCTAATCCGAGTTTTGTGAGTACATCCATAACCTGTTTATGAACCAAATTAAAGCTGTCTTTTACTGTTTGGCAATCTTCAACGTTTTCAAGAGCTTTTTCTCCACGTTCAAAATTGTCTAAAACTTCTATCATTTTTTTCAATGCATTTTCAGCACCGTATTTTAAAAGATCTTCTCTTTCGTGAGCCTGTCTTTTGCGATAATTATCAAAATCTGCAGCAAGTCTTAAATACTGCTGGTTTAATGTATCATATTTTTCCTGAAGTTCATTATTTGCTTCATTCTTATCTTCGGCAGGTGTGTGTTCCTCCTGCGGCTGGTTTTCAGAATTTATGTTTTCGTCTAAGTTTTCCGGATTTTTAAACGGATTGTTATTATGATGCTTGTGTGACATTTTCTCTACCTCTTAATAATATTATTATAATTTATCAAGATAAATTAACAAGAAAAATTTATTATTTTTTAATAATTAGGAATACGTTTTTATATTATTGTAGCCCTTTAAAACTGCCCCCATATATAAAGCTCCGTTTTTTACATATTGAGGATTATGAAGTACTTCGCAAATACCGTCTTCCGCGTCAAAGAGTTTTTCTTCATCTTCTTCTGAAAGTTCTATGTTTGGGTCATTCATGTATAAATCAAATTTTTCTGCCAAATCTGTCCCTTCGAGTAAATCCAACCTGCCTGCTGAACCGTCCATAAAATATTCCAGCGGCACATTGTAGAAAAGTCCCAATTTAGCTTCATTTGTGTAATGAAAATCTTCATCACTTTTAAAATCTTTTGCTTTAAAATTTGCTATTCTTTTTACAATATTACTCATAAAATTGAGTAACGGCATTTGTTCAGGTACAGGTGTAATAATTTCACCGTTCATTTTTGCACGGGTTAAGAAAGTTTCGCCAATATCAATAGTTTCCATTTCTATATTGAGAAAATCTTTATTAACCTTGTTTTCTAAAGACGGATTTTCCTTTATTAATTTTTTATACTCAGATAAATCTTTATTTTCATCATCTGTCAGCTGCATATTAATAACGGTTCTTGTACTGTTATTGCCGTCAAGTTGAGTATATGCTCTTGCATAACCTGCATTTTTAATTCCAGTAAAATTTACGGGGCTTATCATAATTTTTTTACAATCTCCTTTTACAATCTTTCTAAAACGTGAACAAATATTTTTTTTATAATTTGAAAAAATTATTCTTCTATTTCTTTACATTATTTAACTTATTTACACCAATAAAATCTGATTGTATTATGATTATGTTAGGTAAATATTATTTTTATTTGAAGGTAAGAAAATTGACTGATAAATTTTATATAAAAGGTGGTACCCCTTTAAGAGGTGAGGTTTCAATAGGCGGGGCAAAAAATTCAGTTTTAAAATTAATGGCAGCCGCTATTTTAGCTAAAGGTGAAACAAAGATTTATAATGTGCCTGATTTAACTGATGTAGAAATTATGTTAAACGTAATTGCTCAGTTAGGTACAAAAACAAGTTATGACAAAGCAGGAAAATCAGTTACTATTGATGCAACAGACATTTCGAGCATTACCGCAAAATATGAACTGGTTAGCAAAATGAGAGCATCGTTTATTGTACTTGGAGCTCTTGTTTCAAGATGTAAAGAGGCAATTGTAGCTTTACCCGGAGGTTGCGCAATCGGTGAAAGACGTGTTGATTTTCACATAAAAGGATTGGAAGCACTTGGGGCAAAGATTAAAATCGAAAACGGATATGTACATGCAAAAGCTTCAAAACTTACAGGTGCTGATATCTATTTGGATATCCCGTCAGTAGGTGCAACAGAAAACTTAATGCTTGCTTCTGTTTTGGCAGAAGGCTCTACAAGAATTCAAAATGCAGCTCAAGAACCTGAAATTGTTGATTTGGCAAACTTCTTAAACAGCATGGGAGCTGACGTTAACGGGGCAGGTACTTCTGAAATCGTTATTAACGGAGTTAAACAGGAAAAACTTCATTCAATCGAATACACTACAATTCCTGACAGAATTGAGGCAGGAACATTTATGTCGGCAATTATCGCGACACGCGGTAAAGCAATCATAAAAGATGTTTTCCCTGCTCACTTAACATTCTTTACGGATAAACTATTGAAAATGGGTGCTAATATCAAGTTGATTGAACCGAATTCGCTGGAGGTTTCATGTAAAAACAAATTAAATTCAATTAACTTTGTTACGCAGCCTTATCCTGGTTTCCCTACCGATTTGCAATCTATGGCAATGACACTTTTAACAACTGCTAACGGTGTTGGAATTATCACAGAGAGCTTATACGAAAACAGATTTATGCAAGTTCCGGAACTTCGCCGTATGGGTGCTGATATTCATCAAGACAGAAATCACGCTATTATTAAAGGTGTAAAAAAACTTACAGGTGCAACTTTAGCCGCAAGTGATTTGCGTGCCGGCGCATCTTTGGTTGTTGCAGCATTAATGGCTGACGGAAATTCAACCATTGAAAACCTACATCATATAGATAGAGGATACGAAAATTTCGAAAGTAAGCTAAGATTATTAGGAGGCAAAATAGAACGTAAAGATGATTCTGTAATCTCTGAAGTTTCTAACGTTGACCTGAAAACAAACCTAACGGAGGGCTTACGTAATGAATCCTACCTATAAACGCTGGTATGATCATGATCCACTTTTACTAGAAGTTATTGAGCTTTTGAAAAATTACCAAACAGAATTAAGAGCTCAGGCTGAAATATTTTTGCAAAAGATTGAAGAAAAAGTTTCAAAAGAAACTATTGACCAGTTTTATGCAATGGTTAAGCCTGTCAATGCAAATAACCGTTGGTATGATAAAGATCCTGTTATATCAAAAACAGTTGAAATCTTAAGGATTGTTCCTCCGGAAGCTCAAAAAATATGTGCCCAGAACTTTATAAGAACTTTGAAAGAAATGGGTATAGAATATGAAAGTCCGAATAAAACAGATGTTCAATAAATAAAAAAAACTCCTTTAAAAAAGGAGTTTTTTTATTATATTAAATCTTTGTGGTGGAATTGTTTTTCGCCCGATGCATAATCACCTACGATTTGACCGTTTCCTATAAGTTTGTATTTATAAATAGTTAACCCTTCCAAACCGACAGGTCCGCGTGCGTGAGTTTTGTTTGTGGAAATTCCGACTTCTGCGCCGAAACCGTAGCGGAAGCCGTCGGCAAATCGTGTTGATGCATTGAAGTATACACCTGCAGAATCCACTTTATTCATAAATTTTTCTGCGTTTTCAATGTTTTTTGTAATTATGCTGTCAGTATGACCTGAACCGTAAGTGTTAATGTGCTCAATTGCTTCGTCAACATTTTTCACTGTTTTAAACGATAAAATTTTATCACCGTATTCGTGCGCCCAGCTTTCAGGCTTATCAATCAGTTGGATTTCTGATAATTGAAGCGATGCAAGCAGGTTATCTTTTTTGTTAAATTTTTCGTGAATTAATAGTGTTTCAACCGCGTTGCAGGCACTCGGGTATTGAGTTTTTGCATCGGTAACAACTTTTATTGCCATATCAATATCGGCTGTTTCATCGACAAATATATGACAAATTCCGTCAGCGTGACCCAGTACGGGAATTTTTGTATTTTCTTTAATGAATTTAACAAGACTGTTTCCGCCGCGAGGTATTATCAGATTAATGTATTTATCGCATTTTAGCATTTGGGCAACATCGTCACGGGAATATACCTGTTGAATTACGTTTTTAGGAAAGCCTTCAACTTTATCAAGCGCTTTATTTATAATGGAAAGAATTGTTTTATTTGTGTTAATTGATTCTTTCCCGCCTTTTAAAATAACAGCGTTTGCAGATTTTATTGCAAGTGATGAAATTTGTGCTATTACATCAGGTCTTGCTTCAAAGATTATCCCGAGAACTCCGATAGGGCATGATACTTTATATAAGGTTAAGTCTTTGTCAAGTTCTCTGACAAGGAGTTTTTTGTTAATCGGATCGTCAAGCGATGCAATATCACGTATGCCTTGAAGCATATCGCGCATTTTGTTCTCATCAAGTTTCAGACGGTTAAATGTTGATTTTGTAATCTCGCCTTTGTTAACAAGTTCTTCTGCTGCTTTTAAATCTTGTTTGTTAGCTTCGAAAACTTTTTCTTTATAAGCTTCAATTTCATCTGCAATTTTAAGCAGTGCTTTATTTTTAAGTTCAGTTGAAATATCGGCAATTTTTAATGAAGCTTCTTTTGCATCTTTTGCAATTTGGATAAAGTCCATTTTTTCTCCTTATAATAAAGTTATGTTATCGCGGGTAATTATTGCATCGTAGTTTTTAAATCCTAAAATTTCCATAATATTATCAGAATGGCATCCGATAACTTTTCTGCAAGAGTCTGAGCTGTAATTTACTATACCGCGTGCAAATTCATTATGTTCTTCATCAAGAATAGAAACAACATCACCTTTGTTAAATTCGTTTATTACATCGCAAACACCTATTGGAAGAAGGCTTTTCTGTGCCATAAGAGCTTTTTTGGCACCGCTGTTAACAACTATTTGACCTATAATATTTGTAGCGTAACCTATCCAGCGTTTTTTATCAGGCATACCTTCTCTTTGCGGAAGAAACATTGTTCCGATTTCATCACCTTCAAAGATTTTTTTGATTACATAAGGAATTTTTCCGTTAGCAATCAAAACTTTACCGCCAAATCTTGTAACCATTCTTGCGGCTTTCAATTTTGTTCTCATACCGCCTCTGCCGCCGTCTGATGCATCAGTTCCCAGTGCAAGAATATCATCTGTTACTTCTTCAACTTTTCTTATTATTTTTGCATTAGGGTTAGACTTGGGATTTTCATCGAATAAACCTTCGACATCAGAAAGAATTATAAGCAAATCTGCATCAAGTTCTGAGGCAACAAGTGCAGATAACTTATCGTTATCGGTAAAACATACCTGCATGTGTTCAAACTGCGGATGAACTTCAACTGTTGATACTGTATCGTTCTGATTAATAATAGGTATAACACCCAGTTCCAAAAGTTTGTTCAATGTAGTTCTCAAACTCAAATATCTTTGTCTTACGGAAAAGTCATCTTCTGTTAAAAGAATTTGTGAAGCAATAAGTCCGTATGTGTCAAAACCTGTTTCATAAATTGACATTAATTTTCCCTGACCAATAGCTGCGCAGGCTTGTTTTAAGGCAACACCTTCCGTGCTGTCTATTCCAAGACGTTTTTTGCCTAATCCGACAGCCCCTGATGTGATTACAATGACTTCTTTTCCCTGTCTTGCAAGATGTGACAAATCTTCAATAAATGAAAAAATTCTTGGCAGAGAAACATAGCCGTCGTCGCCTCTTAAAATATTTGTTCCGAACTTGAAAACTATACGTTTTGCATTTATAAATTCTTTTCTTTCCATAGTTTTATTATATTACAAACATTTTTTCTTAATTGGCAATTTTTTCTTTGTTTGTGTTTTTATTTAAATATAAATTGTAGAAAGGTTTATTTTTTTTATGGCAATTTTACCTATCCATACAAATTCAATTAAAAATATAAATTTTTGCTCAGATCATAAAGATAATGAGTCAATTGTTGTTAAAAATCAAGGCTTAACTCAAGATACAGTTGAAATAAGCAAAGAGAAAAAGGGACTTTCCAAAAACGCAAAATGGGGAATAGGCATAGGTGCTGCTGCTATTATAACTGCTGCTGCCCTGCTTATTAGAGGCAAAACAAAAGCAGCTCAGGAAGAAATTTTTAAACTTGCCGAACATATAGATTTTTCTCCTGCAAAAACAGTTGAAGAAGCCCGCAATTTTGCAAGAACTCATTTGGGCATTAAGAATTATGATGAAACTATGCCGCTTGAAGTAATGAACTGGGTGAACGAAGGGCTTGCAAATGTAAATAATGTCACAAAAGGTAAAGCCAAAATGTTTGACACTATCGGATACGTTCCAATGGAAGCTAAAGAAAAAGCATTAGCCTGTGCAATATCTGCAAAAGATGGTGATGAATATGGAGCGATTTTAAATATAAATAAAACAGTATTTGAAAACATGAATGAACATATTAACACAATGATTAAACAAGCTTTAGACCGTAAAGTTATGTTCAAGAACAAAGAAGGAAAATTGGATTTATATAATTTCTATAAAAACAATGAGGCTTCTGCAGACTTATTAAAAGGTTTGAACGAATTTTCAGAAAAGCCTGATACTTTCTCTTTAATAGATAAAATAAAATTATACGAAGATTTTGCATCTTTAGCTTATGCAAAAGAAGCTTTCTATGAAGCGCCGATGTCTAAGCTGAAACAGCTTATGAAAAATGAGGGAATACAAGAAACTTTACTGGCTCATTCTAAACTCCCGGATTTAAAACAGCTTGAAAAATTGACCACAGAGCAGCAAAGAAATGTTCTTGTGGATATTACAAATACCTGCTTGAGCTCAGGTGACAGAATTCATTTAGCTTATCCTAAGGGTGATAAGTTCAGAACTATTTATCATGAAATGGGACATATACAGCATCAAAATTCCGCAGGCTATGATTTGTATATGCAAATGGGTAAACCTGATGAATGTGAAAAGCGGTTTGGTAAAGTTTCAGACATAACAAATAATTTTATAAACAGCAAGGAAAAACAACAGACTGCAAACAGGGTATCAAACTATGCACCTGAATCACCTTCGGAATTTGTTGCAGAAGTTTACAGGAAGCTTATATCAAACGCTTTAAACGGTAGAGAAAAACTTTCCGATGACATAATGACGCTTTATGCTGAGTACAAAGGTCCTGCTGTTTAAATTTTTCTGTTAAATTTATTCCTGTCAAAAAGTTTTTCAAAATCCAAATCGAGAGCATCCATTATTGCAACAATTACAGATAGAGATGTATTTGTTTCACCTCTTTCTATTGTACCTACAACTTGACCATAAGATACACCTATTTTTTCGGCAAGCTGTTCTTGTGATAATCCCGCTCGATTGCGTTCAGCTCGTAAATTCTTGCCGAATTCTTTTAATATGTCCCCTTTATCCATATATAAATTCTAAGCATTGACAAATATAATACTACAATGTAATATATGTTTATTACAATATATATATTGTAATAAACAATAAATATATTTTTTACATTACTTACTTGGATAATTATAGGTGATTATATGAAAATTTTTCAGAAAATAAAGATTAAAAATAAACAAGGAAAAACACGCATAATTGTCATATTTGGATTTCCTTTATTAAGATTTGATATAAGAAAGTTGAAGGGTGGAGGCAAAAAAACTGATATGTATATACCTGCTTTCTTAAATGACAAAAAAAATAATTCAAATTATAACCACGTGTTTTATTTGAAGGTTAACAGGAATAATAATTCTACATTTGTGAATTTGCAGCATTGGATTGAAATAGCAGAAGCTATGAATGCTAAATATTACATTGTCTGTGATAATGACAAACTTAAAGAAAATATTTATAAAAGAGTTTGTTTTGCAAATCCTGATATAAAATTTTTAAAGAGCTGTAAAAATAAAAGATTAAAAAACATTGTAAACCATATAGCTACCGGGGTTTGGAAAAACGCAACTTATGCTCATTTGACAACTTTCTTTCATGCAAAACAACAAGGAACAGTAAATTTTTGGAATATAGATGCTGATGATACTGTATTTTGTATGGAGCCTGAAAAATGTGCCGAAGCTCTTAATCAAATAGAACAATATGCCTGCAAAAATGATATCAATGTTTTTTCACTGGATATGTGGCGTAGCAGTACTTATGGACGTCATTGGTCGTTTGGTGTGACTTTTGTCAGAGGTAATGAGAATTCGTTCGACATAATAGAAAAGAAATGCGCAAACAACTGGAAAAATAATTATACAGAATATGCAGCTTCTTTTAATTTGGACTGGTTTTTTAATTATCTGAAAGATAACGGTTATTTATCAATTGAAACATTTTACATTGAAAATTGTATGTTTTTTCACTGCGGTGATTTTTATAATGTAATAGGAAGCCATGCATCTTTATGGCATGATGGTAAAATTTATTACCCGATAATGTCAGAGATTTATGGCGATAAAAAACTTGGGATTTTGCCTGTTGCAAATGATTGCATAAAGTTTGATACGGGTATTGAAAAAGAATACTGCCAGAATTATGCGTTGAAAAACTTAACTTTTCTAACACGTATGCCTGAACAATTAAAGAAATTGCATAATATTCCTGAAGAATATAGTCCTATGTCTTAATCAATAACTGCTTCTTCATTAATTTCCAATTTATTTTTTTCATCAGCTGCTGGTGCTTTATTGTTTCTGTAAAGCCAATAGAGATACATATCAACCAAAAGGAAGAATGTATTCAGTATGTAAAGCCAGAATACCCAATCCATATCATCAAGAACTTTGTGAGCAATGCCGCATATATATCCTAACAATATTAACATTGAAAAGTGAATACTTTTTCCGTGTACACATTTACATCTGTAAGTTTTTAATGCTGCAATCGGCCAGCTTATACCGAAACATACCATCATTCCCGCTTCAAATACGCTCATTTTATTTTCCTCCTACTATAAATTTTATACCTTAAAAATTTTTAGGATATTAAAATTATATTAATTTTTAATTGATATAACAAACTTTTGGTATTATACTAAACTTATTATGAAAAACGTAAGACAGACTAATATAAATATTCACAGAGACAGCTGGGTTGAGATTAATTTGGAAAACGCAGCATATAATATGCGCCAAATAAGAAAAAATACACCTGATGGCACAAAACTTCTTGCGGTAGTAAAAGCTGATGCATACGGACATGGCTCTGTAATGCTTGCTCCTACGCTGCTTGCATCAGGAGCTGATATGCTCGGGGTAGCATCTATTGACGAGGGAGTAGACCTTCGTCAGGCAAAAATTAACTGTGATATTCTTGTTTTGGGAGCTGTACCTGTTTGGGCTGTGGAAAGCGCGGTTAAGGCTGATTTAACTGTTGCGATATTTTCAAAAGAGCATTTGGAAGCTTGCAGACAGGCTTTTAAAAGAACAGGTATTAAGCCGAAAGTCCACGTAAAACTTGATACCGGAATGAACAGAATTGGTGTGTCAACACAAGAAGCTGTTGATTTTATAAATCAAGTAAGGAATGCTGAATACCTTGATTTTGGAGGAATATTTACACACCTTGCAAATGCAGAAATCAGAGAAAAAACTAAAATTCAAATAGACAGATGGAATAAAGTTATTTCACAAATTAATACTGAAGGGCTTACTCTGCATATTCTCAATACAGCAGGTGCAATGTGTTATGACGTGCCGAATTCCAATATGCGCCGTGCAGGTATCGCTATTTACGGGCTTTATCCTGACCTGCCTGATGACGGTGTAATAAAAAAAGCAGATTTAAAACCTTTGATGTCATTAAAAGGCAGAATTGTAAATATTCATGAGGCAAAAGACGGTGAAGGCGTAAGCTATGGGCACACATTTACGGCTCATGGCACAAGAAAGATTGCAACAGTTCCTCTCGGCTATGCTGACGGGATTCCACGAGGATTGTCCAATAAAATTTCAGCATCATTGAATGGAAAAGATGTTCCTCAAGTCGGTAATATTACAATGGATCAGATGATGTTTGATATTACGGAAGTTGACGCAAATCTGGGAGATGTTGTAACATTGTTGGATGAAAATCATTCTATTGACAAATGGGCAAGAATTTTAGGCACAATTAATTATGAACTGACTTGCAGACTTAAAGTAAGATTGCCGAGAGTATATACAAGGGATTAATATTATGACAGAAAATACTTATGATTTGGGAATTATTGGAGGCGGCCCTGCCGGCTACACTGCAGCTTTACATGCAAAAGCAAGCGGACTGTCCGTTGTAATGTTTGAAAAAGATAAAGTTGGCGGTGTGTGCCTTAACAGAGGATGCATTCCTACAAAAGCTATTTTACATTCCGCAGAAGTTTATGAAGACTTAAAATGTTCTTCTGATATCGGTATTAATTGTGAGGGGCTTTCCGTTGACTTTGCAAAAGTTGTTGAACGAAAAGAAAGAACTGTTGAAAAATTAAGAAAAAGTCTTGAACTTACTTTGAAAAACGCAGGTGTGGTAACAGTTATTGCCCGGGCTGAAGTTGCAGGACAAAATAAGATTAAGGCCAATGGTGAATTATATGAATGTTCAAAAATTATTGTAGCAACAGGTTCATCTCCAAGAGCTTTAAAAGGTATAGAGTTTGATAATGAATTTGTCTTGAGTTCAGATGACGTTTTAAACTTAACTTCACTTCCAAAAAGTATTGCTATAATAGGAAGCGGTGCAATCGGTATTGAATGGGCAAGAATATTTTCTGCATTTGATGTGGAAGTTACGATAATAGAAGCAGCAGAACACCTTTTGCCGCTTGCTGATACGGAAGTTTCAAAAAGAGTTGAACGTATATTCAAATCAAAAAAAATTAAAATGTATCTTTCAAACGGTGTGCAAAAAATTGAAGATAAAAAAGTTTATCTTTCATCGGGTGATATTATAGAGCCGGAATGCGTTTTGCTTGCCGTAGGAAGAAAACCTGACATTGATAAAAAAACAGATAACGTTACATATTTGGGTGATGTTTACGGTTCTGTTCAGCTTGCTCATTTTGCAATTAAGCAGGCAATATCAGAAATTTCAGGAGTTCAATTTGATGAAAATCTTGTTCCTTCAGTGGTTTACGGATGTCCTGAAATAGCGTGGGTAGGAAAACGCGAGCAGGATTTGGAAGAAGGTACATACAAAAAAGCTAACATTTTGATTTCCGCTTTAGGAAAATCTCATTGTGATAATTGTTCTGACGGATTTATAAAAATTCTTTCGCGCGATAATAAAATTATCGGAGCACACATTGTTTCAAAAGAAGCTTCTTCATTAATTCAAGAAATAACAATCGCTATGCAGAATAACATAGCGATTGAAGATTTAAAAAAAGTTTGTTTTGCCCATCCGACATATTCGGAAGGCATATTTGACTGTTTATTTAAATTATAAGAAAACAGTCAGTTAGATTGTTCCTGTAAAAAATGCCGGTTTTCCGAAGTTCCAATAAGTATTTGATTGGTTAACACCCGGATTTCCTACGTTGTTTCCTCTTTTACGCTTAACTTTTACTTTAACTTCTTTAGATTTGTCTTGCTGAACAGTTTGTTTTGTTTCAGTAACTGTTTCTTTTGTTGAAACCTGGTAAGCTTCAGCATAAGCGCATCCTGCAAAAGAGATTAAACATAGAATTGTTATTAAGTTCTTCATAATGATTACTCCTTATATTTATATTATAAACATTTAAGTCATAAAAATCAATATTTTTGCTATATAATTTAAAATATGCAAAGAAGATTACCGGAATATTTAAAAAGACCTATAATTGATACTGACAAAACCCGTACTGTAAGAAAAATTCTTAAAACAAAATGTTTGAATACAGTTTGTGAAAATGCTCGCTGCCCTAATAAAAATGAATGTTATACAAAAAACACTGCTACATTTTTAATTATGGGTAATAACTGTACTCGCAATTGTCGTTATTGCAATATTTCTTGCGCTAAACCCGAACCTTTGGATTTAAATGAACCAAAACATGTTGCAGAGGCAGTTAAGGATTTGGGACTGAAATATTCGGTTATTACATCAGTAACCCGTGATGATTTACCTGACGGGGGTGCAAAACATTTCGCCGATTGTATTTATGAGATAAGGAAAATTTCTCCAGAGGTTAAAATCGAAATTCTAACCCCTGATTTTAAAGGTAATAAAAATTCTCTTGATACAATTATAAAATCTCATCCTGACGTTTTTAACCATAATATTGAAGCGGTTAAAGAAATTTTTAAAACAGCAAGACCTCAGGGAGATTACAACTGTTCATTAGAAGTTTTAAAATATATTAAAGACACAAGTGATATTTTGACAAAATCAGGATTGATGATAGGGCTTGGCGAAACCTTTGAGCAAATAGAAGAAACGCTAATTGATTTAAAAAATGTCGGTTGTGACATTGTAACCATAGGTCAGTATATTCAACCGTCTAAAGAACATTTGGAAGTGTCAAAATATTATACACCTGAAGAATATGAACAATTGAAAGCTTTAGCCGAAAAAATCGGCATAAAGCATCATCAAATCGGACCTCTGGTAAGAAGTTCATACAGGGCAGCGGAGCTTATTTAGGAAGATTTTTGAAATAGTTTGTATCAGATAATGCCTTTGCAGCACAGGTAAGACCGTTGCGCGAACTCGAATTGTTTTTGTTACAATATAGGTCTGGTGTCAGGTTTTGATTGTAATAAACAGTTCCATCCCCTCCCATAGGTACAAGTTTACCTTTAACCATCTGGAATGTGAATAAATCATATCCCCATTTATTCGGTTTTGTTTTATGACCATTTATATCAACTGTTAAATTAATTCCGTAAGTTATATAATCACCGTTTGTCATAATTTCAATTCCGTCTGCTATAACTGTGTTTGTATCGTCAAAATAGCTAGAATCTATTGAAGCTTTACCATTGAATGTTTTATAGATTTTTGGCAGATTTTGTCCGCTTTCAGCCACAGAATAGCCATCGCATCTGCCTTTTGTACAAGGAATATATTGAATAAAATATTTTCTGTAAATATTCAAAAACTTTGTAGGACTGTTATAATTTTCTTTTGTAATTTCTTGACCTTCATCGTAAGACATTTTTAATAATGCCTGCTGCATAACTGAATAAACCTTTTTGTATTTAGCTTCCAGCTCCTTATTTTGTTTATCATTAATAAGTGCAGGCAGCGTTAGTGCCGCAACCACGCCAATAATGCCGAGAGTAATTAATACCTCTGCCAATGTAAACCCTTGAAACAATCCCTTAAAATCATTAAAAGCCCCAGTTTGGCGGGTCA
>ERZ824598.1229-NODE-1229-length-34126-cov-10.398844_pt1 | contig 34126 bp, 36 predicted proteins | sample MGYA00519934_ERZ824598 | MGnify/ENA primary metagenome ERZ824598 (study PRJEB31778, sample SAMEA3449177) | human gut metagenome | biome: human gut; feature: human-associated habitat; material: faeces | place: United Kingdom | collected 2010/2012 ...
GTTATGCTTTCCTGTAACGGCATTGTTTTGAATTATGCTTTTGTGCTGTATAACAAGGCAATTTCTAAAATCGACATTGTTCAGGATATCGCAAAGGAACTGCCAGCTCCTCCGGTACAGGCCTATTTTCTTTGTGACTGTTGGTACGTTTCTGAAAAAATAATCAACACCTTTGCCGTACAAGGATTTCATACCATTGGTGCTTTGAAAACAAATCGTTTGCTGTACCCGTCAGGAATGAAAAAGAAGCTCAGCGAATTGGCTGCCGAATTATCCGTGACACATAAAAACTTTGACCTTGTGACAGTTAAAGGCAAAAACTATTATGTGTACCGATATGAAAGCAATCTCAACGGTATAGAAAACGCAATTGTTCTTTTCAGCTATCCCGAAAAAGCATTTGGAAAACCGAAAGCACTAAGGACCTTCCTTTGCATGGATGTGTCTTTATCCACAAATGAAATCCTGGACAATTACGTATGCAGGTGGCCAATTGAGGTATTTTTCCGCCAATGTAAGGATAAACTGGCGCTGGACAGCTATCAAATCCGTTCTGCACAGGGAATCCGAAGATACTGGTTGATTATGTCATTTGCACACTATATGTGTGTTGTTGGAACTGGCAAAGTCTGTCCTTTTGAAACAGGGTATCGCAAGATCAGTGACATAATCCAGATGGAAAAATATCTCACCCTCTATCAATGTGCGAGGGAATGCATTGGTTTTGACTCCTTTGTAAAGGTCGTGGCGTAGTTTTGTGCATTTTTTCAAATTTGCTCATTTATAGCTATATATATCATTTCAACAATACTGTCTGCATCAATGTCAGATGTAATAATTTTTTCATTAAAAACTGATGAAAAATCCTTTTCTCTCCACCATCTACGCATATCTTCTTCACCAAATTCCTGTTTTTTATCTCGTGTATTATGCCGCCTGACCGTCTCTTCAAATGGTATATCAAAATAGTACGCATATATATCCATTCCATACAATTCATTTGCCGTTTTGAACAAAGGACTATACCACTCATCATACATGATGCCCTCTAAAATAACCACATCACAATGCTCATACCCATATTTCATAAGTTCTATCATAAGTGGTAATGCCTTAGTATCAACACCATCTTTAACCCACAAGATATTTCTCCTAATCTCATCTTGTGAAATCATCATTGTATTGTATCCAAATTTCTTTTGCAACGCTCTAGCTACTGTTGTTTTTCCACTTCCAGAGTTACCTCTTAATATAATTATCTTTTTCATAATTTCTCCTTAATCTTGCTATTACTCTCCCCACAAATAGAGCCAAACTAGAGCCATTTAATAAAACAAATGCCTGAAGCCCGCATAAATACAGGCTTTCGGCATTTCTGTCCGTTATTCAAACTCAATTCCGACACCCATATGTTGTGGTTTGTCACTTCGTTAAAGCGGGTATTTTGTATGTTCAGCCTACTTATTCTAGTGATTTTTTGAGTTCGCGGGATTTTCTGCTTACATTTTGCTGACAGTTCTCCATATCTTCTTCTCCACGTTCTACAGTTCAGCCAGCAATCTTTTTTCCAAAAGATAGTATTTCTCACCTGCTTATCTCAAGTATTCTTTCTACTTCCTGTTGCAAGTCATCGCTAAAATCTGATAAATCATCACATGTAATTACTTTTCGTCTTATAAGAGCAACGATGTCCCATATTGCATCTGATTTGCTCATTTCCATAATAACACCCGGATGGTGCTTATCTTCTTTTATCCGTTTTTCAAGTGTCCAGAATTTCTCTGACGCATGCTTTGTCTCATCATTCAGGAAATTAACATACTCTTTGACAAGACCCTCCATATATTTTCCCTGCCAGTCCGATAGTTTTTCCCGAAATAGTTTCCAGTCTTTTTTACTTATGTTCATGATTTAATCCTCCTTGTTCTCAGGTTGGCAATCACCTTGAGCGTCATCCTTGTCCACCTGCGTTGCTTTATTTTGTTCATTTTTTATAAACTCTTTCAAATCCTCTGCAAACAGACCTATATAGTTTTCTACAATTTTTTCCTTCTGACATTTCCAATCGAAATTTTTTTCTTCTTTTTCTATTTGCTGTAATACTGGTTCAATGTCATCACAAGCCTGTTGAAGCCAATCTGAAATTATGTGCAAGACCTTATACTCGTCCCCTGTATATGGTATATTCTTACATACGTTAATTTCTTTTTCATTTAAAGCAATTTCTAAATAAAACATTTTAGATTGTAATGCACGAATTTCATCAATTCCATCTTTTGCAAACATTTCAAACTTCTCCTGCATATCCCCTTTGCGCCAAAAATCACAATAATCAACTCTTGATATATTCCAAAGATAAGATTCTATTATTGGCTTTTTGCCAGAAAACAAATTTTTAGGTATTTCTAACTTTCTATCTTTTTCCAGTTCTTCAATATTGCAAATCCAGTAATATAATTCTCCGTACAACAGCATTAAATATACTGACAAATTACGGAGAGCCTGTGCTTTATCTAGTTTGAATTTGTATACTTTTTCTAAAATAACAGCAACAAATCCCACTAACAATCCCCCTACTATATTCATAATCATATCATTAGAAATCCATGCTTGATCCACAAAAAATATAGATTCTTCCATATTCACATTAACCAAAATCATTGCAATTAATGACAATCCTGCATATAATATTAATCTTTTTGTAAGCTTTATTGTCTGAGCCATCTCTTCCCCTTCCTTCATAAAACCTGTGCCAATTTTTATCTCCAATCTCCTGACGAAATCAGCTAATTTTTCAAAATCCTTTGGTTGCAAAACTGGTTTCAAATTCCGTTGCATTTTGCAACAAGTTATCACTTCACTTTCCAATTCATTTGCCTCCAAAAGCACCTGATAAGGTTGAAATCTCGTCACATCCATCTTAGACTAATTTTGAACTATCTTGGACTAATCTTGAACTAATTGTGTTTTTATTCCAAGTAAAAGTCCATATTTTTCGGTGTTTTGTGCTAATCACTTAGACTAAATCCTTTTTCTTTAGCTAAATTAGTCCAAATACCTGCTCCATATCTCTATAACAATTAGCCGTTGTATCTTGCGGATTACTATAATCCTCCTGTTGCCGAACAATTATTTGGTTATTCTCTTCAAAAGGGACAATATCCATCTGAGCAAACTTATACCAATAAATCGTCAATCCTGCATTTAGGCAATCTTTCAATATTTTATTAATATGTTCATCCCGCCCTGAATATCCAATAACTATTAGTATTGAGTTCTGCCGACACAATTTTTCCTTCATGTTAAAAGCAATCTCGAAATAATCTTCATTGAGCATTTCTTGATATTTACTTTTTCCTGGTATAATAGGATTGTCAATATCACCATGCAATTTACTTACCATAAATGTTGGAACATACTTTTTTACATTAAAATTATAACCTATCACATCCAAAAGCATTGCTCGTGTAGTTGTATTGCTTGCTGATATTTCACTAAAGAAATATCCCAAACCAGAAAAAGTTTTTTCAACTATCTGATCATAATTTAGTGTGAAGATATTTATTTGCTTCATGCTCGGGTTACGATTTTGACTCTCATTTACAAGTAAATATGTTTTTCGTAACATTTTTTCTAAATTAATTAACGACATATCCTTGCCAAATTTTTCATTCATTTTAGCATCAGCCTCCATGAACTCCTTAATAAATACATCTTTAACAATTTTTTTGTGAGCACTAGAACTCAAACTATCTATTCCTGATTCTAAACCACTTTCAATATTTCCCCCTAACTCCTCTATTTTCGATAATGTATCTGTAAAAGATTTCAGTTGCGGAAAAGCCTTACCGTTTACACCAGCACCAAACAAAAAATTTATATGTGATGAGGATAATATATTGGTATCAAAACAATTACTCATTATCAAACCTCCAAAAAATCTTTTTTGACCATATCAATAGTTTCCATTTTTCAGCATCTACCTAATACGATATGTCATGTTATTCGTATTCCCTTTCGCCTCAACAACACCTAGTTCGATCAGAGTCTTCATGTAACGCCAGGCAGTTGTTCGTGATTTCTGGGTTATTTCCATTACTTCCTGAACAGAAATTTCTCTTTTCGCCTCTAATACTCTAATGACATCCACTAATTTTTCAAAATCCTTTGGTTTCAAAACTTGTTTCAAACTTGTTTCAAAACTTGTTTCATTTTGCAACAAGTTATCTGTTTGTAATTATTATATCAACCATACTATTCTTATCTTGTAAATTAACACTTCGATCTTATCCAAAAGCATTGTCACCATTTTCAAATTTTCTGGCTTTTCTCTTCAAATCGCAAATAATATATTAAACATTTACAGCTCCCAAAAAATCGGTATATCTTGCAGGTACTCCATGTGCCAGATCAAATCTATGTCCAACCACAAGTATATTCATTAGTTTTTCCCGTTTTTATAAATTGCTCCACAGTACATATTTTACGCCTTACTTGCAGATTCCTGAATATTCCCATCAACCAATATGTATTCTATTTTATCTCGACGAACATTTTCAAGACTATTATAATAATCTTGAAAATGTTCCAACCGTCCTCTATGACCGTTATCTATTATCAAATATATGGCATAATCAACTTCCTCCTGCTCCATGTACAAAGGTAATTGTTTTGTCACACCGTGTATAAGTTGTGAATTAGATGTCAACTTAATCTCAACTAATATCTTCTGCTTTCCTCCTATTGACAACTTAAAATCAACAGGTCCATGACCATTATTTACCTCTCTTGATATATCAATATTGTTAGCCTTACAATATGCATCAGCAATTCCATAATAAAGCAACTGAGCTGCAGCCTCATGTTTCGGTTGCTTTTTATCATATAACAAACGCCATAACCCGTTATCTTCTATTAATTTTTTAAATCTATAACAAATCTTCAATACAACTTCTCTCATTTCTTTTATATCATTCGGAGGTACCAATAAAAGAGGATATTCCTCTACTTTCTTTTTTGAACTATAATACCATATTATTTGACCTGTTGGGTCCTTATCAAAATCATACTCAGTTGGAGAAAAATTCTTATAATTTGAGACAACAACTTGTCTATATGGAACTTTTTCTATTAGTAATTTTCGCATTTCGCTTTTGGTAAGCTTTGTTCTTCCTTCCAAATCAAGATATTCATTAATATCTCTTCTAACCCTTTCATTTTCAGAACAAGCCACATCTATATCATCAAAGTCTTCAGCAACAGGCAATGGCGTCAATATCTGTTTTGGAAGCAACCATATATTACTTTTATTATAAGGATTTTTCATCAACCCATTTTTTAAATTCAAGTCTCTGTTTATTCTTTTTGTATAGCAAATAATTTCATTTTTAAGTATGTGCGTTAACAAATCACTTATTCTATCACATCCAATTTTTTCTTGAAACACTCCTAACAATTCAAATAAAATTGGATCTACTTCTCCTGATTTTAGCAGTTCTTTTATAGTATTTAATATCTGCTTTCTTAATTCCTTACCAATAGCATTTCCTTTAGTTCCGCTATTAGAATACCCCAAGCATGTTGAGTTAATTTCCTTAAATTTCAAAAATTCCTCTGCTTTTTTCCAATACATGTCACCTGATACTTTTGAATGATGTACTAATGTGACAATTTTCCCAAAATATTCTTCAATTACTAACTTTGCTCCATCGAACTCTGGAATTGTACATATTCTAACCAATGCTGGATCAATAAAGTATTTTGTATCAACATCCAGTATAATATCTAACGCCCCACATAATTCAAAAATTTTTTTATCTATATGAAATGCATCCGTAAAAGATTTTGGCATATAGCTTTCCCCCTTTCTACTTAAACCGCACCTGTAAATTCAATTTAATATACATCTGCCCGTTTTCCTCATAAAGACTCATATATTCATGCCTTCCTGTCGAGGCACGTTCGCAAATAGTATTATCCAACAAGTACTGTTCAAAGAAATTGCGGTTATATATATGATATGCCAGCACTTCTCCATCAGCTTTTACAATAATATAACCCCCATTCGCCTCATCCAATCCGTCCCACGGCTTTGCTGGCTTTAGTCCTAATGCACAAGAACAGAGGAATTTTTTGAATTTGTATTCATACATTGCAGAATCACCATATCCCAGAGGATCCCGTTCTCCCGCCATTGCCACCAGTTTCTTGCAATCTTTAATGTCTTCAGCATAAAAATAAAGAAGCATGTTTCCCAATATTTCAGGCATACTGCTGTCCACCATAATCAGGTTACGCTTAAACCCCTTATGGCTCATGCCGGCATAACTGATTTTTCCCCCATACTCTCTAATCTTTTCCATGCGATCTTGAATTTTGGTTCTGGTTTCTATTGCATTAATCTCTTTCGCTTGTTCGCAGTTCAAGCCATCAATCTTATATATAAAATTAGTAGTTTTTCCTGCATTCAAAAGTGTAGGTGCATTTCCGACCTCCGATTTAATTGAAAAACCAACTTTGCGAATAAGATTTGTATATACATCCTGAATCTGCATTGTAATATCTGTAGTATCCGTCGATGGTGCTTTAAGTTTTGTAACTTTAATTCCGTTAACAAAAGATGCCACTTCTTCCACTTCAAAACTGCCACTATGTGCTGCAATTTCTTCCAATAATTTATCAGCTTCTTCTCCCAAAGACTCACGATCTATTGCCATAATTCTACGTGATTGTGTTTCTATCACGACCGAATCATTTTCTATGCAATAATCATAAATCTCTCCTTTCTGTTCTTCTCTGATAATCTTTAAAATGGGATAATATACATTATCAATCTTTTCAACTTTTTCATTCGCAGCATAAACTCTTCCCTGACTTAATAATCGTAGAAAAGCATATAATTCTGACCATTCACCTTTGTTTCCTGCCATTTTACCATCATTATTATTTGCCATTCTCCAACACCTTCCTTATCTCTTTCGCAATCGCCTCGATTACATTAACCGTTACACTGTTACCAAATTGTTTATACAAATGCGTGTCCGCAAGTTCCAGTTTAAAATCATCCGGGAATCCTTGCAATCGCGCCCATTCACGAGGCGTCATCTTACGGATTCCTTCTCTGTTAACCTCTCCCTTTATATGTGTTACCGGAGTAAAGTTCGTAAGCCTATTATCTATAATAAGATTTCGTTCTCGTCCCATGCCGCCACACACAATTGCCCCTGCCTGACCATCCAGATCACGAATTTCATAGCCAAAACCATTACCCTTTGATTGGTGTCGTGCCTTATGTCTACGCAACGTTTCCATATAAACCGTAGAAAGATAGTATTTCACACTGACTTCCTTTTCTTCCATAATATCCCTAATGCACGTATGAGAATTATGTCCTTCCGGAAATTTAAATTCACTACTGTCAATATCATTATGAAAGGCTACTATATATATTCTTTCTCTGTTCTGAGGCACTCCAAAATCTTTACTATTCAAGACTCTGTCATACACCTTATAGCCAATCTGCTCAAAAGCTCTCTTAATGACCTTAAAAGTACGCCCCTTATCATGAATAGTAAGTCCCTTAACATTTTCACAAAAAATAACTTTGGGCTGTCTGTATTCACAAATTCGAACAACATCTTGAAATAAAGTTCCACGACACATACCCTTATAGTCATCATCAAATCCCATGCGCTTTCCTGCCAGCGAAAATGCCTGACACGGAAAACCCGCCAAGCAAATATCAAACTCTGGAATATCTTTTTCATCTATTTTTGTAATGTCTCCGGCAATATCAAAGCCATCATGGTAATTCAGTTTGTAGGTTTTTTGTGCGTATTCGTCCCATTCACTGACAAATACAGTTTCAATATCCTTCCCGAAGGCATTATCAAAACCTTTTCTTATACCTCCAATTCCCGCAAACAAATCTATTGATCTATACATATTGCCTTGTCTCCTTTATTCTTAATAATTGTCCGTGTCCATCATCATATCGAAAATGGTTTCTTCTACAACCTGAACACATTCATCTGTATGTTTGGATATATCTTTTCCCCAGAAGCGAATAACCGTCCATCCTAAATATTGCAATTGCTTATTCACTTCTTCGTCTCGTTGCTGATTCCTTGATATCTTTTTAATCCAAAAATCAGCATTCTTTCCTCGCTCCAGTTGAGGTTTCAACACCTCCCAGTCCTTTCCATGAAAAAATTCACTATCACAAAAAATAGCAATTTTGTACTTGGTCAGCACAATATCCGGCTTTCCCGGTAATCGCTTGTCATTTTTCCGATAACGATACCCTTTCTTCCACAACGCTTTTCTCAAAGTCACCTCAATACCAGTATCTTTATTTTTAATATTTTTCATATTTTTATGGCGTTGTTCCTTTGTCAGCCGATCCATCTAATCACCTCAACATCATATATCCTCATCAGGCACAACTTCCATAATATCTGATATGTCACTATTCAATGCAATGCATATTTTTAGTAAAATGTCAGTATTCACATTTTCATTTCTACCCAATTTGGCAATTGACGCAGAACTGATTCCTGCAGCCTCTGCCAACTGTTTCTTCTTCATGTCACGATCAATCAACAATTTCCACAACTTCTTATAACTAATCTTCATTTCACTCCTCCAAAAGCATTCGACACACATACAGAAACACCGCATCATCCGAACATACTTTCTATTATCTTACCATAGAACATATATCATTTCAAGAGAAATCTTAAAAAATTCTGAGAACGCTTAATTTTACTTTCTCCCAAACGAATTTGTGCCCCTCTCATTTTATAAAGTTTTCCTATCGTTATTTTACAAACAAAACATCTCTGTGATATTCTAAATATGTAAGCAGTCTCCTTGAAGATTGGAGATCAACTTTCATACCCTTGAATATGTGTAAACGGGATTGATTTACTTCGCCAACAAATGAAGATATTATCATTTCCCCTTCTATGGTGAATGTAATTAATCCACTGTCAAACAATCTATCCATATTCGCACTTAGCAGAAGCCCATTTTCTGTATCAATTCTTTCTTCATTTTCGCATACACGCCAGGGCTTAATATGACTTGCAACCAGTAATTTTGATGTATCAATACCCGTAACAATACATTGATGGTTATACTTTTTTATTAAATTATCACGATATCGCCCTTGACCTACTCTGGCTTTAATAATAACCTGCTTCTCTGTTTCATTTAATGTTGATGATGACTTTATTTCTTCTTCTAATTTCCGTTCCTCATAATCATCTTCAATCTTTTCCATCATAAAATAGCGGTACTGCTTAAGAGCATTGCTATACATATGATTCCCACGAGTATTCTTCTCAATAAAAAGAGGATTATCAAAAATGTTATAAATTGCAATATCCAATTCTACAAGATTCATGTTAAACAAACTTTTATTCACAACTTGCTGTTCCAGCATCTCGTTAGAAACAGTATTTACCGCCCGTTTATACTTATAAATGGAACTTTCTCCCAGTTTGGAATTGTGTGTCATCCAATCCGAAAAATCATTCAGAATCTCCATACAATTATACCTCCTACAAAGTTGAGTCGTTTCAGATATCAACGTATTCTTATCTGAAAATTCAGATTAAAATAATACTCCCCATCCTTCGCATATACTTTTCCATAATCGCCATGTCCCGCATCTGTAGAAGGATAATCCATATAACAATGTTCATATAAATAATTTTTAAATGCATCTGATTCCATTGCATAATTTGCAACTACATCACCATTTTTCTTAACAGTTATGTATCCTCCCTTAACTCTGCTGCTTCCGTTCCACAAAGTTGCCGCAGTCATCCCACAATACGCTGCATACAAAAATTGTTTTATCATGAACAGATATTTAATTTGCGGACTAATCAATTTACACGGATTATCGTCAATGAGCATATTAACAATATCAATTATATTTCTGTCATTATTCTTCTTTACAAAATGATTCCGAAGAATCCATTCTATCACTTCGGGCAATCTTGGATTTATTAAATCTAAATTTTCTGTAAATGCCTGGCATTTCGCCCTCTTAGCATATTCATACCCTTGATATTGTAATGTACAGCCATTTTGAATCATTAAGTCACATCTGTCCGATACAGCTGCATGTCCTTTCTCGTCTACCAATGAATTTACCTGTTTCATTAATTCATCCGACATACCAACCACCTTATATACAACAGCCGAAGCTTTTGATGTATTAAAAAGTGTAGGATCTTTTCCCATCTCACTTTTAATCGAAAATCCAATATTTTCTCTATCAATTCCACTTCGTGGATCATGTGTATCCAAAAAGACATCACTTTTATCATCACTTTTCGCTTTCAATGATGTCATCTCTATTTCAGGCAAAAAATCCATTAGTTCCTTAGATACATTAAATGATGCCCCTGTTCCATAAAGAATGTCATTTTTTAAGGTTTCCGCTTTATTCTGGAACTCAGTTGCTTTTACATGGGCAACCGGCACTTTATTAACTTCAATCACCACATCCCCCATATCAGTTCTGCAAGTATATGAAACCTGACGTTCTTTGGTTTCCTGTCGAACCAACCTCAAAACGGTCATCCATTCTGACAAGTTAATATTTCCATGTTCATTTGCCATATATATTTTTTGTTCTCCAAGAAGCTTTAGCGCTACATATGGTTCACTCCACTCTCCTCTGTTCATAGGCATCCTCCTTTCGCTGCTATTCCAACTGTAATATATGCAAGCAGACATTTCCCTTAACATATATTATAAGGGATCTCCATTGCCATCGCAATAAAAACTGCTTCTGTTATCAAATAACTTTCTATCCGCTATGATATTATTCATTTACCACACCACAGCATCTGATTTTCTGCTTCAATTTACTCCGTATCCTTTCTTTTCCCGTTTAGACATTATGTCCAAACACAAACATGATTACATTTTCCCCTCTGTCACGTTTGGACATTTTGTCCAAACGCACCATTTTTGTACCATTTTCCTGCGATTTCAATATACATTTATGGCACATAAAATGCACACTTCCCTTATCTATTTTAGCCTTGCAAGATACGCATCCTGTGTCCACACGAATGCACATCAAAGGATTATCCTTAGATGTCCTTGCAAGGGAAAACTCCCTTGAACCCTTTTTTACTTCGCCGTACATACAATCTCGTGCCACGAGATTGTAATCACAGATAGGCCAAAATCACCATCTGAAGTTCTCTGGGATGCCGACTTTCTCTAAATACTCCTGTCTTGCCTTCTCTCTTTCCTCTGGCGTTCCAGCCGTCTTATATCGGGTATACAATTCCCGTTTCACCATTGCTTCCAATTTCTCCTGTAGTCCGGATCGTATCCTATCCTCATCCCATCGAATATCTGCCAGAAAATATTTCACTAAATCTATAAATAATTCTTCCGGGATTGTAACATTTTTCTTTTTCTCCATATTTTTTCCTTTCTCCGGTTATTTTTCTGCCAGCAAAACACAACAACGCAACAATGCAGGACAATTGCTTTTACGGTGTTGATTTTTCAAAATCTTTGATTGCAACACCGTATTTTCCTATGGCTTGTATTGTTGCGTTGTTGCCTTGCGACTAAAAATATTTACTATCTAAAATCCAATACCAGGCATTATTTACCTTTTGGGATTTTATTTGCAGTTCCTTTTTAACCATTTCCATCGTACGCCAGGAAATGCCTCTATCTCTTGCTTTTTCCTGTATCTGAGATACTGCTGCTTCTTTTGTAGTGCAGCTTAAAGAAACCAACAAATCTTTTGCTTCTTCCTGCTTGCTGGTTTTTGGTGCAAATCCGCCAGCCAGTTCATCCTCGGTTATGTCGTAATCACCTTTCCATGTAAATACTCCATCCGTCAGAACAAAGGACTTGGCATGCCCTCGTTCTGCCAGATTATTTTTTATCTGTATCATGGCACGCCGGTTTTCCTGCCCCTTTACTCTGCCAACCAGCAACACACTTCTCGCCACAGCAAAGAAATCAATAGAACCCATTCCTCGATAGGCAACTTTCCCGCCGGCATTTTTATTCATGTGACCGATTAAAACAATAGCACAGCCGGTTCGTTCTGCCACCTGCCCCAGATGTTTTGTCATATCTCTTGCTTCATTTGCACGATTCATATCCATTTTGGCGCCAAGATATGCTTGTATCGGATCCAGAATCATAAGCTTTGCTTTTTCCTTCAAAATTGCCTGCTCAATTCGTTCATCCAGCATACTAAGAGATACATCCGTTTCGTCAATCACAAAAATGTTATTGCAGTCAGCCTGTGCCTTTTCAAGTCTCGGCTTTACAGTATCAGCCAAGCCATCTTCTGCCGTCTGGTAAATAATATGCAGTGGCTGTTCCGGTTTCATATGTTCGTCCAGCCCCTGTCCTTTGGAAAGAACTGCCGCAATGTTCAATACGAGTGTAGTTTTTCCCTCTCCGGGATCACCCTGAATAATTGTTAGTTTGCCATATGGGATAAATGGATACCAGAGCCACGATATTTCCTTCGACTCAACATCCGACATATTGATTATTTTCAAGTTTGTCTCATCCATATCAACCTTCACCTTCCTTCTTTCGAGCAGTTTTCGTAAGCATTTCAAGTATCGTTTTCAAAGCAATTACATCTTCTCCAGATAACACGTCGGAAAAATTCTCTTCTTCGGATTCTTTCAAAGCATCTGCAATCCTCGCCAGTTGTTCCTTCATCTTATCCGAAGTACGAATGTTACCCTTTATTAGAATTTTCTGATACAGACAACTTTCAATAAAGTAATCTGATTTCTTTAGACCGGACAGTTCTATCCTTTTTTCAATCAAATTCCTTTCCTGTTCTGTTACACGAAAATTCAAAATAACATTTCGTTTTCTTGCCTTTTTCCCATCGTTACTTTTCAATATAGGGGATGACTGTGTTGTTCTCCTATATATTTTATCTGTCATGATTTTCACTTCCTTTTCGCATCACACTCAGTTTATCTGCCATATCTTTTTGTACCGATGGATACAAATGTGCATACCGCATCGTAACTGTTTCTGATTCATGCCCCAGCCTCTCTGCTATCTGAACCGGCGAAAATCCAAGTTCAATCAACGCTGCACAGGCACTATGTCTCAAATCATGAATTCGAATTCGCTTTACGCCACTTGCCTTCGCTCCACGATCCATTTCATGATGAAGATAACTTTTGGTGATATTGAAAATTCGCATGTCCTTATCCGGTTTATAAAGCATTCCCAGCAAATCTTCAATTTCATCACACAAAAAATCCGGCAGATCTATGGTTCGGTTTCCTTTTTCCGTCTTCGGTGGCATTATTTTCTTTTCTCCATGAACTACCTGAAGCTGCTTATTGATCACCATCTTCCGATTTTCAAAATCAAAGTCCGCCGGAGTAAGTGCCAGCAATTCCGAAACACGGACTCCTGTCCAGTAAAGGATTTCAAACGCATAATAGGAAATCGGTTTTGTTTTCATTTCCTCGGCAAATCTCAAATACTCATCCTTCGTCCAAAAAAACATTTCTCCTGCATTGGATTTTCCTATCTTTTTGCACCGCTTACATGGATTCTCCGCCAAGCCGTAATATCTTACTGCATGATTGAAGATTGCTGACAACTGCGTGTTTACAGTTCTCAAATAAGTATTTGAGTAGCCTCGTCCATTCTCATCTCTCTTTTGTAGCATTTCATTCTGCCATCTCAAAATATCCGTTGCGTCAATCTCAGACAGATTCTTTTCCGAGAAATACGGCAAAATATGTGTCTTCACAATGTGAATCTTTGTTTCGTATGTAGTAATCCGAATTTGTGGTTTTATTTCCTCCAAATACAAATTTACAAATGTTGCAAATCCCATATTGATGTCTCTGCTCTTTTTGGCTGTAAACTCACGCTCATACTCCTGCGCTTCCTTTTTACTTCGAAAACCTCTTTTGGTATGCTGTCTCTTTTTTCCCTGCCAGTCGATATAACGCAGTTGTACACGCCACGCCTTTCCGTTATAACCATCCCATGTATCTCGAAATACCGCCAATCGCTCCACCTCCTTGCATCTTTTCAGCAACTTATCGTCTAATTCCTGCACATTCTTCATAAAAAATGCGGTTGACTTTTCCTGCCACAACAATGGCTCTTGGATTTTCTTTTTTCAATTCCATATTGAGATCCTTGATAATTGCATAGGCTTTTGCTCGACTTACACCAAAGTCATATGCTACCGTGTCCACTCCGACGTACAACGGTTTTCCCTCATGTATCTGTTGCATATCAGCACCTCCCTTCCTGGTATTATCGCATAAATATTGAATCTGATTATTTATAATTTATGCGTTCTATAATGTCATTATATTCTCTGTTGCGTACTTTGTCAATAATATTATTCATTTTTTATGCGTATTATTTTTATTCATCCTATTACTGCATAAAAAATAAATAACTTTCTTTCATTTTTACTTTTCTTTTCATAGGTTTCATGATAAAATTGAATTATATTTTTTGAAAGGAAGATACAACATGGGCTACGGAAAAGTGTTAAAAGAAATATTAGACGAAAAGCAGATGAGCGTAAAAACTCTTTCCAGAAACACCGGTGTTCCGGCACCAACAATTTATTCCATCATCCGCCGGGACACCCCCATACGCTATGATACCGCTTTGCGCTTTGCCAATACATTAGACATCCCTCTTGCCACCATATGCAATGAGAATCCCTATAATGAAGAGGATAAATCACTTCCGGAAGTTGGTAAATTGGTTGGCATGTCCGATCAACGTTCAAAAAAAGCCTACCTATCCAATCGTACATCAGCCATTTTTACGAAATTTGATTATTCCGATTTACCGAAAGTCGATCAACTTATCGCAGACTTCTTTGTATTGGATGATATGACCCGCGAGGAATTATTTGAATATATAACCTTGCTTAAGAAAAATCATTCTGACCCGGAACGGGTGAAAATATTGAAAGAGATAAAGAAGTAAATAGAGGAAGAAAACAACGGGAAACATCATTATGCAGAGTTTCCCGTTGTTTTCAGATTAAAAGCATATCCTTTTAGCCGACTTTGTCCCTTAAATTATTAAGAGACAATCTATTATTTTCACACAAGTACGCATTTTTTCCAAATCGTGCTCGTATTCTTTGCCAACCATCTGATCCTTCAATGGACTGAATAAATGCAAGTTTTCCCGCAATTATTCTTTCCTGATAAAAAAGCCTTTCCCTCTCATCCTCATAATCATTAACTTTTAACATTTCTAAATCTTCTAAATATTGATAATATTCGTTCACAACATCATAAATATATTTTCTGCCAACAGACAATTTGTTGCCAGTATCAAAATGAACTATATTGATACCTATGTATTTTATATGTTGACCATCTTTTTCCAAAAAGACCCGCTTTGTTTTTTTTGAATTTATTTTCAATTTTAAATCATTTAAAAACAGCTCCACTTTTTGATTTATTTCCTGATACTCACTTTCAATAAACATTGTTTTCTTTGATATAAGTATATCATCTGCATATCGAGTATATATACAATTTCTCATAGAACAAAATTCCGCAATTATCTCATCAAAGTCCAACATATAAATATCCGACATCAACGGAGATATAACTAATCCTAATGGTAATTTTTTTTGAAAATAGAAACTAGCAATAATCTTTTTTGTAATTACATCATATGCAGAATCTATATTAAAAACTTTCTTTATCTTCTCAAACAATTTTTCAAATTCAATACTGTTAAAAAATTTACTTATATCATATTTAATATATGCATCGTTGTTTTTATGTAACTCTACACATTTTTTAATTGAGCCGCCCTTTTTATACGCAAATGACAACTCGCTTGAAGTATATTTTCCCTGTAAAGATGATGCCATTTTCTCATGAATTTTTCTCATGGCATCTCCCATTTCTGTATCTACATATTTCACTAATTCACGTTTTTTTCCACCTTTAGTAATAGTAAAGGATGTATAAAATTTCTGTTGTTCTCTTGCACAACATTCCACTAGCGAATAATCCTCCTCACTAATTCCAAACACTTGCAACGGATTATTTCCACTAATTTCCTCACAAGCATCGAGAACAGTGTCCATATGTCTATCTACTAATCTCAATCCTCTATATGTAGAATAACAATGATAAATATAACAAAACGTCACCATATGATATACAATACTATCAAAAGAATAACTTAATTTGGTATACAATTCTATTTCTTTCCCACAAGGTATGCCTTTTTTTATAAGATAATTTAAAAAAACTTCTTTTGTTATTCTCTGAATGACAGCAACATTAAAATCCGCAATTGTTGCTTCTTTATTGGTTACTAATTTGCTTTGATTCAATTCATACATCAACGACATAACAACATTAAACAACATACCAATTGATATATGCAAAATCATTTTCCCATCTCTTTTTTTATAGAAAATATGAAAATCATCATCAGGATATTGTTCATTTTCTTCTGTATATAGTAATTTTTCTTTTTTATCTTTGAAAATTATATCACTTGCAATTTCCTTTTCAATATTTTCAGGAACAATGTCTGCTATAAATCCATAATGTTCGACAGCATAATCACTGGAAATAACATTACGAGTAATCGCCGGACGATATTCTATATATTTAGCTTGTTCTGAATTCATTTTCAGAATAACATCTTTAACAAAATATCCAATATTTGACTTATTAAGAATATCTGATTTCTTGGGAACATATGCGACAACACTATTTGTAAATGCATGATTCATAAATAACCCCAATTCAGAGGCAGCTGATAATGTATCCAAAAAAATGTATGTTTTACACGATATTGCAGCAAATATTTCCTCTAACAACTGAATATTTATGTTTGGGTCTTTAATATTATCTTCTGTCAAAAAATCATCAATAATCAATGGCAAAACACCATCTCCATAGTGCTTTCTAAAGCATTTTCTTAAAAGATATCTTCTGTCACTTTTATTGCCTTTTTTGAAATATGGCCCACATAAAAAAATAATCGGCCTCTTAATTAGCACTTCATCTCTTAAAACGTACCCCATATATCCTCCTCACATAAAAAAGAAATCCTACCAGTAGGGAAAGGAAGAAGAAAGCAATGGCTGAGCTTTACGAGCGCAGGCGCGCGAGGAAAGTAAGGACATTGCTTTCTTCTTACTTTTCCTATTGCTAAAAACTCCTTTTAACATCTTTGTCATCGACAAAATACTAGGATTCCTTTGCACTAATCTTATCACTATATTCTGATTTTGTCAAATAGTATTTATACATCTCTCTTCCAGTCCTTTTCGACTTTCTCAAAAATGTAAATCTATTATTTTCCACATCCCATTTCCATCCCAAGTATTCTAACAATTCATCATCTTCATTTTTCTCCAATAAAACAACAAGTAGCCTAAATATACCATTCACATAAGAACGCTTAATTCCAGTACTTCTTTTAAATAATGCATTGCTCTTCTCTTGTATTAACAGTAACAATAAAAACAACTCTTTGTTTGTAATTTGAATCCCTGTTTGTGAAACATTAACACGTATCTCTTTTTTAATTTCAACCGGCTTTGCAATCTTAAACGGCAAGTCTTTACATATAAACTCACTTCGCTGTGAAACTTTTTGCCTAAGCTGTCTTTTTATACAACTCACAAAATATCCACTGTCAATCTCATTAAAATCAAGCAATAAACGATATATTTCAATTATCGATAAATATATATTAGCTTTGTCTTTAATGATGTAAAAATAAAATTCATCTTGAGTAATCTGAACACCGTACTCATACCATTCATTCATATAATTCAATTTAACATTCTGCAACATGATATAATGTTTTTTATCTTGAATCTCATATCCTTTATCTATATATGATTTCATTTCAAGTAGTCGCTTTGCTCTCATGACAGGAATAAAATTTTTCACATTGTCCCCTCCAACTTCAAAACCTTTTACCAAACAAATCTTGTTTCTAAATATCATCATGTATATTTCATATATTATAGATAGATTCGTTTTTTGCTTACATTCTGCTTACATCAAAATCAGGAAGCCCCTATTTACAAGGCTTCCCGCTATTTTCTTCCTATTCAAACTCAATCGTTCCAGGCGGCTTACTAGTCAAATCATAGAATACTCGATTGACTCCCTTAACCTCATTTATGATTCTCGTCATTACAGTCTGCAGCACCTCAAACGGAATATCTGCGCTTTCTGCGGTCATGAAATCAATGGTCTTCACGGCACGAAGTGCAACGGCATAATCGTACGTTCTCTCATCGCCCATAACGCCGACGCTGCGCATGTTTGTGAGGGCGGCAAAATACTGGTTGATGTCGCGGTCGAGACCGGCTTTTGCAATTTCTTCACGGTAAATCGCGTCTGCATCCTGCACGATGCGGACTTTTTCAGCGGTTACTTCGCCGATGATACGAATTCCAAGACCAGGACCTGGGAATGGCTGACGGAATACAAGGTATTCCGGAATGCCGAGTTCGAGACCAACCTTGCGGACCTCATCTTTAAAAAGGTCACGGAGAGGCTCGATGATTTCTTTGAAATCAACGTAATCCGGGAGACCTCCGACGTTGTGGTGGCTCTTGATAACAGCGGATTCACCGCCTAAGCCGCTTTCTACAACATCCGGGTAAATGGTTCCCTGTACGAGGAAATCAACGGCTCCTACTTTTTTTGCTTCCTGTTCGAAAACGCGAATAAATTCTTCGCCGATAATTTTTCTCTTCTTCTCCGGTTCTTCGACACCGGCTAATTTTTCATAAAAACGATCTTGCGCATTGACGCGGATGAAATTCAAATCATAGTCGCCGTCCGGGCCAAATACTGCTTCTACCTCATCGCCTTCATTTTTACGGAGAAGTCCCTGGTCTACAAAGACGCAGGTGAGCTGGTCGCCGATAGCTCTGGAAAGAAGCACGGCTGCAACCGAACTGTCAACACCGCCGGAAAGAGCGCAGAGCACGCGGCCATTGCCGACTTTCTCACGGATTGCCTTAATCTGATGCTCAACAAATGAATCCATGCGCCAGTCACCGGAACAATGACATACATTATAAACAAAGTTGGAAAGCATTTTCGTTCCCTCTTTGGTGTGAAGCACTTCCGGATGGAACTGAATGGCGTACAGTTTCTCCGATGGATTTTCAGCGGCTGCCACCGGACAATCTGCCGTATGTGCACAGATATCAAATCCCGGTGCCACCTTGGAAATATAATCAAAATGGCTCATCCAGCATACGGTGTCTTCGCTGACATCCGTAAACAATGCTGAATTGGTATTTACATGAACGTTGGTTTTTCCGTACTCACGAACCGGTGCTTTCTCCACCGTTCCACCAAGCACGTGCATCATCAACTGAGCGCCGTAGCAAAGACCGAGTACCGGAATACCCATTTCAAATAATGCTTTGTCATAAGAAGGAGCACCATCCTCATAGCAGCTGTTTGGTCCGCCGGTCAAAATAATGCCCTTTGGATTCATTTCCTTTATTTTTGCTAAATCCGTTTTATACGAATAAATTTCACAATATACATTGCATTCTCGGACTCTGCGCGCAACTAACTGGTTGTACTGACCGCCAAAGTCCAATACGATGACTAATTCCTTATTCAAAATTAGTTTCCTCCTTCTTCATTTGATTCTAATAATATTGTGTAAAAGCCTTTTCGTGCGGGCACGAACGCCTTTTGTACCTTTTACCCCTAGCATCTAACACATTTTATCACGAAACATCCTATGGGGTCAATGAAAACTCCTACAAATCAAAATACCCGACAAATTTAACATCATGCTTTCCTTTTGGGAACAAATAATGGTAAAGTGCGATAAAATAATCATCCGTCATGCTGGCAAGATAATCGACGACAAGCTGATTTTTCTCCTGCTCGGCATACGGCTTTCTGACATGGGATTTGATATAAAAATTATTTTTCTCCATGTATGCCATGTGATGGCGGTAAAAAACAGAAGATTTGTCTCCGCTTTCTGCCTGACGCAAAAGTTCCTCATACAATTCACCAAACATTGGGCGGATTTCATTTTCATATAAATCGTTAAGCGACTTATTGTTATAAATCATTTCGTAGTTTTCTTTTTTCGCCTGCCGCAATGCGTCAAAATATTCCTCATCCATTTTCAAATAATCTTTGCCATAACTATTTTCGATGATATTGACACTGAAATTATTGATGATTTCACCGTTGGTGGTGCCAATCGTCCCGGCGGTAAATGGTGATTCTTTTAGCAAATTCAGGCGCATTGCGTCCTGTCTGTCTTTACCAAGATAGGCAATAATATCGCAGATACGCATCACGCAGCCCTCTAGCGTGCACGGAATCAACTCGCCGATTGCCTTCTCATCGACATAGCATGCTTCCACCTTTTTATCGTATTCTACAAAGGTAGACATCTCGCATGGACGGTACTCTTTTAATTCCAATTCGCCATTGTGGCAAAGGATTCCATCTAAGGTCTGCAAACTGATATTCCAGTTTACCATATCGTCCAGCACGCGGACGCTATGTACATTATGGTTAAAATAACGGCCGGTATGCTCCTGATACAGACTGCTCAGAATCCGCTCGCCGGCATGGCCAAACGGCGTATGACCGATATCATGTCCCAGAGAAATGGCTTCAATCAAACTTTCATTGAGTCCTAACACACTGCCGATATTTCTTGCGATGCGTGACACGAGCTGAACATGCAGGGCACGCCTTGAAATGTCATCATTCTGGTAAAAGGAAAATACCTGCGTCTTATCCGAATAACGGTTGTAATACGGCACATGCATAATTTTCTCCACATCCCGCACAAACGCCGGTCGCCACAAATTCGCCTTATCGTGGTCCATGCGTCGTCTCACGATTTTCTCATCCGGAAATGCATACGGATTTTTCTTATGTTTCTCCCTGTCTTCTAAAATCCGCTCCTGCAATTCCTTTGATAATGAATGATACTGCGCCATAATTCCCTCCATTTTTCATTTCTTTATTCTTCCGAATCGTCCTCCGCCACAACGATTTCCGTCTTTAACCGGCTCAATCGTCTGGATATCGAAATCGTCACATACAAGTCCGTGATACCGCTGTAGACCAGTGCAATTCCGAGACACATAATCAAAATCTGCGCTGCCTCAAATGGATTCATCAAAAGCACAATTCCGGCAACAATATTTACAATTGCCATCGCAAACGCCACGTGCCACGTACCATGTCCGAGGCGAAGCATGTCAACCGAATTCTGCATTTTCATAATACCGCTCATCGTTACCAGAAAACCAAGCACCGCCGGAATCAAATCCGTCAGTTTGTCCACTTTCACAATCACAAGAATTCCGCCAAGGATTGCACACAAACCCACGACAAGATCATAGCGGTAAATAATTCCACTGATGTCTTTTCGAAGATAATTAATAAGGGAAACCACTCCTAATGCCAAAAGCATCGCCGCCAGCAGATAGCAAATCGTTTTCATCGTTGCCCCCGGCCAGAGAATCAAGACAATACCAAGTGCAATAAAAATTACTGCGAGCAAAATCAAATTCCATTTCAACTGTTTTAATAAACTCATAATCACCCTCCAATCATTCAAAATAGTATTCTGTCGTTACCATATCCACACCAACTTCATCCAAGAGACGCTTCATTTCTTCCTCTTTGTTCACCGTCCAGACATTGACAAAAAGCCCCGCCTTGTGAAGTTTTTCCACATCTTCTTTGGAAACAAGCGTGTAACGTGAATCGAGTGAAATCTCATTTTCAGTAAGCCATGCAATCAGCTCATCCGAAACTTTCGTCCACTTATTGCCGCCAACCGCCCCATAAACGTACTGAAGCCTTGACGCCGGGATTCCGATATCTTTCAAACGTAATAGTGCCAAAAGGTGCATACTGATAAAAACCGTTCGCTCAAGAAGTCCCTTTTGTTTCACCAAATCAACGATTTCTCTTAGTTCTACAGTTGTATAATCCATCTTCAATTCCACAATTGGGTGAATCGTTTCACTCCGCGCCATAATGGACAAATACTGTGAAAAAGAAATCAAATGCTGTGAGGGATGCTCCTCTCTCTTTTTCCCCGCTGTCACCGGATAGCTGATTATTTCCTCAAAAGTCATCTGGGGAATCCAGCGGTCAATTCCGCACATCCTGCGCAAATGGCCATCGTGGCTGACAACGTAAACGCCATCTTTTGATTTCCAGATATCACATTCCACGCCATAAAAATCCCCTTCTACCGCCATTGCAAATGACGCCTGCGTGTTTTCCGGCGCCTCCGAACTGAAACCGCGGTGTGCAATTCTCTTGATTTTCATTTGGCATCCTCCTTGGTTTGAGATATGGTTTCTCATGTTTATAACGTAAGTATACTCATTTTGGAGGAAAAAATCAACTTTGGTGTGGCAGGTGGTCGTTGGCGCTTTTTTGGTTTCCGTAATTCCGTAGAAAAGCTTTGCGTCTCATGGGCACTTTCGTTTAACAAACGCGTAAGGGTATGGGCATGCAAAATACGCAAGCCTCATACCCACGTGTTTGTACCCATGAGTCACAAAGCTTTTCTACTGAATTACTGGAATCCAAAGGAACCGGCAGCGAACATTTGCCGCAGTCCCATCATCTCAAATTCATTTTTCTTCTATGTATCTTCCTATTATTCTTTCAACTTTCTTATCCGTTTCATACGACCGCACAATTTTCAAAAAGTCGTCTGTTGTTACGATTTGAAATTGATATGTCTGATAATATTTATGCAGCATTTGAAAGAATGTTTTATCGCCCATTGTTTTCCACAGTTCATACAGGAATAGTTTGCCGCCCTCGTAAACAGAGTTTGAGTATTCGTCCGGCTTGTCCTGATAATCGCTTACGCTTCGGTTGATTGCTTTGGTGCGGGAGGACTGGGGGATAACAATTTTTTGGAACCAGCGGTCCATGTCTTTGCGGGTGGAATACTTGTCGCTCCACAGTTTTTTCTGTAATTTCTTATTTGCATAATAAGGGAATAACACGTCTTCACAGAACTCGCAAAAGCCCTCGTCAAGCCACGGCTCCTTGTACGAGTCGTTGCCGATTGCAGCGTAAAACCACTGGTGGGCGATTTCATGCGGAACATGTGCTTCCAGTTCCCCGTAAGAATTCTTGTCAATTCGGCGAAAGTCCTTCACATCCGGCATGCCAATCATACAAAGTCCCGGATATTCCATTGCGCTGTACATAAAACAGTGCACGATTTTTAACTGTGAAAACGGATACGAACCTATCTTTTCCGAAAAAATGCGGACTGCCTCTTTCGCAAGCTGCATGGAATATTTGTAATAGCTCTGATTTTTCTCATAATTTGGTCCCAAAATTGAAATCGTTGTACTGCCGGTCTTCGCATCCAGCCGGCAAAAATCATCCGACAAAACCGCTGCAAACTCTCTTAACTTTTTGCCGGTAATCGTTGTTCCATCCTGCACAGAGTGCTGTGTGCCGGTTGCTGCAATCGTGTATTTTTTCGGATGCCGGAATGTAACTTCATAATCTGCTGCCTCATACACATACGTCTCATCGTTGTCACCCACATAAGGATTTTCGTTCCACGCCCCCTTTTGATAGCGAGAGATACAGGGAAAACAAAACGAAAGCTGATACATTTCATGCCCGTCATAAGAGATATAGCCAAATCGGTTTTTCTGTTTGGGAATCTCGGTGCGGAATGAAAATTCAACAGTTACACACTCGCGGGCCGGTGCTAAAACCCGGTTCTTATCGGATAAATAAAGAGCTGACGCATCTTCTTTTTTATCAATCTGCAAAATATGTCCTCCGATTCTTGCGGAGGTTATCTCGGTTTTGCACGCTTTCTTTTTCTGGTTCGTTTTCTCCTGCAAAATAGCGGCTGCCCAGTTGCGCACGCAAATACTCTTCAAATCATCATCGGTCGCATTTTTTAGTTTCGCACGGACCGTTCCGGAAAGAACCTTGTTGTTGGTGTCAAGCAATATGTTCATCCGGTATTTGTCGGCATACGCTTTTCCTTCCTTTTTTATCTTTTCGTGTTTCTGTTCTACTTTTGTCGTCTCTGGATGCCTTGTGACAAAAACACCTGCGGTAACCGCCACTCCCATTACCGCCAGTATCATGACTGCTATACCTATTTTCTTCATTCGCTGCCTCACTTTCTATCAAGTTTACTTCTTAATTTCCCCTACAAAATATCCACACAAAACTGATACTTGGAAAGTTTTTTTGCTTCTTTCCTTGTTTTTGCGCGATACAATTTGAGGTTATCTGCCGTTGTGACATAACCATACAATTTCGTTATCACACGCCCTCTCCTTGCATAAATTTTCTGCTCCCATGGACCTTTTTTCTCACCAACTTCTTCAAAAGAAATCTTCTCGCCGTTCTGATCAAACAATGCAATCTGGCTGTGCACGCCTCCGCTCTCCTTTGTAAACACAACAATCTGATAAGGGGAAACAAACACACTTTTTACTGCCAAATGACTGTTTAGCTTTTTATTGACTGCAATCTCTCTACTCCCTTTTTTATAAACCGTATACGGGATTTCAAAATTCCATGAACCGCAGATAGACTGCTCTTTATCCTGAAGATAAACCGTCAAAATCCGAATCCGAAGAGTTCCGTCTTTCTTAATGACATCCTCTTTATCAAATTTCATCATTCCGATAAACGCATGCTTGTCAACACATTTTCCATCCATCAAAATGTCGGAATCTTCTTTTGACATCTGTTTTCCAAAACTATACTGTGCTTTCACACAGATTCCATTTCCTTCCTTTGAAAAATCCATCTGCTCTGCCTGCATTTTCATCGTAACATACACAGAAAATCCATCGCAGTAAACTTCCGACGCTGTCAGTTTGATTCCTTGGCTTTGTGCACTTAAATGGTTTTCCTTTTCCTGTGTAATCTTTTTCGCATCCTTATACTCACCGGAGTAAATAACTCCCTTCTCTACCTTTTGGAAAATGGTTCCAAGAATCGGAAGATTTGCCGCAAGTGACGGATTTACTGCAAGCACGCTGCCGCATATCAAAATAACAACACAAGCTGCCACCGCCAGATGTTTCCACGTGCGGTTTTCAATTTTTCTCTCTGGTGCATCCGGCAGATTCTGCAATGTATCACAAATTGTCTGTTTTACCGCATCCGGCACCTCATCCGTTCTCCGAATATTGCCAAGCCATTTTGTAAATCTATCCATAATAAATCCCTCCAATTCATAAGCGTCCGTCGCTGTCAGGTGATGCTTCTTTCCCAATCTCATAAAATTGCTCCAAAGTCTTTCTCGCTGACTGCAGCCTGCTTTTTACCGCACTTTGCCCAATTTGCAGTGCTCCCGCAATTTCCCGAACTTTAAACTGCTGTCCGTAATAAAGCTCCACAACGATACGCTGCTTTTCATTTAGAAAACCAAGCATTTCCTGCCACTCGATTTCTCCGTATTTATCCGAGCAGTCCATGACATCCGGAAAATTGTCTGCCGTAACCGTCCGCTTATTTTCATTATAAATCGCATAACACCGGTGAATTAAAATCCGAGTCATCCACGTTTTAAAAAATTTAGCATTTCGCAAAGAACCTATTTTTTCCCAGCAGATAAGAATCGTTTCCTGTATGGCATCTGCCGCATCCTCGTCATTTTGCAAAATAGCAATTGCGGTCTTATACATACTCACCTGATAATTCTCCACCAGTTTCACAAAGGCTTCTTTGTCGTGCTTTTTCGCTTGTAACACAAGTTTTTTGTCCATGGTATGTTCCTTTCTTCCAAGGCCTTGAAATTAAGTACTACAACTATTAGATAAAAGAATACCACATTTGGTCGGTTTTTACTTCAAAAAAAAGCCACATCTACCTGCGGGTACAGGTAAATATGACTTTCTTTTTTATGATTTTCTATTTTCTACTCATACCGAAGTGCTTCGATTGGATCAAGTCTCGCCGCCTTGTTCGCCGGATAGTAACCGAAGAACACGCCGATAATCATGGAAAATACAACGGAACCAATGATGGCAGCCACCGGAGCAGATGCCGCATAGCCTAGGAGGGAAGCGGCGACGGCTCCGAGAATAAATCCTAAGATAATCCCAAAGACGCCTCCCAGCAAGCAGAGGATAACCGCTTCTATTATAAATTGCAGGCGGATGGAGCTGTTCTTTGCGCCAAGCGCCTTGCGCGTACCAATTTCTCTGGTACGCTCGGTAATGGAAACAAGCATAATATTCATAACGCCGATTCCGCCTACTAAAAGGGAAATGCCGGCGATAAACGCAATCGCAATGGAAACGGTATCAATCATGTCGTTCATGGAACTTGTCATACTGCTCATCGTATTCTTTACATTTTCTACCTTTAATCTAAAGAAAAAGTATGAACAGCCTGTGTTCATACTTTAATAATTCGGACATAAAGTTGTGATTTTTCTGTTAAATGGAAAACAATTCCTCTAACTGCTCATACGTCTCCACCGTGTTCATCGCACGACGCAGAGAAGCCGAATGTGGGTAACCTGCGGTGTACCACGCCGCATGGCTCCGCATTTCCCGCATACCGCGTTTTTCGCCTTTCCACTCAATCTGCATTTTGGCATGGCGCAGAATCATCCGGCACACTTCGGAAAAAGGTGGTTTTTCCGGTACCATTCCGGTTTCTAAATATGTCTTAATCTGATGAAAAATCCACGGATTTCCCTGCGCCCCGCGGCCAATCATCACACCGTCACAATTTGTCTGCTCCATCATATTTTTCGCATCCTCCGGCGTAAAAATATCTCCATTTCCAATGACCGGAATTGACACCGTATCTTTCACTTTGGCAATTATTTCCCAGTCAGCCTTTCCGCTGTAATACTGTTCTCTCGTTCTGCCATGTACTGCCACAGCCGCTGCGCCTGCTGCTTCCGCCGCCTTTGCCATCTCGATTGCCTGCACTTCGTCCGCACCAAATCCTTTGCGAAACTTTACCGTCACCGGTTTGTCAATCGCTTTTACCGTTTTCTCAATAATTTTTGCCGCAAGCGGAATGTTTTTTAGGAGGGCAGAACCCTCGCCATTATTTACAACCTTTGGCACAGGACACCCCATATTGATATCTAAGATGTCAAAATTCCGATACTCAATTTTTTTTGCCATCTCACTGATAATATCCGGGTCTGAGCCAAATAACTGCAGCGATACCGGGCGCTCCCTGTCATCAATCCGAAGCAAATCCTCGGTATTTTTATTATTATAAAAAATGCCTTTTGCACTCACCATTTCCGTGCAGATTAAATCCGCTCCCTGCTCTTTGCAAAGCAGACGAAATGGCAGGTCCGTAACCCCTGCCATTGGTGCTAATACAATATTGCCATCTAAGCTTACATTGCCGATTTTCAGTTTGTTACTTCCCATCTTCACTCTTTTTCGTCCTCTCATAAATCAGACGCATGCCCTGTAAGGTCAGCTCTGAATCATAAATATCAATCTTATCGGTGCCCTCTGAAATAATGCGTCCGAGCCCGCCGGTTGCCACAACTTTCATATTCTGGTAACCCGATTCCTCACGGAACTTATCAATGATATATTCCGCCTGTCCAATCGTTCCGTACACAAGACCTGCCTGCATACTTGTAATCGTGGTTTTCGCCATAATCGACTCCGGTTTTATAATTTCAATTTCCGGAAGTTTCGCCGCATTGCTCCAAAGTGCTTTCGCACTGATTCTTATACCGGGTGCTGTCACACCTGCGACAAACGCACCGTCTTCCGTCACCAAATCATATGTCGTAGCCGTACCGTAATCAATGACAAACACCGGCCCGCCATACAAAAAGTAAGCACCGACCGCATCGACCACACGGTCTGCTCCGATTTCCATCGGATTTGTCGTTGCAATGCGGATACCCGATTTTGTGCCATTTCCCACAATCATCGGATCACAGCCAAGATATTTCTTTACGCCGCTTGTCAGAGAATACATAATCTTTGGCACAACAGAGCAGATAATGACATCCTCAACGTCGTCCGCGGAGACATCTTTGTGGGATAACTGCTCCACGATCTGGACACCAAACTCATCGGAAGTTCTCGGCAGACTGGTTGTCAGCCGAAACTTATGCAGAATTTTTTCTCCTTGAAAAAGTCCAAATGTCAAATTTGTATTTCCGATATCAATCGCCAGTAACATAATAGCCCCCATTCAGAGTAAATGATTTCATTCGTTCACTCCGTCAATAAAAAATGTTTTATAGTAAGTCTCTAAATTTTCTAAAAGTTCTGCGTATTTTACACGGTATTGTTTGATTTTCAAATGGCTCCCGATTTCATCATAGAAGAAATCATTTTCCTTTGCCGTCGTAGACATATAAAGGGAGCCATCTTCATCAAATTCCATGGTAAATACACCGCCGACATCTTCCGTCATCGTCACCGCCATAATCTGCAGTTCATCCTGAATCGCAGATGGAAGCGATGCATAACGCGGATTTAAATAATATTTCTGCTCATAGGCACTGCACGCGCACAAAATCTGTTCTTCCTGCATGGAAAACCTCCTAATCCCGTTCACTTAACGGTGTATATGGTTTGTGTTTTGCCACCGCTTTATAAGCCGGACGAATGATTTTCCCGGCATTGACAAGTTCCTCTAAACGGTGTGCGCTCCAGCCGGCGATACGTCCAATTGCGAAAATCGGCGTATAAAGCTCATGCGGAATCCCCAGCATGCTATATACAAGTCCGCTGTAAAAATCAATATTGGCACTAACACCTTTATAAATATGACGCTCATTCGCAATCACTTTTGGTGCCAGTTTTTCGACCAGATTGTAAAGGGCAAATTCTTTCTGAAGCCCCTTTTCATCGGCAAGTTTCTGGACAAATTTGCGGAACGTTCTCGCACGTGGGTCAGAAATTGAGTACACCGCGTGTCCCATACCGTAAATCAAACCGGCACGGTCAAATGCCTGCTGATTCAAAAGGGCAATCAAATACGATTCTACTTCATCCTCATCTTCCCAGTTTTTGACTTTCTGTTTCATATCGTCAAACATCTGCGATACTTTTTTATTCGCTCCACCATGTCTTGGTCCTTTCAGCGAACCGAGTGCTGCCGAAATTGCCGCATAGGTATCGGTTCCGGATGAAGTTACTACATGGTCCGTAAATGTCGAGTTATTACCACCGCCATGCTCCGCATGAAGCACAAGGGCAATGTCCAAAATCTTTGCCTCTAACGGTGAAAATTTACTATTTGGACGAAGCATATGCAGAATATTTTCTGCAGTGGAATACTCCGCTTTTGGCGGGTGCAGGAAGAAACTCGTTCCTTCATGGAAATAGCATGCCGCCTGATAACCATATACCGCAAACATCGGAAACAGTGCTACTAACTGCAAGCACTGGCGCAGCACATTTTCCGTAGTAATATCGTCTGCTCTGTCGTCATAGGAATATAACGTAAGAACGCTTCGTCCAAGTGTATTCATAAGGTCAACACTTGGTGCTTTCATAATAATATCACGTACAAAGCTGGTTGGCAGGCTTTGACGATAATTGGCTAACATGTCCTTGAGTTCTTCCAGTTCAGATTCATTCGGCAGTTTTCCAAAAATCAGAAGATACACAACTTCCTCATATCCAAACCGTTTTTCAGATAGAAACCCATCCACGATTTCCTCAATATCAATGCCTTGATAAAATAATTTACCATCGCAGGGAACTTGTACCCCATCGGAAATTTTTGTTGATTGAATCTCTGAAATTTCTGTGAGGCCAGTCAATACACCACGTCCATTCAAATCACGGAGTCCGCGCTTTACTTCATATTTTTCATAAAGAGTAGAGTCAATGGTGCTGCTCGCTTCACACACCGATGCCATCTTATGTAACCACTCATTTCGATATCCGGCGTTTAAGTTATTGCTCATATTGGCTCCTTTCGTTGCTTTACCTCGGAAGTGTCACATACATAACCGCTTTAATTGTGTGCATGCGGTTTTCTGCCTCGCGAAATACCACGTCAGCATATTTTTCAAACACTTCATCTGTTACTTCCATTTCCGTCAATCCATATTTTTCATAGATTTCTTTTCCAATCTTCGTTTTCAAATCATGGAATGCCGGCAGACAATGCATAAACACTGCGGTGTCCTTTGCATTATCCATTGCCGCTTTGTTAATCTGATAAGGGCTTAATGCCTCAATTCTCTCTTTCCAGACTTCATCCGGCTCCCCCATAGAAACCCATACGTCGGTATAAAGAACATCTGCATCTTTGGTCCCCTCTTTTACATCTTCTGTGAGAGTAATGCTGCCACCGCTCGTCTTTGCATATTCTTCACACAAGGCGACCAGTTCTTTATTTGGAAAATATTCTTTTGGTGCACAGGCAGTAAAATGCATTCCCATCTTGCTGCACGCAATCATCAGAGAATTTCCCATGTTATAACGGGCATCTCCCATATAAGTCAGACGGATTCCTTCCAAATGTCCAAACTGCTCCTCAATGGTAAGAAGATCAGCAAGCATTTGGGTCGGATGATATTCATTCGTCAATCCGTTCCAAACCGGCACACCGGCATACTCTGCCAGTTCTTCGACAATTTCCTGTCCAAAGCCACGGTACTCAATACCGTCAAACATACGTCCAAGCACGCGTGCCGTATCCGCAATACTTTCTTTCTTGCCAATCTGGGAACCACTTGGATCTAAGTATGTCACACCCATTCCCAAATCATGTGCTGCGACTTCAAACGAGCAGCGTGTTCTCGTACTTGTTTTTTCAAAAATCAGGGCAATATTTCGTCCCTCAAATTCTTTCATCGGAACATGATTTTTCTTCTTTTCCTTCAACTCTTTTGCTGTATCCAGAAAATAGCGAATCTCTTCCGGTGTAAAATCCTTTAGTGTCAAAAAGTTTCTTCCTTGTAAATTCATTTTTTCACTCTTTTCTCTGTGTTATTTTTCTTTACATGTTTCAATCACGGATTTTGCCAGTCCTGCAATCCCCTGAATTTCCGATGGAATGATAATTTTGGTTGCCTGGCCGTCACTTGCTTTTTCAAATGCTTCCAAACTCTTCAAGGTCAGAACTGATTCCGTCGGTGCAGCTTCATTTAAGTATTTCAGACCTTCTGCTGTCGCTTTCTGGACTTCTGCAATCGCCTGAGCCTTACCTTCTGCCTCGCGAATCATTGCTTCTTTCTTTGCTTCTGCACGAAGGATTGCTGCTTCTTTTTCTGCTTCCGCTTCCAAAATCGCAGACTCCTTTTTACCTTCTGCTACAAGAACTGTCGATTTTTTCTCACCTTCCGCACGAAGAATAGATTCACGTCTCTCACGCTCCGCCTTCATCTGCTTCTCCATGGAGTCCTGAATTTCTCTCGGTGGAATGATATTTTTCAATTCCACACGGTTTACTTTGATTCCCCACGGGTCAGTCGCAATATCCAGATTGGAACGCATATGCGTATTAATTGTCTCACGTGACGTAAGTGTCTGGTCTAATTCCAAATCACCAATGATATTTCTAAGTGTAGTCGCCGTCAGATTTTCAATTGCCATAATCGGATTTTCCACCCCGTACGTGAAAAGCTTCGGATCCGTAATCTGGAAAAATACAACGGTGTCAATCTGCATCGTTACATTATCCTTTGTAATTACCGGCTGTGGCGGGAAATCCATCACCTGCTCTTTTAACAGAACTTTTCTTGCCACCTTGTCAATAATCGGAACCTTAAAATGCAGTCCAACCGACCATGTACACTGATAGCCGCCCAGTCTTTCAACAATAAACGCATGTGCCTGTGGCACAATTTTAATACAAGATGCCAGTACACAAAGAATAATTACTACAATCGCAATAATAATAATTGGTACCAGGCTAATCTCCATTTCATTTCCCATAACATGCCTCCATTCCGCGCTTTTGCGCTGTTTTTATCACTCTTTTACCAGTAACTTGACACCGGAAACCGATTGAATCGTTACCACCTTTCCCTCTTCAATCACAGTGTCATCTACACTGCGTGCCATCCATTCGACACCACGAAGACGTACCGTGCCACTTCCCTTTGCATTATCAATTGTTTCGATGACTTCCGCTTTCTGCCCCGGCAGTTCATCAATATTGGTCTTGGCACGACTTTTATCAAGCACTTTTACAGCAAACGGACGAACTAAAACCATAACCACAACCGACACGCCGGCAAACAAAACAATCTGTAACCACAAAGGGCTGTTAAGTCCTGCTGCAATTGCCGCTGCTACACCACCAAGACTAAACCAAATTGTCGTAAGACCCAGTGTAAAAATCTCAATTACCAACATAATGGCTACCAGTACAAGCCAAAAAATCGTCAACATCGTCTCGAATCCTCCCTTTCATTTTATTCACTGTTTCTCCTTATCATACTAAAAAATTAGGTTTTTGTCAAAATTTTAACAGATTTTGTTTGTGGCGTGGGCGCTGCCATTTTTTTAGTTTCCGTATTTTATTCGAAAAGTTTGCATGGCGTGGGCGCTCCCGCTAGACAAATACGCAGAAGTATGGACATGCAAACTACGCATGTCTCATACTTGCGCATTTGTACCCACGCCATACAAATCTTTTCGAATAAATTACTGGAATCCTAAATAAGTTGGCAACTACCTCTTTACACAAATCTTTTCTTCATAAATCACCGGAATCCTAAATAAGTTGGCTGCTACCTCTTTACGCAAATCTTTTCTTCATAAATTATCGGAGTACCGAATAAGTGTTCCAAAACGCCTCTGCTACCAATAGTATAAGCAACCGAAGGCGAAATAACTCTCGCTGTACTCTATCTAAATGTTGCCTCAAAACAAGTTGCTTACCAATTCAGAACGCTTGCGCGCCTAGCATTTACGGCTAGTTTTCTATAATTTCCAGTAATTTAGTACAAAAAGTTTTGGGGCTCATGGGTTTTGAGTGCGTCGGTATGTGGCACTGGTATTTTCAGTGCCCATACTGCTACGCAACTCAACGAGCGAAAGCGGCCCATGAGGAACAAACTTTTTGTACTAAATTACGGAAACTATAGATATTACTGTAATTGCTTGCCGCGAGCAGTCCCGAATGGGAATCTTGCTCTCTTTTTCTATTTACTCTAATTACAGCAAAATTTATTTCCATTTCAGTGCCCATACCGCTACGCAACTCAACGAGCGAGAGCGGCCCATGAGGAACAAACTTTTTGTACTAAATTACGGAAACTATAGCTACTTATTCCGCTGCACCTCATACATCAACAACGCAGCCGACACTGCTGCATTTAACGACTCCAGTTCGCCCTCCATCGGAATGATTACTTTTTTATCGGCGAGGGCGGTGACTTCATCACTCAGTCCATTTGCCTCGTTGCCGATTAAGATGCCGATGCGTCCATCATACGTTTCCTCGCGGAAGTTTTTCTTGCCCTGTAAATGAGCGGCATAAAAGTGAAATGACTGATTTTGCAGCTGTTTCATCTCCTCGCTCATTGACTCGCAGATATAAAACGGGACACGAAACATTGCTCCCATCGTCGAGCGCACAACTTTTGGATTAAACAAATCTACACAGCCGGACGACAAAACAACACCCGACATACCGGCCCCTTCTGCTGTCCGAAACATTGTTCCCAGATTACCGGGATCTTGTATGTTTTCGAGGCAGAGAAGCTTACATTCATCCGAGGAAATCATTTGCTCCCTATCATAAGACGGCATTGTGATAACCGCCAAAACCCCCTGTGGATTTACGGTGTCTGACATCTGCTTAAATAACGCTGTCTTAAGCACCTCAATCGCCGGACGTTTTTGCAGTTTTGCCAGTTCTTTGGCTAATGCTTGTTCTTCTTTTTCATCACAGTACAATTCCTGTACCAAATCTCTCTGCAATGCCTCACGCACCATTTTCCATCCCTCTACGACAAAAACACCTTCTTTTTTTCTTGCTCTTGCCTGCTTCATCAGTTTCTGGATGCGCTTAAATTTTGCATTTGCTGCTGACTCAATCATTCTTTCACGTATAATCCAATTATCCTCTTTTGAGGGTAATGGATTATTCTCCTTTCTCCC
>ERZ824598.1234-NODE-1234-length-34066-cov-14.929758_pt1 | contig 34066 bp, 30 predicted proteins | sample MGYA00519934_ERZ824598 | MGnify/ENA primary metagenome ERZ824598 (study PRJEB31778, sample SAMEA3449177) | human gut metagenome | biome: human gut; feature: human-associated habitat; material: faeces | place: United Kingdom | collected 2010/2012 ...
TGTTTGGGAACACACCTGCATAGCAGGTGGTTTATTTTTATTGCCAATACAACAAAAAAACTGCCATCCACTCGGATGGCAGCCTTATTTTATTACTCCATTTTACAGAAGACTTTCATATAATTTTGTAATATCTTCTACACTTGTTTCTTTCGGATTTCCCGGACGGCACGCATCATCATAAGCCGATTGTGCGAGGAACGGAATGTCCTCTTTCTTTACAATTTCTTTCAAATCTGCTGGAATTCCAACATCCTTTGAAAGTTTTCTTACGGCATCAACAGCCGCTTTGCGATATTCTTCCTGTGACATATTTTCCGTGCCCTCAACGCCCATTGCTTTTGCAATATCACGATATTTTTCACCGGTTGCTTCTGCATTGTATTCCATAACAGTAGGCAGAATAATTGCATTTGCAATTCCGTGTGGTGTATCATATAAAGCACCAAGAGGATGTGCCATTGAGTGAACAATACCAAGTCCAACATTAGAAAAGCCCATGCCGGCAACATACTGTCCAAGTGCCATACCTTCTCTGCCCTCCGGTGTATTTTCCACTGCGCCACGCAGAGAACGTGAAATAATTTCGATTGCTTTCAAATGGAACATATCGGACAATTCCCATGCTCCTGCTGTAATATATCCTTCAATCGCATGTGTCAATGCATCCATTCCTGTTGCAGCTGTCAAGCCCTTTGGCATAGACGACATCATATCCGGATCAATAAATGCAACAACCGGAATATCATGCGGGTCTACACAAACCATTTTACGATTTTTCGCCGCATCGGTAATTACATAGTTAATCGTAACCTCGGCAGCCGTTCCCGCTGTCGTAGGTACTGCGAAAATCGGTACACTCTTATTCTTTGTATCTACCGCACCTTCAAGACTTATCACATCTTCATGCTCCGGGTTATTAATAATTATACCAATTGCTTTTGCTGTATCCATCGAAGAACCACCGCCTATCGCAATCAAATAATCCGTTTTTGCATCCTTGAATGCCTGCACACCAGTCTGTACATTCTCAATGGTTGGATTTGGCTTAATGTTTGAATACAGCTCATATGCCATACCATTTTTATCCAGCACGTCAAGCACCTTCTGTGTCACACCAAATTTCACCAAATCCGGATCTGAACATACAAACGCTTTCTTGAAGCCGCGGCTTCTCGTCTCCGTCGCAATTTCCGCAATTGCTCCTGCACCATGATACGATGTCTCATTCAATACAAATCTGTTTGCCATAGATTAAGTCCCCCTTTGTTTTTTTGTTGAATTTGCACAAAAATAAGCAAATTCATTTCGTTTTATAGTGTATATTATACTAAGTTTTCCAGGAAATTCAAGGGGTGATTCGAATTTAATCTAAATATTGGCGGAATTTTTTTATTTTTTCTTCTCCTTCCCAGTTTGTTAATCTCTGTAAAATTTCCTGCTGTTTTTCTGCCATATATTCTTTCGTATAGGCACGCATATTCCCCAGCTGGCGTTTTGGAAATTTGACCTCTTCGCCTTCATCGCCAAGCACCATCTGATAGTAACCATAATGCTTCTGCATACCTTCTTTTAATTCATTCCAATGAAGGGCTGCCCGCTCATAATTTTCTTCACGCAAATCAGCATGAATCATATACATATAAATGTCACGAAAAAATCCACGGCAATATGGCAAAAGTTCCTTTTTCCTGCTAAATACATCCATAATATCAGTACTCCACCTGCCATACGCAACTGCCTCATCCGCAGACACTTCCCACGCAAGTGATTCCATAGCATAAAGATTTTCTTTATTTATCGCTCTTACAAAATTTTGAAGATTTTCGCAGACAACTTTCTTCATTTCATCCACGCCACCCTCAAAATCAGCAATTTGTGCCATAATACTTTCCTGCATACGATTCGATTTTACACTGGGAAGTGCTCTGACGTGGTCTTTGGCACTGACATAATTCCTGTCATGAATATACACCCACGCGACTGCATAATGTGCACGTTCCACCCATTCTGTTTTCTGACAAAACCGAATCACCTGAGCGGCGCACTGAATCGCCTTCTTGCGGTATTTGTCCCAAATGAATTCCTGCCCCTTAAAAGATCCTTTTTCATCTACATAACGGCTTAAATTAGCCACACGCTCAACCATGCAGGTTGCCAGAACAAAATCCGAAGGATTTACCTCAAGACGTCCAGCGATGTATTCACATTCTTTTTTCGCCGCATCCGCAGGTGTTTTTTCATCGCTTTCAATCTTCTCATACTCGCGTTTAATCTCCATATACATGGCATCTTCCTGCTTCATTTGGTCCATTCCAAATAAAGTATCCGTAGAAATCTGCAGCGCCTGTACTAACGGCACAATAAGCGATGTATCCGGCAGCCCTGCCTCTGATTCCCATCGACTTACCGCCTGGGCAGTCACTCCAATCTGCATTGCCAGTTCCTCCTGTGTCAATCCCATTCGTTTTCTGGCAATTCGAATATTGTTTCCCAACATCATATTCAATTCCTCCTAATTTTTCATTATTCGGTACCGTGATTTCACTATATCATTACGAAAAGAAGAAAACAATCAATGCATCCTTGAATTTATTTAAAGTCAGATTAAAAGGGTCCAAAACACTTTAGATTTCATAATCCCTCAATTTTTTCCTGCATTCCCGATATGTCTTGCAATATTTCTCTACTTCCTGCCAAAATTCTGCCGAATGGTTCATATGACGTCTGTGCGAAAGTTCATGAATAATGACATAATCCATAAGTTCTCGTGGCATATAATACAACTGATAATTAAAATTCACATTGCCTTTTGAGCTGCAGCTCCCCCACCTTGTCTTCTGATTGCGGATAGTGATTCTGCCAACGGTGACCTCCATAATTTTGCAAAAATGGTTTACTCTCTCTGTAAATTCTCCCAAGATACTTTTCCACTCTACATCCGAAATTTCATCAACGGCAGGTGCCCCAGTCAGTTTCTTGTTCAAATTTCTCTGCCGCATCTGTTTTACTTTTTCTTCAATCCAATAGGCATGCTCCCCAATCCATTCATCCAATTCTTTTTCGGAAAGCCACTGAGGCGCCCGCAGAATCACACTTTCATCCGCGCGCACCTCAAGTCCGATTGTTTTTCGATTGGAACGAATCACCTGTACTTTCATCGTATAAAAATCCTCAGTTTTTTATTTGCTCATCTCTCCACGTTAGATTAATCCCGTGCTAAAATATCTCTCCGCACGGTCTGCAAGAACCGTTGCAATCACTTTATCTTTTCCGTATTTTTCTGCCATCTGCATTGCCGCAAATACATTCGCCCCAGATGAAGTTCCTACCAAAAGCCCCTGCTCTTTTGCAAGTTTTCTCGCTGTATTTATCGCATCCTCGTCCGATACCTCAACAACATCGGTAATCAAACCAGTGTCTAATACATCCGGAATAAATCCATCTCCAATTCCTTGTATCTGGTGGATTCCCGGTCCATCTCCGTGAAGTGCCGAAACTCCTTTTGGCTCTACCGCCACAATTTTCGTATCTGGATTTTGCTCAAGCAAATACTTGGCAATCCCCTGTAAGGTACCTCCGCTTCCCACACCGGAAACATAAATATCAATTTTCTTTCCCAGCTGCTCACTAAGTTCGACTGCCGTTTTCCGATAATGTGCTTCCGGATTTGCCGGATTCACAAACTGCTGTGGCATATAATACTTCTCAGGATTTGTACTTGCTATCTCATTTGCCCTATCCACTGCACCGCCAATACTAAGTTTCGGCTCTGTGAGGACAAGCTTGGCACCAAATGCCTGAATTACCTTTTTTCGCTCCTCACTCATATTTTCCGGCATCACAATAATAACCTCGTACCCTTTTCTCACTCCAACAAGTGCCAGACCAATTCCTGTGTTTCCACTCGTAGGTTCAATAATTGTCATCCCCGGTTTTAATTTTCCTTCCGCCTCTGCCGTCTCAATCATATTTTTTGCGATGCGGTCTTTAATACTTCCGCCGGGATTCAAAAACTCTGCCTTTGCAAATATATTGTAACCTGTGCTCTCCTGCAGGCACATAAGCGGTGTGTTTCCAATTAAATCAAGTACGTTATTATAATACATAAAATGACTTTGCCTCCTTAAATAAGCGACTTCTAAAAATCATATCATTTCTCCTTTATTCGCCACTATTGTATTTTTTCAGCAAGACCTTGGACAAATCATTTAAATGAATCATATAGATATATCCTTTTCCTGCCATTTCTTTGTACGCAGGAATATATTCTTCCTTAACTCCGCGAACCAAAACCACATCATGAAACACCTGAAAATTGTCCACATAGGAACTAATGCCGGTTCCAAAATCAGCCAAAACCGTTGTCTCATTTGTCGTTTTGTCCACACACACTACGCGATTTCCTGCAATATAATATTGCTTGTTTCCTACGGTACTTCTTAAGTTGTAAGACGCACTGCAAAAAGATGACTCCGTTTTTTTATAAGCACCCAGTTTTTTGCCCTTTTTCGTCATATAGCGAAGCGATAATTTCCCTTTTTTGTTATAATAACTATAGACAAAATTTTTGCCATCGGTTCCCAGCTCATAAAGCCCGGAAACCGGCATTTTACAGACCTTCTTTATTTTTTTGCCGGAAAGGTTCATAACATAAATTCCCATATCTTTATCACTGTCGTATTCTTTGTTATAAGCAGTCTTAATAAAATATATTTTTTTTCCAATCAAAACCGGATTTCTTCCCTTGGTAAGTAATTTTTTCGTTTTTTTCTTGCTGTCAATCCGGCATATATAACTATCCGATGCTCCTGTTCCACATACTAAATCATATGCTGCATAAATGGCATTGCCCTTCACATTCAAATTTTCAAAAGCATTCGTATCTTTCCCTTTGTTTTTGTAGGAAACAATTTTTGTAACCTTATTTGTTTTCTTATTTATCTTCATCAAATTCATGCGCAGACCACCCATGGTATAACAATAATAAATATCATTTCCTTTTTGGCAAGCTGGTCCCGGAATGCGGAGCGTTTTCCCAGCAGCTTCTGCTTTAACCGGCAGGCAGAAAAATGCAGCCAACATAATCAGGGCTACTAATAATCTTTTCATACTTTTTTCTCCAATCCATATAAAATTAGTTCCTCCTCGAACAAGGAACCTGTTTCTATTTTACCACGATAAATAATAAATGCAATTCAAAATCGTGAATCCATACAACATCATACCAACAAAGAATAATACTCCCATGGCCAGATCACACTGTCGAAACAATTATCTATATATTCCCAAATATCGTCATCTGCATAACCCATCATACGAAATACAACACATACGCTTTTCTGTATTTTTTTATCCGTTAATTCTCCTTTTCGCTGCTGCAAAAATAATGCCTGTGACAACACAGCATATTCCATTGCCATCCATTCCAATTTCACAAGAATATCCAAAACCTGACCGGTTCCCGGCGTAATAATAGCTGATGAGATTTCTTCCGCAAAAAGATTCCGAAGCTCTTTTGCCCATTTATTTATCTTGTGCTGATACGTCTTAAAACACTCGATTTCTTTACCATTAATCTTCTCTGCCTCCTCTGCCAGTGGCACCAGAAAATCTCCATAAATATTTTGTTCCCGATAAATCTGTGAAACATCCAAAAACAGCAAATTATATTCTTCCAGACGTTCTTCTGTTATTGTTCCATTTTCTCCAATTGCATCTTGAATTTTCCAAATATCTGTGGTGTTTTTGTAACTTTGGAATTCATCCTCAAGAACGCCCTTTTGTTCCAATTCATATAAATCCAGCGCAATTAAAAAACAGATTTCCAGCGTGGTATTTAATTTAATTTCCCGCGTATTTACAATATCCAGAAACCAATCCCGGATTTCAAACAACACCGGATTTATCTCATAAATTTCTTCTGCTATTCCTTCCATTTGTTCCTCTTTTTTCTGAATCTGAAAACACTCCTGCTTCCATAGCAAATCCAGCACAGCCGGGCATCCGGGCGTCAATGCACGCTCAACTCTCCCAATATACTCATGTTCTTCCCGCGGAAAAGTATGGCATGTTTCAGAAATTGCCCCCTCACCATCCCGCAATACAATTTTGCACAATTTCTTCTCATTCAGAAATGGACACATACCATCATTTTTCAATTCGATTATGCGCCCTTCTTCAACTTCCTTTACTTTCTCTTTCCATTCGTCATCCCACTTATGGAATGTTTCGTCATCCACCGCAATACGCCACTGCATGCAGCACGTCATTGGACATTTGGATGCCGTACACTGAAATTTGTCATAATAATCCGGCTGATATATTTTCATCTTACTCTTCCATTTCCTCCAAAGCGTCTAAGTAATCTTCTAACCATTCTCCCTGCAAATCGGCCTTGGTATCGTTTTCGCCGTCATCGACTTCATTGCAAAACATCCCCGGCGGAAACAATCCTCCATCGAGCCCAATTACCGCTTCGTCCCCCTCATCAAGGTTTCTGCGATACATAATTTCATCTTCCATCATTATAATTCTTTCCGGAAAATTGCCAAAGTCATCCGGCTCGATTGGTTTTACCAAAACACTTACCATAGGAACATAGTCATCCGGTCGTTCCTCACATCCATAATCTTCTTCGTCAATACGAATGATTTTATATCTGGTTTCCTGCACCTTTTTGTCCTCTCTTGTCTGGTATTATTTATTTATATTTTATTGAGTGCAAATATATATGTCAATGACTTTTCTTGCTTTCCTATTCGCATAAACCTATCCTTTTTTATAAATAACCTTCCGCAACGCCGGTCCACAATACTCATGTGGAATAAGCTTAAATCCTTGTTTTATATAAAACTGTTCTTTGTCTGGCTCAGATATAAGTTGTACACTAACACGACTTCCAACACACATATTTTTCTCAATATGTTCCAAAAGCATATGTATAATTGTACTTCCAATTCCCATTCTTTGATATTCTGGCTTAACAACAATATCCATAATCATAAAATAAATACCATCACTGACAGCTCTCCCCATTCCAATGGGAACTTTGTTATCAAAAACAGTAACTGTATAATATGAATTTCCCAAAGCAATTTCTGCCTGTTCCCTGCTCCAATTATTCCACTTAACTGACTTTCTTAATATGTAATATGTTTCATAATCAAGTTGATTTTCTTTAAATGTATAGTTCATATTGTCGTCCTCCCCATAATCATCCCCCTCTCACTTCTTACCTTCGTGTGTACCCTGTCACCTTAACACTATAATCACAGTCCAAATATTCAAGCATCTTATTGTTACTTAAATCCAAACTGTAAAATATTATATAGATTCAATTACTAGTCGAAGCTATCAATCGATGGCAAACTACCATCATAAAACTTAGTAATTGCATCCTTAAGTCCATCAAAAGCATCATAATAATTTGAAATAATTTCCTGAAAGTTTTTCTCTGCTATCTTGCCATCATAATCATGTGCTAATAAATTTCTTGTTTTTAGCATTTTTAGCCATATATCATCACTAATTAATCCATTTGTAAATGCTGATTGCAAAACTTCTCTTGGAGAACCAATAGCAAAATCTGTTATTCCCAACTGTTTAACCAAAATATCCTTCATAACTTTCCAAGCCAAGTCAAATGTCAGTATATAATTCCGAACAGTCCCCTCTAAAACAAACTCCGCTGTCGGGTCTGCAAACTTACTCTTCTCTAAATTTCTTAGACTTCTGCAAAATGAACGATAACGATTAAAATATTTTTCTTCCATATAACTCCATCCTCCAATAAATATTCATCATTTATTTCATTATAATAAAAAATATCAATTTTTCGCAAGGTATCTATCTGGCTAATCATCTGATTTAAAAGTTCACTATCCACATCACCGTATACGACAAAATCAATATCACTTCTGTCCGTGGCAGTTCCCGTTGCAAATGATCCAAATAAATCCAAATGTTCAGCCCCACATCGTTTACAAACAGACGCCACCCTTTCTATCAACTCATCTATTGGCATAACTTGCAGTCCAACATTACTTTTCAAATCAATCTGCATCTCCTTAACCTTATTCCACTTAATATCATTTTCCCCACGATTATAACATCGGAGTGGTTCTTCGTAAAGTGATGCTTTCCTCCTCAATTATCAATTGTGCTAAATTTCATCAATATGTCCAAGCACCTCTTTACATATTTTTGTTCTCCAAAAAGCAAAAGAAATCAAGCCCTCTCTATCTTCCGAATTGCTCAATAAATACTCTTTATAGCCATAGGTACTTCGAAGCAATTGAAACACATATACATATGGCATTGCATTTAAATCCTTGTCACTTAACGGAAAATACTCACAGTATGCTTTTACATAATGACGCAAATCCTGCAAATCAATTTTAGCATTGTTTCTTGAATTATGCGATGTCTGCACAAATGACCTCATTAATTCCCATACCACCGGCAGTTTTCTTGCCGATGTAAAGTCAATTACTGCCTTTATCCGATTATTTTCTCCAATAATCTGACATCCTTGATAGTCGCCGTGACTGGGACTATACGTTATTCCTTCAAAATATCTCCGAAATATATTTTGATTTTTCTGCAATACAGTACGCTTATATAATAAATCTTCTTTGATTTGTTTATATAAAGAATCTTCCCTATGCTGCTCCAATACTTCTAATATATTATCATATTTGGAAACAGCATCACCATTTACCCACGCAGCATCCATATCAACAGGCAGTTCCATATCTTTTAATGCAATATGAATTTTGGCAAGCATAACCGCCATTTGCGGAAGCATTTCCTCCGGGAAATCATTGTACCCATAAGATTGTCCACTCATGTATTTTTGCAATACAAATCGATGTCCCTTGTATTTTACCATTTTTTCTCTCGAAACTGTTTCAATAAAATCTGTCGAAGGGATTTCGTAATTTTTCAACTTCTCCAATATATTTTCTTCCCTGATAATATCGCAATCCTCAATATACGATTGGTATTCTTTCAAAAAATAAGTATTACTGCCATCATTAACAGTAAAACAATTGGCAGTTCCTATCGGAAGTTTTCTGTAAGAAGCACATGAAATATCCCAATTTGCTTTTAAAAGATTTGTCATATTTTCCCCATCCAAAACCGTCTCCTCTAATGCCATGATGTCTCCTCTCTCTTAAAATGGTGTTCTTCGTCACTTCAACGGAAAACAAAGATCAATTTCCATGTACCCATCTTCTCTCACTTCACGGTATATGTCAAGCACCGGCCGCTCGTCCATTTGATTGCCGGTCCTCGACAGCCACCTGCAGAATATCTCCTGATACACCATAAATAAAAATTGAGGAAATCCCTTAAAATGATAAATTGCATATTTACCACCCTCAAAATCATGTGTCAAAATATCTGTGTTTTCCTTTAACGCCGGATGGGAAGGTGATATTGTCTGGCATAGTTCATACATACAGTTATTTTCATCCGTAATCGATGGGTCATCAATTGTGCACTCAATATAAAGTGTATCCGGGGCCGCAAGATACTCGTACTTATCAACAAATAGGCACCACTCTTTGGGAAGATTATGATAATTCCCTCTTTTTCGTTCATACACAACCGTAAATCTCTGCAAATTTTCAATCGTAATTAATTTTTCAGCCTTGTCTAATTCATCCAATGTGATTCCGTGAGAAAATGAGCTTTCCTCTACCAGTTGTTCGCTTGCCTTTCGAAAAGCAGCCGGAGAGAGTGCCAGATGTTTTTTAAATGCCGTAGCAAAATTAGACGAAGAATAACCATATTCTCCGCCGCCACCTCCATTTCATGTGCGCCACGGCATATGCTGACCAGTGGACTAATCCCCTGTCCAAATCCAATACAAATCATACTGTAACCATACACCACAAATCCAAGAATGGTAAATGCTGCTACCCCCTCGGCTCCCACGTACTTCATTAATACATAGTTAAAAGCAAACATAGATATGGCACTCGACATTTCTCCAATAAATTCAGATGAGCCGTTTAGTAAAATCTCTCGATTTATTTTCCAGTCAAATGCAAAACTGTGAAATTTGATTTGAGCACTCTTCCTCATAAAATATCCAAACTGAATCAGTACCGAAACAATCTGAACAATCAAAGTACCGATTGCGCTTCCCTGCACACCAAGCCCCATGACCGCCACAAACACATAATCTAAAATCACATTCAGAATGCAGCCGGCAATGCTTATAAACATGCATACCTGCGGCTTGCCATCAATGCGGATAAACATTCCCAAAATTGTTCCGATTACCATAAGTGGATACACAAACAACATGATTCTATAGTACCGCGTAAAACATTCTGCCCCTGATTACAGAGCCGCCTACTCCTATACAAAGTCCCACCCCCAAATAAAAATATAGGACTGGCAGTCCAAGATTTACCGCTCCCATCTTCTTACAAAATATATTCCATCTGTCTCTCTTTTGTATATTTTGTTGTCCCCGGAATAAAAATATCAGGGCGTATGTCCGCATGGATTTGAAGTACCTGTCCTAATAATTCCATCAATCGTTCGATATCTTTTTCTTTTGCTCTTCTAATATTCATTCCAGTTAACCTCCATTTTTTATATCCACATTGTAACATAGGATACCCTCTCAAGCCAGTTTTTCTCACTGCAGACAATCTACTTTGTTTTTTCGGATTCTCCTTAAAAATACGCAACCTAACAAACATGCTGCAAATTCTGTAATCGGAAATGCCCACCAAATAAGTGACACCCCAGCCTGCCCATTTTTTACTAAAACAGAAAAAATTTCTGCTAACGGTAAAATAATAATCATCTGCCTGAGAAGTGAGATAACAAGCGATTCCATTCCCCCATCTAACGCCTGATAAATTCCCTGATATGCAACATTGATTCCCGCAAAAAGAAAACTGATGGAAATAATTCTCATGGCTCCGACAAAATACTCTCTGGATGAACCGGCATTAAACAAGGCAGCAAATTGTCCCGGAAAAACTTCTGTAATAAAAATCCCTAAAATCATCAAGCCAATCGTAAAAATAATACCATATTTCATTCCGTCCTGAATTCTTTTTTTACTTCGCATTCCATAGGCAAATGCAAGAATTGGCGTAATTGCATCCCTCAAGCCAAAAGCAAGGAACAAAACAAATTGCTGCACTTTATAGAAAAGCCCATATGCAGTCTGTGCAGAAGCATCAAATTTCAATATCAGATTCATCACATATACCATAATGGACATAAGTGCCTGTGCAATAATCGCCGGAAGACCGATTGCATAAATTTCTTTTATAATTTTACCATCCGGCTTCATATACTTGAATCCGTGCTCAAATTCTTTATTTAATTTGATATGAAAAACAAACAGCAGTACAGCCGAAGCAATCTGTCCAATTACCGTTGCATAAGCGGCTCCCTCCACACCCATTTTCGGAACCGGTCCAATGCCATAAATCATAATCGGGTCAAGAATGATATTGATTACCGCACCTGCCACCTGACCAATCGTAGAATACAGTGAGCGCCCCGTCGCCTGCAGTAATTTTTCAAACAAGGAAAAGAAAACAATTCCAAAAGAAAGCACGCAGCAGATTTTAAGGTAACTGGTTCCCATAGAAAGCACTTCCAGATTCGCTGTCTGTGATGAAATATATGCATTCACACCAAAAATCCCAAACAAAAAACAAATCACATAAATAATCAAACCCAGAAACAAACTGTTTCCTGCAACCATTGCCGCCTTTTTAGAATCGCCTTGTCCAAGCGTTCTTGCAAGAAGCGCATTCGTTCCCACTCCGGTTCCAATTGCAATTGCAACCATAAGCATCTGCACCGGAAACACAAGTGTAAGCGCATTCAGCGCAGCCTCGCTCCCCTCCTTCATATTGCCAACAAAAGCACTGTCCACGATATTATAAACCGCCTGCAATGCCATCGATAAAATCATTGGAATCCCCATTTGAATCATAAGTTTATAAACCGGCATTTCCCTCATTTTGTTATTTTCAGTCATGTGAATCCTCCTTTTTTTCTGCAAAAAAATAGAGCAGCAAAACTGGATTTACGCAATTTTGCTACTCGTTCAATAAAGTATTATATTTGTAATTTTTTTAATTGTCAAATGTTTTTTACTGATTATTCCTTCAAAAGAATCTCCTTAATCTGCTCAAGATTTTCAGCAAAATAAATTCCCTGCTGCCTCTCCTCGGTTGATAAATCTTTCTCAATCATATGCCGAAGTAAATCCCTTAAACTGTCATAATAACCGTTAAGATTATAAAGAATACACGGAGCATCCAAATATCCTAACGACACTTTCGACATAATTTCCGCGATTTCTTCCAATGTACCGGTACCGCCAGGAAATGCGATAAAAGCATCCCCCAGTTCAATCATCTTCGCTTTTCGTTCCGACATGTCATTTGTCACAATTAGATTTGTAACATCTTCGTACAAAAAACCTGCATCAATAAAAAACTGTGGTTCCACACCGGTAACCTTCCCCCCTGCACGCAGCACACTTTCTGCAATCTCACCCATCAGCCCGGATTTAGAGCCTCCGTAAACAAGCGAATTTCCACTTTCTCCAATCCATGTACCAAGTTCTCTCACTGCATTAGCAAGTGTATTATCGTTCCCTTTGCTGGCTCCAAGATATACGGTAATATTCATAGATACCTCTCCTCATCATTGTATATTTTCTAGCATAAAAATCATTTTTCGGCGTTTTGGCAATTTATTTTTCGGCGTTTTGGCATTTTATTTTTCGGCGTTTTGGCATTTTTCTATTGTTTTTCCTCAAGTAAATCATCTTCAGTAATCTCACGTATCACTTTACATGGGGAACCTGCTGCAATCACTTCTGCAGGAATATCTTTTGTCACTACACTGCCTGCTCCAATAACACTTCCATCACCAATTGAAACACCGCCTACAACCGTCACGTTGGCACCGAGCCACACATTTTCTCCAAGCGTTATCGGCGCACTTGTCAACATGCGGTTTCTCTGAGACGGATGAATCGCATGTCCGGAACACGCCAGACACACACCGGGAGCAATAAATGCACCCGCTCCTATGTTGATTGGTGAAGTATCCAACATCACCACGTTGTAATTGATAACTGCAAGTCCATGAAAATGAATATTAAATCCATAATCGCACTTAAAACCATCCCCCGGAAATGCAAGCTTATTGTAAGTTCCAAACAACTGCCGCATAATACTTTCTTTTTCTTCCTGAGTATTATCCCCCAAAGAATTCAAACGCTTCAGCAAATCACTTGCTCTTTCCTTCAATTCCTTTGGATTATCAAATGGATTACAATAATATGGCTCCATCGATGTCATTCTCTCCATTGCCTGATTCACATATTCATCTTTTTCTTTACTATTCATCATCTAAATCCTCCGAATTTTTATATCTATATTCTGCCATAGTTACACCTCATCATGCATCATGCATTCTAACGCCCTTGATGAAGCTAATGTATCTTCTCCCATTTTTAAAATATCCTCTCGATTTACCCACTTATAATCAACAGTTTCTCCTTCTTGCAAGACAATAGAATTTTTATCACATTTGGTAACACATAAGTATTCCACAAAAAGTGAATGGTAACCATCATGAACAACCCTTTTTAACTCTTTTAAGTCTGAACAAACAATTCCTGTCTCTTCTCTTAACTCTCTAATTGCACATTCTAACGGCGATTCTCCCTGTAATGCCGAGCCACCCGCTGTCAATTCCCATTTCCCACCAAATTGTTTCTTATAATCCCTCTGCATGAGTAAATATGTACCATCCGTATGTTTCACAATAATTTCCCCTACCAAATGATACACCCCATCTGGAATAACTTCTCCTCTTATAAGCGAACCATCGGCAATCTTATTAAAATATTTATCGTATGCATCCCATTTTTCAATCATAAATACCCTCTCCTTCTGTATAACTAAACTACACCTGATTCCCCCTCATTTTACCACAACATCAAACCTCATGAAAGTAACAAATGCAACGCTTTCGATACATTGTAGTTTACATGCCGATACCCCTGCGTGTTTGATAAGCGAAAGCGGCACAAGAGGTGCAAATTTATTTGAGACATTTTACGGAACTTCCAAAAAACCACCACCTATGCTATACTAATCTCAAGATGTTTTGGACGATTTTACAAGTAAAAGGAGGTATTTCATGAACCAGAAAAACATCATTTCCAAACTCACTCTGGAAGAAAAAATTGCGATGATTCATGCCGCCGGACTTTTTCGTTCCGGTGCAGTAAAACGACTTAATATTCCTTCGCTTGTTATGTCAGATGGACCAAGCGGAGTTCGTCAGGAATTTGAAAATGACAGTTGGACACCAATTGATGATACAACGGATTTCGTAAGCTGGCTGCCAAGTAATACATGTCTTTGCACCACGTGGAATCCTAACCTTGCCCATAAATTTGGCGAAGTGTTAGGGAATGAGGCACGCGGACGAGGAAAAGATGTCATTTTAGCACCCGGCATCAACATCAAACGGACTCCTCTGTGTGGAAGAAACTTTGAATATATGAGCGAGGATCCACACCTTACCGGACGTATGGCAGCCCCTTTGGTGCAGGGAATCCAGTCACAGGATGTAGCTGCTTGTGTGAAACATTTTGCCCTGAATAATCAGGAGTGTGACCGATTAAGTGTCGATACCAAAGTCGATGACAAAACACTTTTTGAATTATATCTGCCGGCATTTTATGATGCATTAATGGAAGGTGGCTCGTATAGTGTGATGGGTGCCTACAATAAATATGACGGCGAATTTTGCTGTGAAAATGCAACGCTTTTAAAAAAGATTCTGCGTGATTTATGGCACTATGATGGGGTTACAATTTCTGACTGGGGCGGCGTACACAACACAGAAAAAACCGCTCTAAACGGGGTTGATATGGAAATGTCCGTCACACCGGATTTTGACGATTATAAATTAGCAAATCCACTTCTTGAAAAAGTAAAATCCGGAAAAATCGACGAATCCGTAATTGACAAGCGGATTGAGCGGATTTTAACAATGATGGAGCGGATTAAGCTCGGTGACAAAACTAGAAATAAAGGCTGCACAAACACAAAAGAACATCAGCAGACCATTCAGGAGATTGCGGAAGAAGGAATTGTCCTGTTAAAAAATGACACGGCACATCTTCCGCTTTCCAAGGAAACAAAGAAAATTCTTGTCCTCGGTGATAACGCCAAAAGAACACATGCTGCCGGCGGCGGAAGTGCGGAAATCAAAGCACTTTATGATATTTCGCCACTGCTTGGCATGCGTATGGTGCTCGGCGGTGTTGCACAGATTGACTGGCTGCCGGGTTATTACGTGGATAACGAAAAACATGTAGCCGGTGAAGTCGACTGGCAGGCAGAAAGTCTGGATGTAGATTATACAACAGACCGCGGAAAAGAACAGTTTGACAAAGAAATCCGCCCGATACGTGAGAAGTATCTGAAAGAGGCACTGGATGCCTGCCCGTCCTACGATGAAGTCATCTTTATCGGTGGATTAAACCACGCTTACGATGTGGAAGGATTTGACCGCCCGGACATGACACTTCCATATGGACAAAACGAAGTGATTGAGGCTTTGACAGAAAAATGTAAAAATCTCACCGTGGTACTGATCAACGGCGGTCCGGTTGAAATGCCATGGATTAATAAAGCAAACTCACTGATTCAGACAAGCTACTGTGGCATGCATGGCGGACTTGCTTTAGCACGGATTCTATTTGGCGAGGTAAATCCATCCGGACACTTGGCGGAAACCTATCCGGTTCGCCTTTGTGATACACCGACCGAAAAATTCAAATCCTATCCGGGCACAGTGGATAATTCCGGTCAACGTCATGTGGAATACACGGAAAAATTAATGGTTGGCTACCGCTATTATGAAACCGAAGAAATTCCGGTTCTCTTCCCATTTGGATACGGTCTTAGCTACACAACCTTTGATTTGCATGATTTTTCCGTTGAGAAAACTGACGATGAAACTGTTTGCTGCCGCTGCCAGATTACAAACACCGGAAACAGAGCAGGTGCACAGACTATACAACTCTATGTCGGCATCCCGGAAGAAGGGCAGCCCAAAAAACAATTGAGGGCATTTAAAAAGGTGGCACTCGCCCCACAGGAAACAAAACATGTTTCCCTCTGCCTTAGCAAAAAGGACTTTGCCACCTATAACTGTAAAAATCAAGCTTTTGTGATAAATGAGGGTACCTATTCCTTATGGATTGGCACTTCGGTAAAAGATATTTTCTTTCAATCCGAAGTCACCCTTTCCCAGAGCGGAATCGTAAAATAATCAACCGTTTCCGTTATCCAAAGTGCGCCTTGTCTGGTTTCACCGGTCTCGTCCATGACAGGGGCCACCAGATAGCGGTCACCAAGCATATATTGACGGTCTAAGAAACCACACACCGGGTCCCCCGGAAACTCTAACACCATTGCTCGCACAAGAGGAATTCCGGTGTCGTGGTTTTCTTTTGCCTTTTCCAGCAAATACGGCAAAAGTTTTTGTTTTACCAAAACGAAATGACGCAATACTTTTGTTGCCTCATCATCGTAAAGCCACGGCACACGATAAGAACCGCTTCCGTGAAGTCTTGAATGACTCGATCTTTCCTTTCTTACTTTTTCTTCTGCCTTGCCACAACATTTTTCATCATTTCCACCTTCGCTTTCTCCTGTGGACTCATGTTTCTAGTCAGAATTTCAAGCAAAACTTTCGATTCTTCCGGTGAAAAAGATAAATTATGGTTTTTCAGTTTCGTGGTTGCCGCCATCAAAAGCGGTGCGGCATCTTTCATACTTTTGCCCTGCATATTCTCAGCCAGTTCCTTCATCACCTGCAATTTTACCGGATGCATTGTTTTAAAAATGTCATACTCGTCAAACATCGATGTGCTCATTGTCTTCTTCCTCTCCCTCATTTTCCGCTTGTTCGGGCTGTTCCACAGAAGCTGCCTGCATCATTTCCATCATAGAAGAAATCATTTCAAAATCCTTTTGACTTTCCTCCGGCATAAGCATCTTTAACATTTCAAATGGATTTTCCGTGCCCTCTGCCCCGGATGCCTCATTTGCCTTCTGCACCTCACGCATCATGCGAAACAAATCCATCATATGCCGCATCTGAAAAAAAGACATCACAGAATCCATCATCTTCCGCTCTCTGCCACAGGTCAAAGGATGAATTGCCTGAAGCAATCCCTCTACATCAATGAGCTCTCCCTCCGATACATCAAAAAATGGGATTGCCACCTTTAATACCTGTACACTTCTTGTATTATGCATTCGGCTATCCCATTTCATCATCTCAGACCCCGCCTTCAAACAAACGAACTACATTTCCTGTATATCCTATGCGCAAGATGCGAAGCCTATTCCTTTTTTCTATGGTCTGATTAATATTTCAGACGATCCGGCGTAATTCCAGTCAAAACATGGTCTAAATATTTTTCAGCCAGATATTTTGCCATCGGCAGATTCTGGTCTAAATAATTGCCACACGCCTCCGGTGCTGCACCCGGAATCTCGCCCTCAAAATGACAGACAAACTCAAACATTTCACGAAGCAGTGAGATAATATCTTCCGATTCGTAGTCACCGGCAAGCAAAAGATAAAAACCGGTACGGCATCCCATCGGACCAAAATAAATAATCTTATCGCCCCATTCTTCATGATTCCGCAAAAAGGTTGCCCCCAGATGCTCTAACGTATGAATCTCAGCCGTATTCATCACCGGCTCAAAATTCGGTCTTGTCATACGAATATCAAATGTTGTTACCACATCATGTCCGGTACTGTCTTTTCTGCTTACATAAACTCCCGGCAGAAGTCTTTTGTGGTCCACGGTAAAACTCTTAATTGTTTCCATTGCAAAATGCCTCCTTTGCTGCAATTACTCATAATAAACGTCTATTCGTTTGCTTGGAATCAACTGCTTCATCAAATGTAAAACACGACTTGCCGCCCTGCCATCATCGATGGAATTATATTTTTTCTTGAACTTTTCATACCGCTGTGCATAAACCGAATAATCATACGAACGGATGTCCTCAATCAACTCATCCGTCGTCGTTGAAATCGGTCCCGGCATCTCTTTGCTGTAACTGAAATAAAATCCACGAAGTTCATTTTTGTATTTATAAAAATCGTAAGCAAAGAAAAACATCGGACGGTTCAAAATACTATAATCAAACATTACGGAAGAATAATCCGTAATTAGTATATCGGACACCAAAAACAGCTCTGCAATATCGCGGCTCTGGTCAAAATGATAAATAAATCCCTCATACGGCGACCAGTCAATCGCATCCATAATCAGATAATGGTATTTGACAATCATAATGTACTCATCGCACAGTTCTTTTTGCAGTTTTTCAAAAGAAATCTGTGGACGGAACTCGTATTTATCATCTTCCGAAAATTCGTCATCTCGCCAGGTTGGCGCATACAAAATAATCTTTTTATCCTCCGGAAGTCCCAGTTTTCTCTTAAAACTTCGGATTCCTTCTGTCGTATTCTCCCGGAACAATATATCATTTCGCGGATATCCGTATTCTAACATTTCTCGGTGGAAATCAAATGCCCGCCGAAATGTCTCCGAGGAAAACGGATTCTGGGATATCAAAAAATCCCATGTATGAACGTTTTTCGTAAAATGTTCTTTGTAGGAATCAATGTCGCTCTCACCCACCATGAATACATCTTCCATATCCAGTGCCAGTTTTTTTAGCGGTGTTCCGTGCCATGTCTGAATATAATAGGTCCCCTTGCGGCGCAGCAAAAACTCCGGCTGTCTTGTATCAAACACCCACACTTTCGCCGTCGCCATGTAGTACAGATAGCGCAGACGCCCATAGCGAACCTGTCTGCTCATCCCCGGAATATTATACTTTTCATTCTCGTAAAACCAAATACAATCCCAATTCAAATCATATCCGTTTGCCATGAGATATTCGTAAATGTGTTTCGGATTTCCGGAATAACTTTTTCCAAGGCTGCTGTCAAAAACAATGCGATTTTGTTTTACCGGGCACAAATTGCACATTAAGTAATAAAACAAAACGACAATCTGTTTTACCAAATGATAAATTCCTTTACGCACGTTGTTCCTCCTTGTAGCTTACTTACTGCTCCGTATCCAATGTACCGTTTTCACGCTCGCCAAACACTTTTTCAATCACGCGCTCAGAAGCATGTCCATCATCCACGCTGCAAAATCTCTCGTAAAATTCTTCGTAGCGCTCTTTGTAAGTTTCCTCAATCGCATCCATATGATGCAAAGCATCAACAACGGCATCGTTGGTGCGGAGAATCGGACCCGGAAGTTCTTTCTCCATATCCATATACATGCCTCGGATTTCATCTGCATACTCATCAAAGTCATATGCGTAGAACAAAATCGGACGCTTTAAGTTTGCAAAGTCAAAGAATACAGAAGAATAATCGGTAATACAAATATCCGATGCCAGATACAGACGAGACACATCTTCGTACTGGCTTCCGTTATAAACAAATCCTTCGTACTCGGTCAGGTCCAAAATATCGGCAATGTAGTAATGTGTACGCAAAAGTACAACACTGTCCTCGCCAAATTCTTTTTGCAGTCTGCCTAAATCAAGAGCCAGCGTAAACTTATATTTACCACGGTCATAGAACTGGTTATCACGCCAGGTTGGCGCATACAAAATCACTCGTTTTCCTTCCGGAATACCAAGTTCTTTCTTCACTTCGGCAGCAATTTCTTCTTTGTTATCCGCATATAGAATATCATTTCTCGGATAACCATATTCCAAAATCTTATCTCTGTCATAAACAAATGCACGCTCAAACACATCCGTTGAAAAACGGTTGGCAGAAATCAAATAATTCCACTCGCGGCCGTGCTTATAAAACATTTTCTTATGATTCTGGCTTGCAGATGTAATATCATCCATATCAAATGCCAGTTTCTTAAGCGGTGTACCATGCCATGTTTCCAGGAAAACAACACCCGGACGCTTTTTATTCCAAGCAGGCTGACGCACGTTGAAAATACGATATCCACAACGGGATGCGTAATACACATAACAAAGACTATTCATCTTTACTCTCGTATGTTTTCCGGTTTTTGCAAGTGCTTCAGATTTGTTGTTTAATACCCAAATATAACGGTACTTGTCCCCTCTGGTCTTTTGCAGATATTCATACAGGTATTTCGGGCTGTCGGAGTAACTCTTTCCGAAGAAACTCTCGATAAATACCCAATCATGACGCAATGGCATTTTCTTGAAAATGTGACGTTCCAGCACACGATACCACTGAATACGGCTTCCAATCAAACCTTTTTTCTTTTTGCGCCACTTATTGAATTTCATAACCGGTTTTGCCATACGCAATTTCCCTTTGCGGGTAATTGACAACTGCAAACGCTGGAATATACCATACTCTTTAATTACGTTTTTCCATTCCGGCATATTTGCCATTGCTTTCGCAAACTTCGGCGCATTTTCTCTCAAAATTCGTGCCGGATATTTACGCCAGAAGAAATTCATCAAATAATGGTCCAGTGCAAAACGAAGGTCTTTATCTTCCGGTTTAATAATATGCAGACATTTATCATAGGCATCCAAAAATTCACCGCTGCGGTGTCCACGCTTTTTCTGGCAGAGTGCCGGCAGATGAATCTGGTCGTTGCGGTGACGCCAGATATACAGACTGTCACCATCAACCCACATTTTACCTGATGCCAGTTTCAACAATTTCACGCAAAACGTGATATCACTGTAAAAACGTGTCGTTGTATCAAACGAAAGCTCATGCTCCATCACAAAATCCCTGCGGATTAAAAAGTGCTGCACCGAATACATTTCCACAAAACGGTCGCGGAGCGTCTGTCCTTCCAACGGTTTTACGCCCTCAATAAAAGTTTCCTGTTTTGCTTTTTCAAAATCAAAATTCACCGGTTTAAACCAAGAACTGTATTTATTACCGGTTGTCATAACTGCCTGTTTCTCTTCTGCCAAATCAAGCAACCGTTTCAGTGCCCCATCCATCAGGTAATCGTCACAGTCAATGAAATAAACGTACTCTCCTGTCGCTTTCTCTAAACCGATGTTACGGCAGAAAGAAACACCAAACGGATATACCTGTCCGATTTTTTCTTCATACTCATCGAGCAAATCTTCCTCTCTCGGATGCAGTTCTTTATCTGTGTAGAGGCTGATGGAATCTCCTTTTTTCTCCATTTCCCAGGCCTGCTCGCGGCGGCGTTCTGCGCTATCTAAGCGTTTCTCCACTCTCTCGTGGATTTTCTGCTCGCGCCACGCTGCTGCCGTCTCCTCATTAGCCCGAATGACGTCTTCCGGCAATTCATCCATTGCCAAAAATACTTTGACATGCGGATTCTCTTTTACGGAATCCGGCACTTCATGACCATCTTTATCATTGACAACAATAATTTCTAAGTCTTCTATCTTTTGTTCTTCAATACTCTGAACACATTCTTCCAAATATGCCTGTCCCTTGAAATAAGGAATTATGACACTTACCTTAGGCATTTTTTGCACCTCCAAATCATTTGCAATTACTTATTTTACAACGAAATTCAAAATACGTCCCGGTACATAAATTTCTTTTACAATCTGTTTGCCGGCAAGCTTATCAGCAATCGCTTCCCGTCCGGCAGCCAACGCATCTTCTTTCGCTGCATCAATAGCAATTTTAACGGTCGCACGTACTTTACCGTTGACCTGTACACCAATTTCCTGTACAGCCTCTACCGTTTTTGCCTCATCAAATTCCGGCCAGCTTGTCTGGAACAAATAACCACCGTAATTTTTCTCATTCCACAATTCCTCTGTAATATGTGGTGCAACCGGATTCAAAAGTACAAGAAGTGTCTTAAACTCGTCTCTTGTAACGGAACCTTTTTTGTAGAAGTCATTAATCAATGCCATCATGGCAGCAATTGCTGTGTTGTACTTCAAGGTCTCAAAATCGTTACTTACTTTCTTAATGGTTTGATGCATTTTTGTCTCTAAGTCAGCAGAATAACCTTCTTCATCTGTCACCATATCTTTTAACTTCCATACACGCTCTAAGAAACGGCGGCAGCCTTTTACTCCATCTTCTGACCAGGCAGCAGCGGCATCAAACGTACCAATAAACATTTCGTAGGTACGGAGTGTGTCAGCACCGTATACATTTACAATATCATCCGGGTTTACAACATTACCGCGGGATTTACTCATCTTCTCGCCATTTTCACCAAGAATCATACCATGGGATGTTCTCTTCTGATATGGCTCTTTGGTTGGTACTACGCCCTGGTCATATAAGAACTTATGCCAGAAACGGGAATACAAAAGGTGAAGGGTCGTATGCTCCATACCACCATTGTACCAGTCAACCGGCAGCCAGTATTTCAATGCCTCTTTGCTGGCAAGTGCTTCATCATTTGTTGGGTCAATATAACGCAGGAAGTACCACGAAGAACCAGCCCACTGAGGCATTGTATCTGTCTCACGCTCTGCTTTTCCGCCACAGCATGGACAAGTTGTCTCAACCCAGGAACGGATTTTGGAAATTGGAGATTCCCCGTTATCCGTTGGTTCATAGTTGTCTACCTCCGGCAGACGAAGCGGAAGTTCTTCCTCAGGAATCGGTACATAACCACATTTTTCACATTTTACAATCGGAATCGGCTCACCCCAGTAACGCTGTCTGGAAAATACCCAGTCACGCAGTTTGAAGTTTTTCTTTGCCGTTCCCACTTTCTTATCCTCTAACCAGGCAATAATTTCTTTCTTTGCCTCTTCTACAGATTTACCGGTTAAAAATCCTGAATTCACAAGAGTTCCCGTAGCAACATCCGTGAAGGCCTCTTTTTCCACGTCACCGCCTTCAATTACTTCATGAATCGGCAAATTGAATTTCTTGGCAAATTCCCAGTCACGGGTATCATGTGCCGGTACCGCCATAATCGCTCCGGTTCCGTAGCTCATCAATACATAATCGGATACCCAGATTGGAATTTCCTCACCATTTACCGGATTAATTGCCGAAAGTCCATCAATTGCTACACCTGTTTTATCTTTTGCTAACTCGGTTCTCTCAAAATCGGATTTTCTTGCTGCCATCTCACGGTAGGCTACAATCTCATCCCAGTTTTTAATCTCATCTTTGTACTTATCCAGATATGGATGTTCCGGAGATACTACCATGTAAGTTACACCAAACAAAGTATCCGGACGTGTCGTGTAAATGCGGAGCTTTTCTTCTTTGTCTTTAATCTGGAAGTCTACTTCTGCACCATGAGAACGTCCAATCCAGTTTTTCTGTGAAACTTTGACTCTCTCAATATAGTCAAGTCCATCCAAATCATCAATCAATTTATCTGCATATGCCGTGATTTTAAGCATCCACTGGCTCTTTACCTTACGGATAACCGGACTTCCACAGCGCTCACACACACCGTTTACAACTTCCTCATTGGCAAGACCGCATTTACAGGAAGTACACCAGTTAATCGGCATCTCTGTCTTGTAAGCAAGTCCTGCTTTGAATAATTTCAGGAAAATCCACTGGGTCCATTTGTAGTAATTTGGATCTGTTGTGTTAATTTCGCGATCCCAGTCAAAGGAATAGCCAAGTGCCTGAAGCTGTGCTTTAAATCTTGCAACATTCTTCTTCGTTACTTCCTTTGGATGTACTTTATTTTTAATTGCATAGTTTTCTGTCGGAAGACCAAACGCATCCCATCCCATCGGATAAAGTACGTTGTAGCCCTGCATTCTTCTTTTACGTGCTACGATATCAAGTGCCGTATACGGACGCGGATGTCCTACATGAAGTCCCTGTCCGGATGGATATGGGAATTCAACAAGGGCATAATATTTGGGCTTGCTGAAATCATTAGTTGCCTGAAAAGCTTTTTCGTCTTCCCAGACTTTCTGCCATTTTTTTTCAATTTCTTTTGGATTATAACTCTGACTCATTTTTTTACCTCTTTTCTTATTGTCACTCATTTAATGCCGATTCCGGCGTTGATGTCGGTGTTGGTTCTGCCGTTTGTGACGGCGTTGGTGTAAGGGTCGGTATTGGCGTCGGTGTAACTGCCGGTGTCGGTGTTGGCACAACAACCGGTTTCTTTTCCACCTGCTTCACTGTAATCTTACATACCTTTTTTATTTTACTGCCATCGGTTGTCTCCACAAAAATTTTACAAGTTCCCTTTTTCTTTGCTTTTACGACACCTTTTTGATTGACAGTTGCAATCTTTTTATTGGAAGAAGTGTACTTCACCTTCTTGATCATCGCTTTTTTCGGTAAAATCTTTTTTACCCGAATCGTAAACTTCGCATCCTTCTTTTTACCACCAATTTCCAATGTCTTTTTCGTAGTACTCAGCTTGATACTCTTTACCTTAATCAAATATGGATTATGAATATCCGGATCAGTCGGATCCCATCCCATATGCCCGGATAACTTCTGTGCCTTCGGCTTTCCAAGCGGTCCTGCCTTTGGCGAATTGTAAATTACTACTTTTGTGCCGGATGGACAATTATCATAAATCCATTTGCTGTCTGCCGCCGTCAAGCGGATACATCCATGAGATGCCATCGTTCCCAACCGATTAAACTGAGCATAGGACTGTGTATTCTTCTTTGGCTGATAATACCATACCGAATGAAACAAAAAACTTCCATAAATTCTTGTACAGTACTGACCGTAAGACGGTCCCATCAGTGCATGCCACCGGTATTTTTCTCCCAAAGAAAAAGTGCCGACCGGTGTCGCTTTGCCCGATGAACAGACAAATGCTTTATATGGTTTGTACTTTCCTTTTTTCGTATGACGGTATACCGTCACCGTATTCTTTAATTTGTTTACTTTTATCTTATATGTGTTTTTCTTTGCTGCCGCATTTGTTGTCTGAAAATTCGCTGTCAATACTAAGAGAAACAACAAAACGAATAAGCTGATTTTCTTCTTCAAATCTACCTCCTATTTGTGTCAAAATGTACGCAAGCATACTATTTTATAATACCAACACTAAAATCCTTTGTCAAGGACTGTGATAGGAGAGTTTGCGTCAAGTGTTCGTTGGCACTTTTTTTGTTTTCCGTAATTCCGTAGAAAAGCTTTGCGTCTCGTGGGCACTCTCGCTCGTTGAGTGCGTAGCGGTATGGGCACTGAAACTACCAGTGCCACATACCGACGTACTCAAACCCACGAGTCACAAAGTTTTTCTACGGAATTACTGGAATCCAAAGGAACTGGCAGCAAACATTTGCCACAAGCTCATCATTCAAATATCTCCCCCTCAATGCTTTGGTTCATTTATCTGCGAGGTCTAGAGAATAATTCCGACTATCACCTCATACACTGTAACAATCATACTGAGGTCATGATGAATGGATTGGATTGAGTCGTTTTTACAGAGCTATGGCATTTTGGCTATGTTTGTGCTGATTATGCTGGAATATGCCTGTTTTCCTGTTTCGAGTGAGATTATTCTACCACTGGCGGGGGGTATGGCTGCCGGGCAGGGGTTGTTTTTTCCATATCTTGTCCTTTTGGCAACGGGAGCAGGACTGATTGGGGCACTGATTCCGTATGGCATTGGCAGGTTTGGCGGTTCTCCACTGTTGGAACGCATTATGAAACGTTTTTCTTCTATGGAGAAACCAATCCTAACCTCCTACCGTGTCTTTGGCAATCACGAAAAAAGTGCCGTTCTAATCAGCCGTGTGATTCCTCTGTGCCGCACCTATATCGGCTTTGTCGCGGGTGCCATGGGGCAGAATATCAGCCGTTATCTTTTGTATTCTGCCATCGGCATTGTTACATGGAACACGGTATTAACCGGTCTTGGTTATTATTTTTATCAATACAAAGATTTGTTCTTTCATTATTTTGATAAATACAAGCATGTTATTTTTTATACAGGTATTGTCCTATTAGTAATTTTCGCCCTCAATGCTATTAGAAAAAAACGGGCAGCACGCGAAACAAACCAAGAAGAATAAGAAGTATGCCACTGATTCCATTGAGACGGCGCACGTGGTATATCCTCTGCCCGCCAATCCACAAAAAGGCTCCACATAAAAAAGCGGTACATACAGGAAACAACCAGATTATGGTTCCCTGACCGACCAGACTAAGTGCTGCACTCACCGAATCAAGCGCAAGGGCACTTCCCAACGCACTGCCTTCTTTTATATCAATGCTTCGGGAATTATCTTTGTCATACTGTACTTCCCCTTTGTTTTGCAACACACGGATGCACGTTTTTGCGCCAAGCAAAATCAAAATCCCGCCGCCAATAAGGCGAAAACAAGGTTCCGGCAGCCCCGCAAGGCATGTCGAACCCGCAAAAAGCGCAACCGCTGTCAGCACGCCATTTAATAACGCAATAAATAACCGGATTCGTTTGGGTATGCAAATGCCCGACATTGCATATGCCATACCAATCCCCAGCGTGTCAAGGCTCACCGACAACGCCAATAAGCAAACAACAAACACAAGCTCCTCCTGCCACTTCCTTATTCTATTTTATGCAAATAAGGGAAAAGAGGAGAGTCCTTTCGACAAAAACAGTCAAATATTTTGGAGGTAAGTATGAACTGGTATCAAATGGAATCACAGGAAGTAATGGATAAACTCAACCGTTTCAAAGACCGGGGCTTATCCCAAAAAGAAGTTATCAAACGCCAGAGACATTATGGAAAAAATGAATTGCAAAGCGAAAAAGGTCCCGGATTTTTCCGTCAGTTTGCCGCGCAGTTTAAAGATTTTATGATTCTTACTTTACTGGCAGCTGCCGGCATTTCTTTTTTTGCTTCTTATGCACAGGGAGAAATGAATCTGACCGACCCTTTAATCATTCTGGCAATCGTTATACTAAATGCTCTGCTTGGCATTTATCAGGAGAAAAAGGCAGAACATTCGCTGGCTCACCTTCGTTCTCTGCAAACGCCACAATGTCAGGTACTAAGAGATGGAAAACGCCAGACCATATCTTCTCCGGAACTTGTACCGGGAGATTTAGTCTATCTTGACACCGGCTGTCTTGTTCCCGCCGATGGCAGACTTCTCCTTACGCACAATCTGTCGGCAAATGAATCCGCCCTTACCGGCGAAACGGGAAGCATCGAAAAAACTTCCGACTCGCTGCATATGGAAAATCTTTCACTCGGCGACCAGCTCAATATGGTATTTTCGGGCACAATGATTACGACCGGAAATGGGCTGTTCTGTGTTACGGAAACCGGTATGAATACGCAAATTGGGAAAATCGCCGGTATGCTTTCACACGAACAGGCACCGCAGACACCTCTTACCAGGCGCCTCAATCATACAGGAAAAGTGCTTGGCATCCTGGCCCTGATTATTTGTGCCATTCTATTTTTTCTGGGATTGCAGAAAAACCAGCCGGTTTTTGATATGTTTATGACTTCCGTCAGTCTTGGCGTCGCAGCCATTCCGGAAAGCCTGCCTGCTCTTGTCACCATCATGCTAAGCCTTGGCGTCGAGCGCATGGCAAAACAGTGTGCCGTTATCCGACATCTTCCTGCCGTGGAAACACTAGGCAGTGCTTCTGTTATCTGTTCTGACAAAACCGGCACGCTTACCCAGAACCGCATGACAGTTCGGAATATATACAGCACCGAAAATGAAAAAACCTTACTTCATTATTTTCTGCTTTGCAACAACCAATCCGGTCCACTCGAACATGCACTGATTCATTACGGTGCATCAAGCGGACTTATTTATACAGAAGTACGAAAAGAATTTCCGGTTATTGAAGAAATCCCTTTTGACTCAATCCGCAAGCGGATGACAACGCTGCACCGGACACCCAATGGATATTTAGCAATAACTAAGGGAGCTCCTGAATTTATCCTTGCCAACTGTCACTCGTATCTCGATAAAGATGGCAGCACACGTCCACTGACACATACGATGCGGCATAGATTAAATGAACAAATTGAAAATTACACCGCCAATGCACTTCGCGTCATTGCTCTCGGTTTTTGTCTCCACAAAAGCCGCCCGGACAACAATTCCTTAGAATCCCATTTGGTTTTCCTTGGGATGGCAGGTCTGATTGACCCACCCCGCCCGGAAGCTTACGCCGCTGTTAAAAGCTGCCAGCACGCCGGAATTCGTCCGATTATGATTACCGGCGACCATAAAAATACCGCTGCGGCGATTGGCAAGGAACTTGGCATCTGCCAGACAAAAGATGAGGTCATTACGGGAGCCGACTTAGATGCCATCAGCGACCGTTCACTTCCGGCGGCGCTCAAAAAATATCATGTCTTTGCCCGTGTATCTCCAGCCCACAAAGTACGTCTCGTAAAAGGGTATCAGGCGATGGGAAATGTCGTTGCCATGACCGGCGACGGTGTCAATGATGCCCCTGCCCTAAAAGCAGCGGATATCGGCTGTGCCATGGGACGCACCGGAACCGATGTTGCCAAAAATGCATCTGACATTATCTTAATGGATGATAATTTTTCCACTATTGTAAGTGCCGTCCGAGAAGGGCGCGGTATTTACGATAACATAAAAAAAGCCATTCATTTTCTCTTGTCTTGTAACATCGGAGAAATCATGACGATTTTTGTTGCTATCTTTTTCGGGCTGTCTGCACCGCTTTTGCCGGTACAACTATTGTTTATTAATCTCGTGACGGATTCTTTTCCGGCACTATGCCTCGGTGTCGAGCCACCGGATCCTGACAGTATGAACCGTCCGCCATTATCGAAAAATGAAAGTATCTTTCACTTTGATACCGTCTTTCAGATGGTTTTAGAAGGTATGTTCATCGGCTCCTTAGCACTTTTTGCCTATACAAGCGGCAATTCCACCATGTGCTTTGCCGTACTTTCTTTATCGCAGTTAGTTCACTCGTTTAATATGAGAAGCGAGCACTCGCTGTTAGAGACAGGGATTCTTGGTAACAAAAAACTTTTATTTAGTGTATTGTTCTGCATTGTCCTGCAATGTCTGGTCATCTGTGTGCCTGTTCTCCAGCCTATTTTCCATACGCAGGCACTTAATCCGCGCGAATGGGTTGTCGTAGGTATTTTATCCCTGATGCCAATTCCTCTCATGGAAATCAGCAAGCGGCTTCACGGATAAACTCACGGATTCGCTGAATGAGAATTTCTTTTACATCTTCCCCCGGATACTGTGTGGCGAGCATGTGTTTCATCAACATGCCGCCCGCTTTATTCGTGTGTCCGCCGCCAGCACCAATTCCACAGCTGACTTTTTCCGCCAAATCACTCGCCGGCAGATTTTTTTTCGCACTTCGTACCGACATTTTATATCCAATCGGTGTTTCATTATATACCACACAGCAGTCAACAGTTGCCACACAATTTACCATATCACTAATAACGCCAAGCAGATTTGGATCACATGGTTTTGTATGCAGCAGCGCAAAACGCTTTTCCTCATCATAGTAATAGTGAGACAACGCTTCTCCTGCTATTTCCAAATCCTGACGCTGTAAATTCGCATGAATCATTTCATCGAGACACTCTCTGTTAATCTGCAGAGAATCACGCATCTGTCTGTCTGCCGGATAATAAATTTCAGACAAACTGCTGGTATCACTATACAAACCATAATACAACGCCGTTGCCACCTGCCAGTTCGCATTCACCGGATACCCCGCCTCCAAAAGCAGTTCCCAGACCACGGTACAACAACTTCCGAATTCCGGGAAAATAAAACACCATTCATCCGTTTCTACACAAATCGGATGATGATCAACCATCGCCACTTTTTTCACCGGCATCGATGTAATATTACCACCCTCATACTGGCAGTCCACGGTAATCAAAATATCATGTTCCGGCATTTCATTCACATATCGAATCGGAATACCAAGGTGCTCCACCATCAATTTCAGCGATGGCTTTGTAATTTGATGTTCCCCTGCATAAATCAAATTTACCTTTTTACCCAGATTCATAAAATACGCATACAAACCAAACGCAGCCCCCATCGCGTCCGCATCCGGACTGTCATGGCACTGTATGCAAATCGAGTTGAACTCTGCAAACTGTTTGAGAAACATAAAACGCCTCGCCTCCTTCTCCTTTGTGGTTAAACTGTTATTAGAATAGCAAAAAAAGGGAGAAGATTCAAGATTTTTATTATCTATATTTTTAGGAAGCACCATCTGTCAATAGAGCCAAAAAAAGTTCATTCGTAAGAGACTATAAAGCAGAGCATTATCTTGTCTCGAACGAATGAACTCCTTTTTTAATTATAGATTAAGCGTCAAACATATACTCATGTGCCTCACCGTTTGTATCCGTTACTACAATCGTATGAGATACACCTTTCTTCACATACAGATTCAGTTTCCACTTATGGTTCGTAGTACCAGACTGTGCATTGATGTAAAAACTGCTGATTCCCTGGTCTACCCCATCAATCGTCACTGACTGAATACCGGAAAGTTTTGTTGTGTCAATCTCTGTACCAACATAAGTATCTTGGGTTTCCCATGTTGAGCCAAACATCGTCTTTCCAGGGTTCGTACTATAGCAGGCACCACCGGTTACTGTCACTTTGCAAATACTCTGGCTCTTTCCATCTCCAATTGCATAGGTACTGCCACCTGCGGAAATGATACCGCCATAGATTCCAATCTTCATCGTTTCAGCTGAGGCATCTGCAGTACCACCGCCACCAACTCCGGCTCCGTTACCGGAAGATGTGGCATAAATATTACCACCGTAGATGTAAATTTCTCCGCCACCTTTAGCGTACCTTGATTCACCGATTCCTGCAGCATTTCTTCCTGTATTGCAGGCTATAATCGTACCGCTCCTGATAATAATACGTCCTAATGTGCTAGATGTCTTACCATCTGATGCAGCACCAATTCCTGCCGATTCGTTACCGCCTAATGCCGTCAATTGGCCATCACCGGATATCGTCAGTTCACAACCGGACGGAACCTCGATTCCTGCATGATAGCCGGAACCGGTCAATGCGGATGTTCCAACTAAGATAAGATTTACCTTAGCATCACCACTTAATTTAATTGGACTTGACTCACTCGATGTACAAACAAGATTATCTAACGTAATCGTATGAGTACCGCCCGTTACTAAAATATAATATGCTGTTGCCGATTGTGCTGTACTGGAAATCGTGTAATTTCCGGTAAATGCAGTTTCTTCTGCACTACCAATTGTATATCCGGTTGCACTGATTACAATACTTCCTTGCGCCAAATCCAATTCTTTTGTCTCTGCCGGTTCCGGTTCAGCCGTCGGCTCCGGAGTCGGGGTGATAACCGGCGTAGGTGTTGGCGTAGCATCCGGGTCAACGGTTGGAGTTGCCGTTGGAGTTGCCGTCGGAGTTGCCGTCGGAGTTGCCGTCGGAGTCGCAGTTGGTGCCACAGTCGGCGTTGCGGTCGGCTCTACAACTCCATTTGCCAGGTTAATCAATGCCGTAAACGCTTTTTTCGGCAGATAATTTTCATCAAACAGTGATGGATAATAGGTACTTCCATTACTGTAAAAACTATTCAGCCAAGTATCCAAATCTGTCAGATTCCAGAATGTAACATTACTTACATTTACCGGAGCAGATGTATCATCCATTCGCTGTAATATAATATTCATGAACTTCTGGTATGCTGCTGCCAGTGTCTCATTACCCGCCTCTGAATTATCCTTACTTGCAAAATCAAGCTCAGTAATCTGCACCTCATAGCCTTTTTGCTGGAATAATTTCAGTGCATTTTTAATATTATCACCATCTGCCACACCAAGATTAGTCTGATGTGCCTGCATGCCAAGACCATCAATATTTCCGGCATCTTTTGCACCTGCAAGATATTTCACAACTGCCTTCATCTGTCCCGGCGATGCCAGTCCGACAAAATCATTGTAGAACAATTTTGCCGATGAATTTGCTGCTTTTTCAGCTTCTCTCGCATATTCAAAAGACTTTGTAATATAAGTATTGTCATCGTCTGTAAAAATAGCACCATACAAACTTGAACTTACTGTCCGTAATTTACAGCCATTGCTGTCAATTACCTCATTTACTACATCGTAAGCATATACAACGCCCGGATAATTAGTCTCTGCATAGGTAATAACCTGCTTAACATAACTTTCAATTCGAGCAAGCATCGTCTCTTTGTCAACAAGATTTGTAATGTTTTTCTTAGCTGTTCCTGTACCATCATACTCCGGTGTGTAATTCTTACAGAAATACCAATCCGGTGTCTGCGAATACCAGACAAGCGTATGGAAACGCACACTTAAATCATTTTCCTGAGCAAGAGATAAACATTTATCAATCACATCTGTATTAATAACCGGCATGCCATCTTCCGATGCTTTTGTTGCCTCTTCGTTCAAAAGATTCTCCGGTTTCAGCTCATCTGCAAATGTAACCGTACTGTAATGATGTTTAATAAATGATAAAATCTCCGGATTCTGCAAATTATAGCTGTAAACTGCACATCCCATCGGGAAGCGGTTTGCATATGCCTCTTTCAGACTTGGTGCAGCAAGAACTGCATCCATATCCAAATGCTTCTCCGTAATAGAAATATTGTCTACATAAAAATCATTTGAATAATTTGCCATTTCAAAATAAAGTGACAATTTACTTACATCACCCGGTGCCACAACCGTTGCGTCCACTTTTGTCCATGTACCATTCGGCGCAACTACATTCTGCACGGTTGTATAAGCCATCGCTCCCGCATAGTCCATCGACTCCCACATGCAGTTTATCGTCTTGTTGCTGCCCGTTGTCTGCTTTACATACGCCTCAATCTTATACGTTGTAAAATCAGTCACATTGTGAGTGATATCAATCATCGGTCCTGCCCAGTTTTTCACACGGTTGGAAACTTTCAAACAATAGTTGTCATTATAACCGCCCTCTACAACAGTCAGCTCTTCTTCGCCCTGACGTCCGGTCACATATTGATTGGTACCGTCTTCAAAATCCAAAAGCAACGCCTTCGTCGGATCCGTTACTGGAATCGGGGTGCCCGGAACCTTCGTCGGTTCTGCTGTTGGTGTTGCAGTTGGCTCATCCGGGTCTGCCGTCGGTGTAACCGCAGGTCCTGCCGGCTCATTTGTTGCAGTCGCAGTAGGCTCCGCCGGCTCTGTCGTCGGTGTTACAGTTGGTGTCCCCGGCTTCTGCGTCGGGGTTGCAGTCGGTGTCCCCGGCTTCTGCGTCGGTGTTGCAGTCGGTGTCCCCGGTTTCTGCGTCGGTGTTGCAGTCGGTGTGCCCGGTTTCTGCGTTGGGGTTGCAGTCGGTGTCACTGCCGGTTTCTGCGTCGGGGTTGCAGTCGGTGTCCCCGGCTTCTGCGTTGGGGTTGCAGTCGGTGTCACTGCCGGTTTCTGCGTTGGGGTTGCAGTCGGTGTCACTGTCAGTGTCACTGCCGGTTTCTGCGTCGGTGCTTTGGTTGGTACTTTTGTCTGTGCATTAGTCACAACTACTGTCTTTTTCTTTCTCACCGTAACCTTGCAGGTTTTCACATACTTCTTGCCCTGATAACGGAAACTTGCTGTAATCTTCGCTGTCCCCGCCTTTTTCGCTTTCACTTTTCCTTTCTTGGAAACTGTCGCAATTTTCTTTTTTTTGCTCTTCCATGTTACTTTTGTCTTCTTGCTTATATTTTTAACCTTAAGCGTTAAGGTTTTCCCCACAGTTATTACCGCTTTTTTCTTTGATAAAGCAGGCTTTTTCTTTGCTGCCTGAGTTGGCATAGAAAAAGAAAATACCATGCTTGCTGCTAACATCCATGCTAACAGCTTTTTACCATTCTTTTGCATACACAAACCTCCAATTCTATCCTTGAATTGTCTCATTTTTAGGATATGCTAATTATAACATATTTCCTCTGCAACACCATAAAGCAATTCTTATTTTTTCATAAAGTCAACGTAATACCCTAAAAAAATCATGACCACCAGCTCAGCTGGTGGTTTCCTCTGCGGCTATAAGCCTGTGG
>ERZ824598.1270-NODE-1270-length-33259-cov-6.161908_pt1 | contig 33259 bp, 26 predicted proteins | sample MGYA00519934_ERZ824598 | MGnify/ENA primary metagenome ERZ824598 (study PRJEB31778, sample SAMEA3449177) | human gut metagenome | biome: human gut; feature: human-associated habitat; material: faeces | place: United Kingdom | collected 2010/2012 ...
ATCAAATTTTTTTGAAATTTTTGCAGAAGTCTTAGCCGTTGATTTGCTTTGCGATTTCTTCGGCGAAGTTTTCTTCTCTCTTCTCGAGGCCGTCGCCCTTCATCATACGGATGAAGCCGTTTGCCTTGATTTCTGTGCCGAGAGCTTTTGCTACGCTTTCAATGTAGCCGCCTACAGAGCCTTGGAAAAGGTCTGAACGAACGAAATCCTGCTCAAGAAGGCAAATCTCTTTGATTTGCTTTGAAAGTCTGCCCTTAACAAGACCTACGAAAATCTTGTTGTCGCAAATCTCATCCTTGTGAGAAACAGCGATTTCTGCAAGAGTTTCCATAGCTTCTTTAGAAATGAAGTTTGCAAAGTTCTTTCTTTGCTTTTGATCAAGTCCCTGATAAACAGTGGTGTCGTCATCACTCCACTTTTTCTCGTTCATAGCCTCGTCGATGAGCTTGCTGAGAATCGGAATAGGAAGTGATGCAGGCATATTGAGTGCGCTGTCAACAGTGATTGAGTGCATTTTGTCCATCTCATCAGCCGAAATGTCTGCACTGCTCAAATATTCAGGGTTCATAGCTGCGATTTGCATTGCAACATTCTTGCCCATAGCGTTGAACTCGTCTGTAGCTGCCTTTGATTCATCGGCAACATCGAATCCAACCATAACGCCTACAGAGCCGCCTGCGTGGATATATGTTGAAACGATACCTTCCATTCTGTCAAAACGGCGAACTTTCATATTCTCGCCGATTGAAAGAACAAGGTCGTTAAGAGTTTCTGTAACGGTTCTGTCTGTGCCGTTGAACTTTTCTTCTTTAAGAGCTTCTACATCAGCCGGGTCGGTAGCGATGATTGTCTTTGCAACGCCCTCAACGAAGTTCATAAACTTTTCGTTTTTAGCAACGAAGTCTGTCTCCGAGTTAACCTCGAGAACAACACCCTTCTTTGACTCGCTGTCATAGTAAGGAAGAACTACGCCCTCTGCGGCAATTCTTGTAGCCTTTTTCTGTGCAGCTGCAAGTCCTCTTTCGCGAAGGAAGTCGATAGCTTTGTCCATATCGCCTTCTGCTTCAACGAGAGCTTTTTTACATTCCATCATACCAACGCCTGTTTTTTCACGAAGCGCTTTTACATCTTTTGCTGAAATACCCATTACTTTATCCTCCTGATTGAAATTTGAAATTATATCGAGAATTACTCAGCGTCTGTTGCTTCCTCAGCAGCTTCTGCTGAATCTGCGCCGTCTCTGCCCTCGATAACAGCGTCAGCCATTGCGCCTGCGATAAGCTTTACGGCACGGATAGCATCGTCGTTACCCGGGATAACATAGTCGATTTCATCAGGGTCGCAGTTTGTATCAACGATAGCAACGATCGGCAAGCCAAGCTTTGTAGCCTCTGATACGGCGATTCTTTCCTTGCGAGGGTCAACGATGAACATTGCCTGCGGGATTTTCTTCATCTCTGTGATACCGCCGAGATATTTTTCAAGCTTTTCGATTTCAAGCTCAAGGCCTGCAACCTCTTTTTTAGGAAGGAGATCAAAAGTGCCGTCCTCCTGCATAGCCTTAAGCTGTGCAAGACGGGCAACTCTGCCTCTGATTGTTTTGAAGTTTGTAAGCATACCGCCAAGCCATCTTGCGTTAACATAAGGCATACCGCAACGAGTAGCCTCTTCCTTAACTGAATCCTGTGCTTGCTTCTTTGTGCCTACGAAAATGATTTCACCGCCGTCTGCAGCGAGATCGCGAACGAACATATAAGCCTCATCGAGCTTCTTAACTGTTTTCTGAAGGTCGATAATATAGATGCCGTTACGCTCTGTGAAGATGTATTCTGCCATTTTAGGGTTCCATCTTCTTGTTTGGTGTCCGAAATGAACACCTGCTTCTAAGAGTTGTTTCATTGAAACTACATTTGCCATTATAATTTCCTCCTTTAAGGTTAATCCTCCATAATTGAGTCGGCATAAGCCCCGAATCAATAACCTTGGGCTCACTCAATTATGTGCGAATTCGCATGTATCTCTACGAATGCGGAAATAGTATAACAGAAAAGAAAGGAAAAATCAAGTATTTTATTTGATTCCAAGGCAATTATTCAGCCGAATTTTTTAACAAGGCTGTCATGGCAAAGATTTTCAAATTTATCGTCAATCGGCTGAAGGTCGGTTTTAAGCGCGCGCTTTAAAATTTCGTCGGCAAGAGCGGGATTTTTTGGTAGGACCGGTCCGTGCGCATAAGTGCAGAATGTATTTTTGTAAAGCAGACCCTCCGTTTTATCCTCGCCGTTATTGCCGAAGCCCGAAACGACGGTGCCGAGCGGTTTGAGTTTGTCGGAAAGATATGTTTTGCCGGCGTGATTTTCAAACCCGACAACGGTGCCGAACGGAGTTGAAAAGACGGTATTGCCGACCATTCTTTCCTCGCCCGACACTGTATGAAACGGCAGGCAGGACGAAAGCGAAACAATTTCTCCCGAGGTGGTCTTGTAATAATCGCCGAGAATTTGATAGCCGCCGCAGATTGCGAGGACGGTTTTGCCCTGCTCGACATAATACGAAAGCGTTGCCGATTTTCGTTTTAAATCGCGCTTGATGATTTGCATTTCCCTGTCCTGACCGCCACCGATGAACATAATATCAAAATTTGGTATTTTATCGCCGATGCCGACGCGGACAATCTCGCTTTTATAACTGCGGCGCGCAAGGCGATTGTAAAGGCAAAGGACATTGCCGCTGTCGCCGTACAAGTTCATTTCGTCGGGATAGAGGTGGACTATTTTGATTTTTTTCATTTCCAAAACTCCCTGCCGCCGAAATTGCTCACAAAATCGGGGCGCATATTCATCATTGAGGTGTATGTTGACATAATGACAAAATTTTTATCAGAAGATTTGATTATATCTGTCAACTTTCCGTAACACTCGCCGTTTAGCGCGGCACAGCGAATGCCGTCATATTTGAGGCGGACAGCCATATCAAGCGACCGTTTACCGACCGTGTAAAACTCGTCGAAATCGGACAAGGGATAGAAAGACGAGTCCCAAATCCAACTGACATCGCGACCGTCGGCGGCATTGTCGTTAAGAGCAAATACAATTGCGGGATTGCCCTGCATTTTTGAAACATAATTTATGCAGGATGACAACCCGACGGGATTTTTGACAAGCATCAAAAGTACATCGCGCGAATCGCATTTGAAATGCTCCATTCTGCCGAACGCTCCGCCGTAATCGCAAACGGCACTGACATCATTTATACCGAACACGCCGAGAACGCAGACGGCAGCGCAAAAATTATATACATTATATACACCGCCGAGTGAAAGCCTGACAAGGTGTGAATTTATCATAAAACGAGAGCCAAGCTCATTAAGCTCCATAATATCGGTTATGCAATAATCGGGGGTTGGGCGCGAATAGCCGCAACTGCGGCAGACATAATCGCCGAGCCGGGAATAGACAACCGAGCGATACTCAAGCGCATTACCGCATTTCGGGCAGGTGCGACTGTCCACAATTGTATTGTTTTTTAAATCGGCGTTGACACCGTATGTTACCATTTTGTTTTTGCAATGCAGTGAGAGCGAATAAGTAAGCGGACAATCGGCGTTGAGGCATAGCGTTGCATTCGGCATCATCTCAACGGCGGTTAGAATTTTCGAGAGTGTTGTACTGACCTCGCCGTATCTGTCGAGCTGGTCGCGAAAAATGTTTGTGATTGCAACGCAATCGGCGTCAATATACCGCGCGATAATCGGAAAGCTGTTTTCGTCGCACTCTAAAACAGCAAAATCCTTTTTGCATTTGCCGAAAACGGTAGAATTTGCAATGAATGCCGAAACAACGCCGCCGATCATATTTGCACCGCCGCGGTTGACAAAATACGATTTGCCGTTGCTTTTCAGCCCTTGCTCAATCAATGCACAGGTTGTGGTTTTTCCGTTTGTGCCGGTGACGCAAATAATACGCACCCCACGAGAAAGAACGGAAAGAATATTTTGTTTCAGCGACACGGCAATTCTGCCCGGCAGAGAAGTTGCACCCCTGCCGAGCAAATTGAGAACTGCCGCCGCTGTTTTTGCAATTAATAATGTTAAAAATGTCATACTAAATTATATTGAAAAAAATTTAATATATGATAAAATTAATATAAAACAAGATATGGGAGATAATTGTTATGCTTGAAAAAATAATCAAAATTGTTGAAAACGCCGGAAAGATTTATAAAAATGCCGACAAAGACCTCGGCATTTCGGAAAAAAGTTCAAAATTCGACCTTGTTACAAAATATGACAAAGCAATACAGGACTATTTGACCGACGAATTTTTAAAACTTATTCCGTCGGCACATTTTCTTGACGAAGAGGGCGACGGCAACAAAGAACTTACGGACGGATACTGTTTTATCATTGACCCGATAGACGGAACGACAAACTTTATAAAAGGTTTTCAGCACAGCGCAATCTGTGTCGGACTTGCTAAGGACAGAGAACTGATAATCGGCGTTGTGCTTGACCCGGATTTAAACAACATATATTATGCCGAAAAAGGAAAAGGCGCATTTTTAAACGGAAAGCCGATTCATATCAGCGACTGCTCGCTTGACAGAAGCCTTGTACTTTTTGGCACTTGCCCATATGACCACGATTTGTCGAAAAAATCGTTTGAAACGGCAGAAAAAGTTTTTTACAAATCGCTTGAAGTAAGACGAAGCGGCTCGGCGGCGCTTGACATTTGCTATGTTGCCGCAGGCAAAGCCGACCTTTATTTTGAGTTGATTATCAGGCCGTGGGATTGGGCAGGCGCAACCGTAATTTTAAAAGAAGCGGGCGGAACGGTTACAACGGTTGACGGCAACGAACTTGATTTAAACGGACTCAACTCTTACTGTTGCGGTAACGAAAAGAATGTGAAAGAATTTTATGAAATATACAAGTCTTAATTCATATTTGAAAAAGCGATTTGCGTGTAAAGTGTATAAACTTGCCATCGATGGCGGTTTTACATGCCCAAACCGCGACGGAACGCTCGGAACACGCGGCTGTATTTTTTGTTCGCGCGGCGGAAGCGGTGAATTTGCCGAAAGCAAGGAAAAAAGCGTAACACAGCAGATTGATGACGGCAAAAAGCGCGTTGAAAAGAAAATAAAAGACGGCAAATACATTGCATATTTTCAGGCGTTCACAAACACATATGCGCCCGTTTGTAAGCTAAGAACACTTTACACCGAAGCGATAAATCATCCCGATATTGTTGCACTGTCAATCGGCACACGCCCCGACTGTTTAGGCAATGATGTGCTTGAACTGCTCGATGAAATGAACAAAATCAAACCTGTCTTTATAGAACTCGGTCTGCAAACAATTCACGAAAACACGGCACAATACATTCGCCGCGGCTATCCGCTTGAGGTATATGACAAAGCAGTTGACGACCTGCACAAAATCGGAATTAATGTTGTGACTCATTTGATAATCGGCTTGCCCGGTGAGAATGAGCAGGATATCTTGCAAAGTGTCGAGTATGTTTGCAAAAAGACCGACGGAATTAAACTACAACTTCTTCATATTTTGGAGGGCACCGACCTTGCCGATGAGTACAGAGAGTGTAAAGTAGATGTGCTTTCATTAGAGGAATACACAAGCATAATTAAGCACTGTGTTGAGATAATTCCCGACAATGTGGTTATACACCGTTTGACCGGTGACGGCGCGAAAAAAGACCTGATAGCGCCGCTTTGGTCAGCTGATAAAAAGCATGTTTTGAACACAATCAACAAAGCAATAGGGGAATAAAGCAAGAAGTCATTGTAAAGTTATAATTCTTTACAATGGCTTTTTTCGCATTTGGAAGATTATCAATACTTATCTATGCAATTTTATCAGTTTTTGTTCAACAATTGGCTTTTCTTTATTTCAAACTCTTCTTCGCTAATTATACCGCAATCCAATAATTCTTTATACTTCATAATTGTTTCAGGCACATTTTTTATCGTACGATTTACTGACTTGTTTTCGTTTAAAGTTTCACTGTTTTGACTTCTTTTAAAAGAAAGCATAATCAATATAAACGGTGCCATTGACAATATTGTTGAAAAAACAATAGATAAATGAACATCTCCTATTCTTCCGCAAAATAACAAATGCAATATATTATCTTTGTTTAATATAACAAATGTCGTCGGAAACAGCGATAATAAAATCGTTGTAATTTTGAAAAGATATGACTTTGTCGAATTAAGCAATATAATACTTACAATATACAGTCCGAAACCTATGTATAACACTATAAATTTTATAAACTCTTCGTTTCTATAATTATTAAGGATTTGATCAAATATTGCATATAATAACTGTGTATTCAACGCTAACGAATACATAATTGCATTGTTTTTTTTAGAAAATATTGCAGAAAAAATTAAAACAAATGAAATAATAATCTGCAATATCGGGAAATATATTCTAAAACCGATACTGTAAAACTCCAAGCCGTTTTGCAAATATGATTTTATGCCGAATATGAGACACAAAACATACATTACAAGCATTACGAAACCGAAAATCAATTTAGTAATTTTACAGTTTCTTTCTTGACAAATCATCATCTTATCACCTCAAATATTAAGCAATTCTTTTTTCTTATTATTGAATTCGGTTTGTGTGATTGCATCTACATCCAAAAGTTGTTTATACTTTTTTATTTCGTTCAATGCCGAATAATCGTCATCACAGTCAACATCTTTTGAGACAGTTTCCGATTCATTGATTTTTTGCTGTATCAAAACCGATGCCAATGGTAAAACAAATATTGAACCGACAAGTACGGTGGTTTTAAAACTGTCATCGTTAATATCAAAATTATTTATGATTTTATCCGCTGTTCTAAAATACCAAAAAATAACATAAAACGGTATAAACATACATAGCAGGGTTTGTGCAATCGGACTTAAATTCTCATCGCTGTCGATTTCGCAATTGAATTCACTTGTTTTGTAAATCCAAATAATGTGATAGATACCGAATGTGAACAGCAAAAGCAAAATATGCAAAGTCATATCGCGGCTGTATTTTTTATTCAACATTTAATTGTTCCTCCATATTTTTATAGCATAATTATAGCCCTTTTACGGGCAATTGTCAATATATGTATAACATTTTACAATTATATCATTAGGAGTTGATATAATGATTGTATTTGACAAATTATGGCTGACAATGAATGAAAAAGGCATTTCACAATACAGGCTTATTAAAGAATACGGTATAAGCACCGGGCAACTCGACAGATTAAGAAAAAACGGCAATGTAAACACATACACATTAAATACGCTTTGCAGTATTCTCAACTGCAAGCTTGAAGACATAGCAACATACAAAAGCGACGATGAATAATCATCGTCGCTATTAACTGTCGATAAAGACCAAAACCACGCTTGATAAAAATCAAAACAGGCAAGTTTTCTCTAACAGTAAGATAAGGCAAAAAGACTTGTTGCCGACAAAACAGATAAAAAATGTGACTGACACATCGATTCAAACCGTTTTTGCTTTTTCATTCTTTACTCAAAAGCGGTACCGTCGTACAGCAAATTTGCAAGAAAACAGAATTCAGATAATCTCTTAACCGTCAACAGCATGTCGGAGTTGCAGCATACAACTATTCGCCTTTTATGCGCTTTAGGGCGTTTTTTTCGAGGCGGGAAACTTGGGCTTGGGAGATGCCGATTTCCTCGGCGGTTTCCATTTGTGTTTTGCCTTGCATAAAGCGCATATAGAGTATTCTGTGCTCGCGCGAATCGAGGTTTTTGAGCTTATCTTTAATCATTATTTCGTCTATCCAATCGGTGTCGGTGCTGTTGTCGCCGACCTGGTCCATAACATAAATCGTGTCGCCGCCGTCGTTATAGACCGGCTCATAGAGCGACACGGGGTCAACAATCGCCTCAAGCGCAATGACCACATCCGATTTTTTCATATTGAGCTGTTTGGCGATTTCTTCGACGCTCGGCTCCTTGCCGTATTTATTTGTCAGTTTTTCTTTGACCTGCATCGCCTTATACGCCGTGTCACGCATCGAGCGGCTGACGCGAATTGCGCCGGAGTCACGCAAAAATCGCCTTATCTCTCCGATGCACATTGGAACGCAATAGGTTGACAGGCGGACGCCGAGGTCCAAATTGAAATTATCAATCGCCTTAATCAAGCCGATAACGCCGACCTGAAACAAATCGTCGAAATTTTCGCCGCGGTTGGCAAAACGCTGAACAACGGAAAGAACAAGGCGAAGGTTGCCCTTAATCAAATCGTCGCGTGCTTTCATATCGCCTGCACGAGCCTTGCGCAAAAGCTCCTGACTTTCTTTATCCGAAAGCACCTTGATTTGTGAGGTGTTTATTCCGCTGATTTCAACCTTATTAAAATATTGCACAATATCATTCCCTACAAGATAAATGAAAAAATCCGCGGCGCAAACAACTGCTTAAAGCGGATTTTATGCAAAGCCGACAGTGCGGACATTCGGCGATATTAACCGAGCCTGCTGTCAACCGTGCATGATATGTAGCAATATTAAAGCTCCCTACTCTATTATGAGCAGGGAGCTTTTGTTTTATTATTCAAATTTGATTATTCGGCAGTTTCTTCGGGTTTTTGCTTGCCGTAATCCGACTTGAGATTGATTTGCGTTGAATCTGAATCAGCCTTGAAAGCCTGCTCTGGGTCAAAATCCTTTTCAGGGAAGATGAGGTTGAGCACGATACCTGCGATTGATGCGCAAGCAAGAGCGGAAAGGTTGATTGTTGCAGAGCCGACATTGAAGGTGATACCACCTGTTACGCCGAGAGCAACAACAAGGATAACAGCCGCAATAATTGTGTTACGAGCCTTTGAGAAGTCAACCTTTGCCTCAACAACATTACGAACACCGATAGCGGAAATCATACCGTAGAGAACGAATGAGATACCGCCGACAACAGCTGTCGGGATTGATTCGATGAGAGCCGCAAATTTTGGTGAAAGGCTGAAGAAAACTGCGAAGTAAGCGGCGATTCTGATTACTCTTGGGTCATAAACCTTTGAAAGAGCAAGTACGCCTGTGTTTTCGCCGTATGTAGTGTTTGCAGGAGCACCGAAGAGTGATGCAAGTGATGTTGCAAGACCGTCGCCGAGAAGTGTTCTGTGTAAGCCCGGGTCATTGATATAATTTTTGTTGCATGTAGCGGAAATAGCGGAAATATCGCCGATGTGCTCCATCATTGTTGCAATTGCGATAGGAACGATTGCGATGATTGCCGAAATTGCCTTTGGTCTATCGTGAACTCCGCCGAATACGGTTGAGCTCCATTCTATCGGGTTGCCAATCCAAGCGGCATCTCTTACGCCGGAGAAGTCGATTTTGAATGACTCAACGCCGAAACCGTTGCCGACAACCACAGCAACGAGATATGCGCCGATTACGCCCAAAAGGATAGGAACGATTTTAATCATACCCTTACCGAAAATGTTGAACACGATTACAAGACCGAGAGCAACGAGGGCGAGCCACCAGTTTGTTTTGCAGTTTGTAACGGCAGACGGTGCAAGACCGAGACCGATAGCCATAATAATAGGACCTGTTACAACCGGTGGGAAAAGTTTCATAACCTTGTTAACGCCAACGATTTTAACGAGGGCGGCAACAACCAAATACAAGAGACCTGCACATGCAACGCCGAGGCACGCATACGGTAAAAGCTCTTTATTTCCGACCATTTTGCCGCTTGCATCCTTAACCATAGGTGCTACTGCGAGATAACCGCCTATGAAAGCGAATGACGAGCCGAGGAATGCCGGAACCTTAAATTTTGTGAGAAGGTGGAACAAAAGTGTGCCCAAGCCCGCAAACAAAAGTGTTGTTGAAATTGAAAGACCGGTTAAAAGCGGAACGGTAACTGTTGCGCCGAACATAGCAAACATATGCTGAAAGCCGAGCACAACCATTTTGCCGGTGCCGAGCTGGCGAGCGTCATAAATGCCGTCCTTGCCGATTTTTATTTTTGATTTTGATTTTTTTGCCATTGTTTTTCCTCCATATAATTTAGCAAGCGAGAATAATTGTGAAAAGGCTTATTTTGTACCGAAAATTCTGTCGCCTGCGTCGCCGAGGCCGGGGATAATGTAGCAATCCTTGTTAAGCTTGTCGTCGAGAGCGGCACAATAAATATCAACATCGGGATGAGCCTCTTCAAGAGCCTTAAGTCCTTCCGGAGCGGCGATAAGGCACATAAAGATAATCTTTCTCGGATTTCTCAATTTGATTTGAGTGATAGCGTCAATAGCCGAGCCGCCTGTTGCAAGCATCGGGTCAACAACGAAAACTTCTCTCTCCTCGATATCCTTGGGGAGCTTGCAATAATACTCAACCGGAGTATGGGTTGTTTCGTCTCTGTATAAGCCGATATGGCCTACACGAGCGGCAGGAACAAGTTTAAGACAACCGTCAACCATACCGAGACCTGCACGAAGAATCGGAACGAACGCCATTTTTCTGCCGGCAATATGCTTGCAGTTTGCAACGCCGCACGGAGTTTTAACCTTAATGTCCTCTGTCGGTAAATCTCTTGTTGCCTCATAGGTCATAAGCATTGCAATTTCATTTACAAGCTCGCGGAAATCCTTTGTGCTTGTATTGGCATCACGCAAAATGCTGAGCTTGTGTTGGATAAGCGGATGATCAAAAATCACTACTTTTCTTTCCATTAAATCACCATTAACCTTTCAGACTACTTATTTTTAATTGAAACTTTGCCGTAGCCGTGCAAAATTTCGCCGTGTTTCAGTTGTATTGTGCGCAATTTTCGTGCGACACAATACGACACACTTATACATCCTTATAATAATAACAAATCAACCAATAGTTATCAATAAAAGTAACATAATTGTAAACAAAAAAATCACGGCGCCGATAAAAACACAGTGCCGTGATTTTTACATTAAACTAAATATAATAAATTGAGCAATAAGGTGTGTTGCAGGATACAATATAATAAAAATATCCGTCCTTCTCATTGCCGATTATAACATTAGGCTCGCTGCAATAATCGTCCCATTCGGAAATATAACCGTCGCCGTCTTTTTTGATATTGAGAAGACAGATGTACTTGTTCAGTCTGCCACTGTTATTTTTTTGCAAAAAATCGTCAAGCTCGTCATAATCCATTTTTGTGCCGATAACCTTTTCCGCGCAGACATGGTCGCCGTAAATATCGGAACGCTCAACTGTTGTTGACAAAACCTGTGCGTCATCCGGCAAGACAACGCTGTTGATTTTATCATAATACATTTGTTGGTTTGGCAAGTAAAAAAATGAAAAAAAGAACGCAATAAAACCTGCGGTTATCATAACCGAAACAAGCACGATTATGCACACCTTGATTTTTTGACCCTTATTTACGGAAACGCCGTTTACTTTTTCTTTATTACTCATATTAATCGCCATAGCCTTTCAGGCAACAAATAGTTTATTAAAAATCACCTGATTGACCTGCGTTGCCTGAACAGGCGTAAATGGTGATTTCAGCCATCTCAAAATTATGCCACCGGCAAATTTTGAGGGCAATATAATTTGGATAGTGTGATTTTTCACACTATCCCTCCGATGAATATATAATATCATCAAAAAATAAAGAAGTAGGAAAGAAAAAGTAAAAGCAAAGGAAAAATTTGTTTCTCATTAATCAATTGAAAAACAGATGCGGTTTAACCGTTTTGTCAACTGCACGAATTATTTATTGAGCATTTTTGCAAGATATTGACCCGTGTATGACTTTTTGACCTTTGCAACCTCCTCGGGAGTGCCGGTGGCAACTATTTTGCCGCCGCCCTTGCCGCCCTCGGGACCGAGGTCGATAATATAATCGGCTGTTTTAATAACATCGAGATTATGCTCTATAACAACAACGGTATTGCCCGAATCTACAAGTTTGCCGAGAACGCTCAAAAGCTGTGAAACATCAGCGGTATGAAGACCTGTTGTAGGCTCGTCGAGAATATAAATTGTCTTGCCCGTTGAACGGCGCGCAAGCTCTGTTGCGAGTTTGACACGCTGTGCCTCACCGCCCGAAAGCGTTGTGGCAGGCTGACCGAGTTTGATATAGCCGAGTCCTACATTTGAGAGTGCTTCAAGCTTGCGAGTGATTTTTGTGTGAGTGTCAAAAAACTCAAGCGCCTCGTCAACAGTCATTTCAAGGACATCATAAATGCTCTTGCCCTTGAATTTGACATCAAGCGTTTCACGGTTGTATCTTTTGCCGCCGCAAACCTCGCACGGAACATAAACATCAGCCAAAAAGTGCATTTCGATTTTAACGATACCGTCGCCCTGACACGCCTCGCATCTGCCGCCCTTGACATTAAACGAAAAGCGGTTTGCCTTGTAGCCTTTTTTCTTCGCCTCGGTTGTGGTGGCAAAAAGGTCGCGAATATCGTTGAAAACGCCCGTATATGTTGCCGGATTTGAACGCGGAGTTCTGCCAATCGGCGACTGGTCGATATTGATTACCTTATCAAGCGCGTCAAGCCCTTTCATTGAGGAGAACTTGCCGGTATGCTTTTTGGCATGGTTAAGGCGGTTGGCAAGATTTTTATACAAAATCTCGTTTACAAGCGATGATTTGCCGCTGCCGGAAACGCCTGTAACGGCGATGAATTTGCCGAGCGGAAACTCGACATCAATATTTTTAAGATTGTTTTCCTGTGCGCCGAAAACGGTGATTTTTTTGCCGTTGCCCTTTCGTCTGTGAGTCGGAACGGGGATTGAACGCTTGCCGCTTAAATACTGACCGGTGATTGAACGCTCGCACGCCATAACCTCCTCGGGAGTACCTGCCGCGATAAGCTCGCCGCCGTGAACGCCTGCGCCCGGTCCTATATCAACAAGAAAATCGGCGGCGCGCATCGTATCCTCATCGTGTTCAACAACAATAAGCGTGTTGCCGAGTTGCTGAAGATGGCGAAGAGTGCCGAGCAGTTTTTCATTATCCCTTTGGTGCAAGCCAATGCTCGGCTCGTCAAGGATATACAAGACGCCCATAAGCGATGAGCCGATTTGCGTTGCAAGGCGAATACGCTGTGCCTCGCCGCCCGACAATGTGCCGCTGTCGCGTGAAAGCGAAAGATAATCAAGACCGACGGAATTTAAAAATGTCAGTCGCTCCTTGATTTCACGCACGATAAGATTGCCTATCATCTGCTCTTTTTCGGTGAGTTTGAGATTTTCGATAAACTCAAGTTCTTCGCTGATTGACATAGCGGTGAACTCATAAATATTTTTACCGCCGACAGTTACGGCAAGCGGCTCCGGCTTGAGCCTTGCGCCCTTGCATGCACTGCACTTGCAGTCGCGCATAACAGACTCAATATCTGCGCGCGCCCAATCGGAGGTTGTTTCCTTATATCTTCTTTTGAGATTGTTAATAACGCCCTCAAAATCATTCATATATGTTCCCGAGCCGTAGGAGGTAACTCGGGTCATTTTGATTTTTTTACCCCTTGTGCCGTAAAGAATGACATCAATTGCCTCGTCGGAAAGCATTTCGACCGGCATATCGAGAGAGAAATTGTATTCCTTGGCAAGCGCCTCCATATACATTTTGGCGATACTGCCGCCCTCGGAAACATTCCAGCCGCTTGCCTTGACTGCGCCCTGATTAATTGAAAGTTTTTTGTCGGGGATAACAAGTTCCTCGTCAATCTCCTTGAATGTGCCCAAGCCGTCGCACTTTGGGCAGGCGCCGTAAGGATTGTTGAACGAGAACATACGCGGACTCATTTCCTCAATCGAAATTCCGTGCTCGGGGCAGGAATAATTGAGCGAAAACAGTTCCTCGTGCGGCTCGTCAACGCCGCCGACTATATCGACAATTACAACGCCGTTGCCGATTTTTGTTGCGGTTTCAATACTGTCGGCAAGGCGCGATTTGACTTCGGGTTTGATAACAAGGCGGTCGATAATAACCTCGATATTATGCTTTTGAGTTTTTTTCAGCTTGATTTCATCCGACAAATCGAGGATTTCGCCGTCTATTCTCACGCGGACAAAGCCCTGTTTTTGAATGTCCTGAAGTTCCTTGACAAACTCACCTTTTTTACCTTTTGCAATCGGAGCCAAAATTTGAATTTTTGCCCTTTCCGGGAGGAGCATAACTTTGTCAACGATTTGGTCAACCGTTTGCGACGAAATTTCCCTGCCGCAGACGGGGCAATGCGGAATACCGATTCTTGCCCAAAGCAGACGCAGATAGTCATAAATCTCCGTAACGGTGCCGACTGTTGAACGCGGATTTTTGCTTGTCGTTTTTTGGTCGATTGAAATTGCTGGAGAAAGCCCCTCAATATAATCGACATCAGGCTTGTCCATCTGACCGAGGAACATTCTTGCATATGACGAAAGCGATTCGACATAGCGGCGCTGACCCTCGGCATAGATTGTATCAAATGCAAGGCTTGATTTGCCCGAGCCTGACAAGCCTGTGAAAACAACGAGCTTGTCGCGCGGAATTTCAATATCTATATTTTTTAAATTGTGCTCTCTCGCACCCTTAACCACAATGTTTTTATTCATAATTCACCTCAAATAATTATTCATCATCTGAAAGCTCTTTGATTTTATCGCGCAGGAATGCGGCGTGCTCAAATTCAAGCAGTTTTGCCGCCTCTTTCATTTCGCGCGTAAGCTTGTCTATCATAACCATTCGCTCACGTTTTGTAAGTTTGACATTGTTTTCGCCCGTGATATCCTTTGACGAAATTTCGATAACATCGCGAACAGCCTTTTTGATTGTTTTCGGCGTTATGCCGTGCGCCTCGTTGTATGCCTGCTGTATTTTACGGCGGCGCAAGGTTTCTGTAATTGCGCGCTCCATTGACGGAGTAACGCAGTCGGCGTACATAATAACCTCGCCGTGCTCGTTTCTTGCTGCTCTGCCGATTGTTTGAACGAGTGATGTTTCACTGCGCAAAAAGCCCTCCTTGTCGGCGTCGAGTATCGCAACGAGCGACACCTCGGGAATATCAAGTCCCTCACGCAAAAGGTTGATGCCGACAAGGACATCAAACGCGCCGAGTCGCAAATCGCGGATTATCTCCATACGCTCGATTGTATCGACATCATGGTGCATATAGCGCACCTTAATATCAAAGCCCTCAAGGTAAGCGGTCAAATCCTCTGCCATTTTTTTGGTGAGCGTTGTGACAAGAACTCTTTCGCCGCGTTCAATCCTGATATTGATTTCCGACACGAGGTCGTCCATTTGGTCCTCGGTGGGTTTAACGGTGATTTCCGGGTCGAGAAGACCTGTCGGGCGGATAACCTGCTCAACAATTTGCGCCGCCCTTTCCTTTTCAAACTGACCGGGCGTTGCCGAAGTGAAGATAACCTGATTGATTTTTGAATAAAATTCGTCAAATGTGAGCGGTCTGTTATCATACGCCGACGGAAGTCTGAAACCATAATCAATAAGGCTTTGCTTGCGTGAGCGGTCGCCGCCGTACATTCCCCTTACCTGCGGCAACATAACATGGCTTTCATCAACAAAAAGGAGAAAATCATCGGGAAAATAATCAATAAGCGTAAACGGAGCCTCACCCGGTTTGCGGTTGCTCATAATGCGCGAATAGTTTTCGATTCCCTTGCAAAAGCCCGTTTCCTGGAGCATTTCAATATCGTTCATCGTGCGCTCTTTAATACGCTGTGCCTCAAGGAGCTTGCCTTTTTCCTCAAAATAAGCAACACGCTCAACCATTTCGTCATATATTTCCTTAAGCGCCTTGTCGAGCTTTTCACGGCTGACAACATAGTGCGACGCAGGATAAATGCAAACATGGCTCAAAACACTTTCAACCTTGCCGGTGAGGTGATTTATCTCTGTAATTCTGTCAATTTCGTCGCCGAAAAACTCGACACGGATAGCCGAGCCGCTGCTGCCTGCCGGAAAAATTTCGACAGTGTCGCCGCGGACTCTGAATTTATTGCGGACAAAATTAATGTCGTTTCGCTCATACTGAATCTCGACAAGTTTGTTTATAAGCTCATCTCTGTCCTTTTGCATACCCTGACGGAGAGAAATGACCATATTTTTATAATCAACCGGATCGCCGATGGAATAGATGCAAGAAACGGACGCAACGATGATGACATCCCTGCGCTCCGATAGTGCTGCCGTTGCGGAGTGGCGAAGTTTATCGATTTCGTCATTTATTGCGGAGTCCTTTTCAATATATGTGTCGGTTGTGGGGACATACGCCTCTGGCTGATAATAGTCATAGTATGACACAAAATATTCAACCGCGTTGTTTGGAAAAAACTCCTTAAACTCCGAGCAAAGCTGTGCGGCAAGAGTTTTGTTGTGTGCCAAAACAAGAGTCGGTTTATTAACTTTTTCGATAATATTAGCCATGGTAAAGGTTTTGCCTGAGCCTGTTACGCCCATCAAAACCTGCTCCTTATAGCCTGCTGAAACGCCCTTTGCCAAGGCGTCAATGGCTTGCGGCTGGTCACCGGTCGGCTTAAATTTGCTTACAAGTTCAAATCTGTCCATAGAACAAAATTCCTTAAATAGATTAATCATATTATTATATAATATTTATCAAATAAATTCAACACGCAATCACAAAATCTTTGACATATCGCGCCCTCTAATATATAATAAATTTTATGAAAAGTATAATCGTAAAAAGCAACGACGCAGGGCAAAGAGTTGACAAGCTGTTATTAAAAACATTTGAAACCTTACCCAAGTCGATGATGTTTAAGCAAATCAGAAAAAAGAATATCAAGGTCAACAAAAAGCGTTGCACACCCGAGCAGATACTGTGCGAGGGTGATGTAATCGACCTTTATTTGAACGACGATATGCTTGTTGAAAAGAAAAAGCACTACGACTTTTTGAATGCTCCCAAAGAGTTGAGCATAATATACGAGGATGAAAACATAATCCTTTTAAACAAAAAGCAGGGCGAACTTTGCCACCCCGACGGCAAGGAATATGTCAACACGCTTATAGCGTCGCTGAAGCGATATTTATACGAAAAGGGCGAATGGTCGCCCGAGGAGGAGAACTCGTTTACTCCCTCGCTTGCAAACAGAATAGACAGAAACACGGGCGGAATAGTTATCGGCGCAAAAAATTATCAAGCGCTTAAAATACTCAACGAAAAAATCAAAAGCCGCGAAATCAAGAAGTTTTATTTGACTGTGGCATGCGGAAAGTTTGAAAAGCAAAGCGATATTTTAAAAGGATATTTAAAAAAGGACGAGCGCAAAAACATAGTTAAGGTTTTTGACAAGCCGATTGACGGCGCAAAAGAAATTGCGACAAAGTACACAGTGCTCGGCTACTATCCCGATGTGAGCCTTGTCGAAGTTGAGCTTTTGACAGGCAGAACGCACCAAATCAGGGCGCACCTTGCGTCAATCGGGCATCCCCTGCTCAACGACGGCAAATACGGCGACACGCACGGCAGATTTAAGCAGGAGCTTTATTCATACAAGCTTAAATTCGATTTTTCGACCGACGCAGGTATTTTAGATTATCTTAACCAAAAAGAGTTTGAAATACAAAACTGCAAAATAGAAAAACTGTTTACGGAGAAAAAATACTGATGAAAAACAAATTTATAAGGATAATATCGCCGATAACATTTTGTGTTGTGCTTTTGCTTGACATCGGCGTGGTTGCATTCGGCGTAACGGCGGTAAAAAAAATTATTGAGATTGCAAATTTTTACACCGTATCGTTTGTGATAATTGAAATAATCTCGCTTGTGATTTGCTTTTTTGTGAGCCGCGAGGTAATATCAAACGGTGTGAAATTCGGCGAAAACGAATTTGAATTTACGGCGATTGACGAAAACGGCACTTTCAAATATGACGAAATAAAATCCGTCAAAGGCGAAAAAGACAATTCTGTAAGTTTCAAAAAGAATTTTATCGACAGATTTTCGCACATATATATTGAAACAACGGACGGCAACACAACAACGATTGATTTGGGGCTGACAACAACAAATAAGCTGAACAAAGTTGTAAACGAAATAAAAGCAAGAACAAATAAATAACACAACAGCAAACAATAATACAACAATAAACGGCACAGTAAAGCACTGCGCCGTTTTGATTTGTAAAAATTACATATTGATTTTTCCGCGTTTAAAATTGTCTATCATTTCGCGTGTAAGCGACAAATCGTCATCGTCGAATGTGATTTCGTCAGGTAAAAACCATTTGCCCTCTTTAAGCTCGAAATTGTCGACATTTACAGTATCGTCGCCGTCAACCTCGCAATAAAAGCCGTACAGAAGCGTTGAGGTGAAGCCCCACGGCTGTGATTTGTAGTATCTCAAATTTTTGACTTTAAGCCCCGTTTCTTCAAAAACCTCGCGGTGAACGGTTTGCTCCGCAGTTTCGCCGATTTCGCAAAAACCGGCAACAAGCGCCCAATGCGCACCGGGACGATTGTATTTTGTAAGGCAAATTTTGCCGTGCGAAATTATCGCAACGATAACAGCAGGAGAAATGCGCGGATAGACGATATTGCCGCAATCGCATACCATTGCGCGCTCTGTCGGGCTCAAACGCATTGGAGCGCCGCATCTGCCGCAAAAGCGATTGTCGTTATACCAATTGTTAAGGTGAAACGCAGTCACCGCGGCGAATGCAAGTTCTTTCGGTCGGGCGGTGCGGAGTACCTTATAATCATAATATTTAAAGTCGCCGTGCTCGCTTGATTTGCACAAAAAATAATTTTTGCCGCCGAGCGAAAAAAGATAGACAATCACACCGTCGGTCTGATTGACCGTGGGCAGTGAAATTGTGTTGTCACAAAGTGAAAGCAAAACGCGGCGCGAATTAAAGCAAAGCGCATAATCATCGCCGCGCGGAGATACATTTTTAAATTGATTGTCAAATTTTGCATTAATATTTTGAATCATAACACACCGTTTAATAAGCCAAAGCGAGAAAAATGCCGCACGGACAAAGCGTGCGGCTTAAATTATTTTTTTGTTGTTTCGTCCTCGTGGACATGGTTTGCCGTTTTTGAGGTTGGAACTTTTTTAACATCCATATTTTTATATGAAGCGTTGCCGTTTTTGTCGATAACCTCGCGCAAAATTTCCTTGCCGTCAAAGCTGATATAGTAGTTGCCGACAGCGTCGATTGTCGTGAGTTGCTGACCCTTATCGTTTTTGCCTGCGGATTTTTTGATGCCTGCCGTAACGAGAATATAGTAGCCTTTTTTGCCCGAAACTGTTTTGCCCGATGAATTCACCATAAATGTGCATTTATCGTATTCGTCCTTAGTCAATCCAAGCTCTTTTCGAGAATAGCTTTGAATTAGGCTTATTGCGTCGGAATCATTAACCTTTGCCTGCTTGGTAGGAATAGTTGTGACCGTTGAGGCAGGTGCAGTTGATGAAGTTGTATTCCCTTTATCCGATTTTGAGGAGCAAGCGGTGAAAACACCGACAATGACGCAGCATGTGAAAATTAATGCTAAAACCTTTTTCATAAAATAACCCTTTCGATAAGTCGAAATATAAAGATATTATAATTCAACAGGCACTCAAAGTCAATAAACATCGGAATATAGTTGAAGCAATTTATTGATTTGACCCTCGCCGAAAACGCAAATATCGTTATTTATCAACAATTCGGCTGTGATTCCGTTGCCGTCAACAAGATTTGAGGTGAACGAGCCGTCATAAATTTTGCCGCATCCGCAGGACGGCGAGCGTTCCTTTAAAAGAGCGGCGGGGCAATTTTTCTCCCGAGCGATATAGAGTGTTTTTTCCGCACCGTCGGTAAAAGCGGTGGTGACATCAACTCCGTCTTTTGAAACAACTCGGTCGCCGCAAATTTCGGACGGTGTGCGCGGAGTCGGCAGTCCGCCGAAAACCTCGGGGCAAACGGGAATGATATTGAAATATTTTTTCAGTTTCAACACATCTTCGTTGTAATTATTATTGCCGTTATATTTGCAATTTACACCTAAAAGACAGGCACTGACTAAAATGTTAACCACTTTTTCTCCTTAAATCAATATGTATAGCTTGAGGCGTCGCCGTATGAAACATATGTTTTGACGCCGTTTGTGTATTTGATATAAAACTTTGCCGACACTGTGCCTGTTTTAGAGGACGAGCCGTAGTTGAAATATGCCGTAAAGCGTGTGTCGTAAACGCCCTGCATACTTTGCGAATTGCATTTAACAACATAGCCGCCGGAGTTTGTTTTGCCGACATTTTCGAGAGTGAGCATATCACTGTCCATATTTTTGCCGTAGATAAAGCCGCACTCGGTGACGGTATATTCCCTGCCGAGATAAACCTGTGAGGTGAATGTTCGCGAATAGTCGGAATCCGCTTTTGGCTCATTATCGGAATTCATAACATTCGGAACAACTTGAACATCGTAGCCGTTTTTAATATTGAATTTTTCGCCGCTGATATAGCCGAGGTCGATAAGTTCAGTATCGGTAAAGCCGGAATGAAGGGCAAGTGCAAAATCCTTGCCGTTGACAATGTTATCTTCAAGAAAATTGCCGTATTTAATGACAATCGTGCCGCTTCTGTTGTGCTTATTTGTATTCACAACTGTTGAGGCAATCATTTTGTCGTGCTTTTTGATTTCGACAGTGTGCTCAACCTCGCACAAAACATTGTCGAGCACAAAATAGCCGAAATGATTTGTAACGGCGGCAAGCGAGCCGTCAACATAAACAAGCGCGTCATAAATCGCCTTGCCCTCGGTGGTTACAACTCTGCCCTTGACATGGTGACCGTTTGAGGCGGCTTTTATAAATTCCTTATAAATAAGCGCGTTGCAATCCTTGCAATAATACGAAACATCACAATCGTAACAGCAGGAGGCGCGCACGCCCTCGGCAACATATCCCCTTGTGTGGTCACAGCCGAGAGATGAAAAATTCAATTTCATTTTTTTTGCATAATCGGCGGCTGTTGAATCACTGTATGCATAAAGACATATGTTTTCGGGTGCAGCAGAGGAATAGGCAAAAACCGCATTGGAGGAAATTGTTGTTGTTTTTGAAGTTATTGTAAAATCGGTCAGATTTTTGCAATCATAAAACGCATATTTTCCGATATTGTCGCACTTGTCAAGCGTGACGGAGGTAATGCCGTCGCACCCTCTAAAGGCGTAACTGCCGATTTTAGCGGCATTTTTATCAATCAAAAACGATTTTATGCTTTCGCGACTGATGTACCAAGGCGAATATGTATAAATTTTTGATGAATTGTATGTGCCGTAGTCAGGCATCGTTCCACTGCCGAGAGTCAGCTCGATACTTTCTATTGTGTTGCAGGAATACCAAACGGTGTTTGATGTGGGTGCTGCAATTGAAAGCGGCATTTTGAGACTTTTCATTGCCGACGCGCCATAAAATGCATAAGGTGAAAGCGCAGTAATATCATTGTCGATTTCCAGGGAAATAATTTTGCCGATATAATCATGCCACGGAACTGAAACGGCATTTTTATAAACGGTCATATCGCCGCTGCCGCTGATTTTGAGTGACTTTGTTTGAGTGTTGAAATACCATTTTGCGTTCTCGCCGCAGTTGCCTGCATTCAAAAGATTGACTGCAAAGCCGTTTTCAACACAATAAGTATATGCGGGGGCATCGACATAGCCATAATATGTGAAATCATTTTTTTGAAATGCGCCGTTAAACGAGTATCCGAGCGAATATTTGCCGACGGAAAGCGTGTCGCAATAATTGCGCACCGTTTGCGGATATTCGCTGAGAATAAAGGCGTAATCATTGATTGAAATATTGTCGCTTACTGTCAAAACCTGCGTTTTGTACGACGGCAAAGCCGCAACGATATTGCCCGATTTGTCATAAACAACGGACGATGCGACAGTGAAATTGTCATTTGGAATAAGAGTAAAACTGCCGAGTGCCAAAAACGCGGTTGAATTGAGCTTTTTCACTCCTTGCGGCATTGTGTAACATCCGGGTGTGTCCTTAACCGCCAAAATCAACTCACTGCCGGTTGAATCATAAAGGCTTTTGTTAATCGCTTTAAGGTTTTCGGACGATGATTTGATTTCACTCAGCGACTCACAACCGTAAAATGCGAACGGTGAAATTTTTGTTATTTCGCTTGAAATGACAAGGCTTTTGATTTGCTTGGAATAGACTTGCCACGGCGGCAAAGATGACGAATAATCATACATTTCCCCTGCTCCGCTCAATGTGAGCGTGCCGATATTATTAAGCGAATATGTCATACCGTCGCCGCATTTGCCGCTTGAAACAACCATTGTTTTGATATAGTCGCCGCTGTAGCTGTCGCCGCAGACAGAGCAGGTATATAGTGTACTGCCGGGCGATGAATCGGTAGGCTCGATTATTTCGGCAAGATAGTTGTGCTTACAGCCGATAATATTGAATTCGATATTTTCAATAGCGGCGTAGCTTTCCGCCGCGGTATTTCTATAGCCGTTAATTACAAAGCCGTTCGCGGTATCTGCAAAAGCGTCCTCGCCGATATATGAAATGTTATCGTCGAATGTGAACGAGTCAAGGCGCGAACAACCCCAAAATGCACTCTCTCCGACAGAGATATAATCGCCGGCGAAAGTAAAATCGGCATTTGACATATTGTAAAAAGTCCAATCGCCGATTGACGAAACCGATTTTTCGACATTGACGGAGATAATTTTGCTGTCGAACAACCTCCACGGGCGGTTTGACTGTGTATAATCAACGCCCTTGGTGAGAGTCAGCTCGCCCTGCGGCAAGGAATAAGAATAACATTCGTTATCTGTATAAACGATTTTTGAAATATCGGGCAAGCCGTTGCCGTAGTAAATATCGAAACCCTTGTCGCCGTAATCGACGCTGAAATCGTTTAAAATTTTATACACATCGTCGCGTGAGAGCGATTTGTTCATACTTTTTATATCTGCACACGCAGCAGCAATATACGGGCAAGCCGCAGAGGTGCCGCTGTATTGCTCATAGCCTGCCGTGCCGTCGTCAAGCACAACGGAGGACATAATTTTTGAGCCGGGAGCGCAAAAATCAACACAGTCGCCGTAATTGGAATACGAAGCAATTTTTTCAAATTTGCTGTTAAGCGCGCTGACGGTAATTGTGCCGTCGGTTGCGGCAGGATAATATTTTGAGGCATCAACCGCGCTGTTGCCTGCGCTTGCGCAAACACAAACGCCTGCACCGATTGCATTTTGAACAGCCTTATAATATGCGTTTGCACTGTCGGTTGAGGTAAGTGAAAGATTGATTACATCAACGCCCAAATCGACCGCATCGTTGATGGCGGCGATTACATTTGACGCAGTTGCGTAACCCGTAGCCTCGGTAAACACCTTGTACGGCACGATTTTTACATTGTCGGCGGTATTATTGGCAATAATTCCCGAAACGAATGTTGAATGAAAATATTTATCGGCGGTAAACGAATTGCGAAAAACGGCATTTTCGTATCCGTCCGCCGAAAAATCGTAGCCGTCATTATAAAATCTGCCGCTTAACGCAGGGTGCGTGGTCATAACACTTGAATCAATGACAGCAACAAGGACATCCTCTTTATTCATTTTGAAATTGTTTAAATATGTATTAAAGCCGACCTTTTGTGACGCGGCAGGAGAAATTTCGCACTTATCATACGATTGAGTTTCGTCAAGCTCAACCGGGCAGTCGGCGTCAACGGTAAGCCCTGCTTTTTTTATTTTATTATACGCATTTTTTGCGTCTGTTTGCGTTTCATACTGCAAAACGGCAATATTATGCTTGCTGTCTACGGCTGATTTCACAGCGCCGAAGTTGTCACCGTTATAATCAGAAACAATAAGACGGCAAAGCGCAAACTTATCTTTGTTATTGAACTTATCGGCGGTGTCATACTCGGAGGCAATTGACTGCAAATCCGATTTGAAAGTGTTTTCAGCCGAATCGCTTTGATTATTGAGGGCGAAAAAGCCGACGAAGGAAAAGGCAAGCATGACAATGACTGCCAAAATTATCAGGGCATATTTTTTTCGTTTTGCCATATTTGCTCCTCCTTTTATACATATTCGATAATTAGTCGTTAATTTTATAATAATTTTTTGTATTATTATAACATATTTTATTGACTTAATCTATAAAAATATGTTACCTTAGTATTATAAAATGTTTTTTGTTATTAATCAACAGAAAATACGGAGGTTTTTCAATGGAGTCGCGAAACTATGTAAAGAAGAACGAGTGGATGGCGTATGCTGTCGGCGCACTCGGTCAAGGTATGGTTTACGGAATTATGAGCTCATATATTTCGGACTTTTATCTTAATGTATTAAAGGTAACGCCTATTTTTGTGCTTATGCTTATGCTTTTGGCGCGAATTTGGGACGCAATCAATGACCCGATTATGGGTTACATTATGGACCACGCCAACCCGAAACACGGCAAAATGCGAACATATTTGCTTTTCACGCCGATACCGGTTGCGATACTCACATTTTTTCTTTTTTACGCACCGGATTTATCAACAACACAAAAAATGATATACGCCGGTGTTACTTATGTTGCGTGGGGTATGATTTACACTTCGTCGGATGTTCCGTTTTGGAGCCTGCCAAACGCAATGACGCCGAATGCCGACGAGCGCGGCTCGATTATATCAAAGGCAAGAACATTTAACGGTGTAGGCTCTGCGATGCCTATGGCAATGTTTATGGCGCTCGGTTTTATTTTGCCTAAGCTCAATCTCTCGGGCACGGAACTTGAAAAAACGAAATACACGGTCATGGCACTTGTGTGCTCCGTAATCGGGAACATACTATTCGTAAGAGTGTATTTTAAAACGAAAGAAAGAGTTAACATTCCTATTCCGAAAAAGCGTGAAAAAGGTCAACCCGGCTCGCTGAAATTAATATTCACCTGCAAGCCGCTTATGTTGACAGCCGCAATGGGAATACTCTCAGCCGCACGGTATATGTTTCAGGCAGGCGCAGTGCATGTTGCAAGATATTCGTTCTACATTGGAAAGGAGCCGTCGGGACTTACCGGTAAAGAGCTTGAGGCGGCTCTGCAATCAAACATTTCTTCTGTTTCAACAATTATGTCCGTTGCAAGCGCAATCGGAATGTTTGGTGCAATGATTGCCGTCACACCGCTTATAAAGCGATTTTCATACAAGCAAATCATCATTGTATCTGCATTAATCGGTGCAGCCTCATCGCTTGCAATGTGGTTTGTCGGATATGACAATTTCTGGGTTTGTGTGCCGTTGCTTTTAATTTCGACAATACCATGCGGCACAATCAATGTTTGCGCATTTGCAATGGTTGGCGACTGCCTCGACTATATGGAACTCAAAACAGGCGTAAGGCTCACAGGAATGGGCTCGGCAATTCAAAGTTTTGTAACAAAATTCGGCAACGCCATTGCAACCTCTGCAATCATATTGATGTATATAATTGTTGACCTTGATGTTTCTACAATTTCGGCTAAAGTTACGGCAAATCCGCTTGAAATGGATGCATCTGTCAGAACAGGCATATTCAGCGTTATAAGCCTAATCCCCGCAATTTCGCTTTTGCTTTGCATTATCCCGATGTTCTTCTACAAAATCAACGGAAAATACCGTGAACAAATGGAAAAAGAGCTTGCCGAACAGCGCGCCGCACGCGGCATTGAAATTGAATAAATGTATTAGAAATTAAAGTTATCAATCAATACAGCAAAACCGCCTCAAATTAGCGTTGAGGCGGTTTTTTAAGTCAATATAGATTTCTCTCTTGAATTTCAAAAACAGGAGATACACAAAAAAAGAGTACATCCGAAGATGTACTCTTTATGATAATCAAATAATAATCGAAGATTACTCGTTGATTGATGTAACAACGCCTGAACCTACAGTTCTGCCACCTTCACGGATAGCGAAACGAAGGCCTTCTTCAATAGCGATAGGAGTGATGAGCTCAACGTTCATATCTACATTATCGCCAGGCATGCACATCTCTGTTCCCTCAGGAAGAGTGATAACGCCTGTTACGTCAGTTGTTCTGAAATAGAACTGAGGACGATAGTTGTTGAAGAAAGGAGTATGACGGCCGCCTTCATCCTTTGAAAGAACATAAACTTGGCCTGTGAACTTTGTGTGTGGGTGGATTGAACCAGGAGCAGAAAGAACCTGACCTCTCTTTACGTCAGTTCTCTGAACGCCACGGAGAAGACAACCGATGTTGTCACCAGCCTCAGCATAGTCAAGAATCTTTCTGAACATTTCGATACCTGTGCAAACTGTTGACTTCTTTTCTTCCTCAAGACCAACGATTTCAACTGTATCGTTTGTTTTCAACTGACCTCTTTCAACTCTACCTGTAGCAACTGTACCACGACCTGTGATTGTGAATACATCCTCAACAGGCATAAGGAAAGGAAGGTCTGCCTTACGGTCAGGAGTAGGAATATAATTATCAACTGCGTCCATAAGCTCTGCGATGCAAGCGCAAGCAGGATCATCGTTTGAAGAAGCCTCAAGAGCCTTAAGAGCTGAACCCTTGATAATCGGGCAATCCTCATCAAAGCCATACTCAGCAAGAGTCTCACGAACTTCCATTTCTACGAGTTCAAGGAGCTCTTCATCATCAACTTGGTCAGTCTTGTTAAGGAATACAACGATTGCCGGTACACCTACCTGGCGAGCAAGAAGCAAGTGCTCCTTAGTTTGAGCCATAGGACCGTCTGTTGCAGCGATTACAAGGATAGCGCCGTCCATCTGAGCAGCACCTGTAATCATGTTTTTGATATAGTCAGCGTGACCCGGGCAGTCAACGTGAGCATAGTGACGCTTGTCTGTCTCGTACTCTACGTGAGCAGTATTGATTGTGATACCACGCTCTCTCTCTTCAGGAGCCTTATCGATATCAGCATAGTCCTCAAACTTAGCATAACCTTTGTTTGCAAGATACTTTGTGATAGCAGCTGTAAGAGTTGTCTTACCGTGGTCAACGTGACCGATTGTACCAATGTTTACATGTGGTTTGGTACGATTAAAATGTTCTTTTGCCATTGGAATTTCCTCCTTAAAATTTACAATAGTAAAATTGTCAATGATATTTTATCAAAAAGAGTACAAAATATCAAGTACTTTATTAAAAATCTTAGTCTTTCTTTGAGCGTTCGCTGATGATAGACTCAGAAATTGACTTCGGAACTTGGTCATAGCCGTCCGGCTCCATAGTGTATTGACCACGGCCCTGTGTCTTAGAACGAAGGTCGTTTACATAACCAAACATTTCCGAAAGAGGTACTCTTGCATTGATTTGCTTAGCACCTGTGCGGTCTTCCATACCCTGAATTTGACCACGACGAGAGTTAAGGTCGCCGATAACATCGCCCATGTATTCTTCAGGAACGATAACTACAACCTTCATCATCGGCTCAAGGATAACAGGAGAAGCCTTTTTAGCAGCATCTTTGAATGCCATAGAACCGGCAATCTTAAATGCCATTTCTGATGAGTCAACCTCATGGTAAGATCCATCATAAAGTTCGATTCTTACATCAACTACCGGATAGCCTGCAAGAATACCGCTCTTCATAGCAGCCTGGATACCGGCATCAACAGCAGGAATGTATTCCTTAGGAATAGCGCCGCCGACAACCTGATTTTCAAACTCGTATCCCTTGCCTATGCCGTTTTCGTCAAGATTCGGGAACATACGAATTTTAACATGACCGTATTGACCTGAACCACCCGACTGCTTCTTGTATTTGTAGTCGGACATTGACTCGGTTGTGATTGTTTCCTTGTAAGCAACCTGAGGTGCGCCTACATTGGCCTCAACCTTAAATTCACGAAGAAGACGGTCAACAATGATTTCGAGGTGGAGCTCGCCCATACCTGCGATGATTGTTTGTCCTGTTTCTTCATCGGTATATGCTTTGAATGTCGGGTCTTCCTCTGCAAGTTTTGCAAGAGCAACGCCCATCTTTTCCTGACCTGCCTTTGTTTTAGGCTCGATAGCAACACGGATAACAGGATCAGGGAAATTCATTGATTCAAGAACGATTGGGTGATCCTCGTCGCAAAGGGTGTCACCTGTTGTTGTATTCTTCAAACCAACAGCGGCAGCAATGTCGCCGGCGTAGCAAACAGGAATATCTTCTCTGTGGTTTGCGTGCATTTGGAGAATACGACCCATTCTCTCTTTACTACCCTTAACCGAGTTGTAGCAAGGTGTGCCGGCAGCGATTGTGCCCGAGTAAACTCTGAAATAGCAAATCTTACCAACAAACGGGTCGGTAGCAATTTTGAATGCGAGAGCCGAGAACGGCTCATCATCTGATGAATGACGATATTCTTCCTCGTCAGTATCAGGGTTAACGCCCTTGATTGACTCAACATCGGTCGGAGCCGGCATAAAGTCAACGATAGCGTCAAGAAGCGGCTGAACACCCATATTTCTGTATGCTGTACCGCAGCAAACAGGAACCATGGTGCCTGCGCAAGTAGACTTACGGATAATCTTTTTGATTTCGTCAACGGTGATTGCGTCTTCGCCCTCTTCAAAGTATTTTTCCATAAGCTCTTCGTCCTGCTCAACAACATGCTCAATAAGATTTGTTCTGTACTTTGCAGCTAATTCCTGCATTTCGGGACGAATCGGTCTGTTTTCAAAAACAGAACCGCTGTTTTTGTCAGGATCGATATAAACGATTTCGTGATTGTTGATAAGGTCAACAGTACCTTCAAAGGTATCCTCTGCACCGATAGGCAATTCAATCGGAATAGCATTGCACTTGAAACGATCAAGTACCATATCCATTACATGATAGAAATCTGCACCCATGATATCCATTTTGTTAACGAAAATCATTCTCGGAACATGATATTCATCAGCCTGACGCCATACGGTTTCAGACTGTGGCTCAACGCCGCCCTTTGCACAAAGAACGGTTACAGAGCCGTCAAGTACACGGAGTGAACGCTGAACTTCTACTGTGAAGTCAACGTGGCCCGGTGTATCAATAATGTTAATTCTATGGCCTTTCCAGAAGCATGTTGTAGCAGCAGAGGTGATTGTGATACCTCTTTCTTGCTCTTGTGCCATCCAGTCCATTGTAGCAGCACCGTCGTGTGTTTCACCAATCTTGTGATTGATGCCTGTGTAGTACAGGATACGCTCGGTTGTAGTTGTTTTACCTGCATCAATATGAGCCATAATACCAATATTTCTTGTTTCTTCAAGAGCAACTTTTCTTGGCATAATATCCTCCTAATTGATCAAATAACGGATTAATATCTGAAATGAGCAAATGCTTTGTTAGCTTCAGCCATTCTGTGTGTATCTTCACACTTCTTAACTGCGCCGCCGGTCTTGTTGGCAGCATCCATAATCTCAGCTGCAAGGCGTTCCTTCATTGTTCTTTCGCTTCTTGCACGAGCAAAAGCAGTAATCCATCTAAGACCTAATGTTTGTCTTCTTTCAGGACGAACTTCGAGAGGAACCTGATAGGTAGCACCGCCGATACGGCGAGCCTTAACCTCGAGTACAGGCATTACATTTTCCATAGCAGCTTCGAAAGTTTCGATAGGATCTTTGCCTGTTTTTTCTTGGATGATGTTGAAAGCGCCGTAAACGATTTTTTGAGCGACACCTTTCTTTCCATCTAACATGATGTTGTTAACGAGACGAGTTACAACCTTTGAGTTGTAAAGCGGATCCGGTAATACATCACGCTTAGCGATTTGACCTCTTCTTGGCATCTTCGCTTCCCTCCTTCATAAAATTTAATGAGTTCATAGGTACTCGGTTTTTCCGTGGAGCCAACAAAAAGCCTATAATCTGTATGATAAATAAACTATTGTTGTTCCTTAGATAAATGCGGCTGAATTACTTCTTAGCCTTTGGCTTCTTTGCGCCGTACTTTGAACGGCTCTGCATTCTGCCTGTAACACCCTGTGTATCAAGTGTGCCACGGATGATGTGGTAACGAACACCGGGTAAATCCTTAACACGGCCGCCACGAACCATAACAACTGAGTGCTCCTGAAGGTTGTGACCTACGCCCGGGATGTAAGCAGAAACTTCCATACCGTTTGTAAGACGAACTCTGGCAATTTTACGAAGTGCTGAGTTAGGCTTTTTCGGTGTAGCTGTTTTAACTGCTGTGCAAACGCCGCGCTTTTGAGGAGAAGCGTTATCGTTCATAACATTCTTCTTTGTGTTAAGACTCTTTAAGAGAGCAGGTGCTTTAGCCTTTTTCTCTTGGGACTTGCGTCCGGTTCTAACTAATTGGTTAAAGGTAGGCAATAGTCTATTCTCCTTTCGTTTATTTATGCGACATGCGCATATATAGTGCATTAAATAGATTAATACATTATATATACGCACGCCGAGGAGTGCGGAAAGCCACACTCCGTCAGCGATTTGAACAAATATTTTGTGCAAATTTTGTTAAAATAAACAACGCACCTGCACACAATTGCGTATTATATCATTTAATCAACGCTATGTCAAGAAAAATTAGGAGGCACAAAAATTAATTTTTGTCGCCGTTATCTTCCTCTTCTGCGTCGGAGCTTTGAGCCATATTGTTTGTCAAAAGCTCCTGAAGTTGCTCAAGATTCAAAATATCGTCTGAACCCTCTGCGCTGAAATAGCTCGGAACAACATCAACATCTCTGAAAACATCCATACCTGTTCCGGCAGGGATAAGTTTACCGATAAGAACATTTTCCTTAAGTCCGAGGAGCGGATCGCTCTTGCCCTTGATTGCCGCGTCCGTAAGAACTCTTGTTGTTTCCTGGAATGATGCGGCTGAAAGGAAGGAATCTGTTGCAAGAGATGCCTTTGTGATACCCATAAGAATCGGGATATAAGTTGCGTGCTTAAGTCCCTCTTCTCCTGCGGCGAGTCTTTCGTCTATAACATCGTTTGCCTCGTCAACAGCAGAAACATCAACCATTGTGCCTGCGATAAGGTCTGTATCGCCTGCATCGTCAACGGTGCATTTCTTGAGCATTTGACGAACGATAACCTCAATGTGCTTATCGTTGATGTCAACACCTTGAGTACGGTATGCAAACTGAACTTCCTTGATAAGGTAGTTATAAACAGCCTCTTTACCGAGGATAGCAAGAACATCGTGAGGATTCTTTGAACCTACTGTGATTTCTGCACCCTTTTCGATATGAGCGCCTTCAACAATTTGAGGTGTAAGGTGAGCGCCGTAAGGAATGAGATATTTTTTCTCTTCGCCTGTTTCGCTGTTGAATACAACAACATGGCGGCTCTTCTTGATTTCCTCAAATCTGACCTCACCGTCAATCTCACTGAGAATAGCAAGTGTCTTCGGCTTTCTTGCTTCGAACAATTCCTCAACTCTCGGAAGACCTTGAGTAATGTCTTCGCCGCCGGCAACACCGCCGGTGTGGAATGTTCTCATTGTAAGCTGTGTACCCGGCTCACCGATTGACTGTGCCGCGATGATACCAACTGCTTCACCGACCTGAACAGGCTCGTTGAAAGCAAGGTTTGAGCCGTAGCACTTGCGGCAAACGCCGTGGCGTGACTTACATGTGATGAGTGAACGGATTTTAATATGAGTATATCCTGCGTCAACAATACGCTTTGCATCCTGCTCGTTCATCATTCTGTCTGTATCCATGATAACTTCGCCTGTTTCGGGATCAACTACCGGGTCAACAAGGAATCTGCCGACAAGTCTTTCCTCAAGTGATTCAAGAACACGGTTGCCGTCCATAACAGCGTAAACATCAATACCGTCATGGCACTTACAATCTGTGTCACGGATAATAACATCCTGCGATACATCTACAAGACGGCGGGTAAGGTAACCCGAGTCGGCTGTACGAAGAGCTGTATCGGTAAGACCTTTACGAGCACCACGAGATGAAATGAAGTATTCCAAAATGTTAAGACCTTCACGGTAGTTAGCACGAATCGGAACTTCGATTGTTTTACCCGATGTATTGGCGATAAGACCTCTCATACCGGCAAGCTGACGAAGCTGTGATGTACTACCACGGGCACCTGAATCTACCATCATGTGAATTGGGTTGTGAGTACCGTCGAAGTTTGAAGTAAGCTCGTCGGAAACCTTATTGGTACATTCCTCCCAAGCCTTAATAACTGCCTCGGCACGCTCGTCGTTTGTCATTTCACCGAAGTTATAGTGGTTTGTGATTTCATCAACTTTTGCCTCTGCCTCGGCAAGATACTCTTTCTTCTTTTCAGGGATAAGGGCGTCGATAACGGCTACCGTTGTACCTGAAATTGTAGAATATTTATATCCCTGTGCCTTGATTTCGTCAAGCACCTTTGATGCAATTGCAATGCCGTGAGCACGGATGCACTTGTCAACGATTTGACCGAGCTGCTTTTTCTTAACTACGAATGAAACTTCAAGTTCAAATTCGTTTTCCGGATTTGTTCTGTCAACAAAGCCGAGATCCTGCGGAATAGGTCTGTTGAAGATTACGCGACCGATTGTTGTTTTAACAAGTCTTGAAACGGTTTTGCCGTCCTTCTCCTTTGAGAAACGGATGAGACACTCCGAGTGAAGACCGAGCTCACCCTGCTGATAAGCCATCATAGCCTCATCGGTGTCGCGATAAATATTGTATCTTGTATATTCGTTGCCCTCAGCGTCCTTTTCAACTGTTGGGCAACCTGCCTCGCCGTCTTTAAGCATTGTGAGATAGTAAGAACCGATAATCATATCCTGTGTAGGAACTGTAACCGGCTTACCGTCTGCAGGCTTAAGAAGGTTGTTGGCGGCAAGCATAAGCATTCTTGCCTCTGCCTGTGCCTCTGCGGAAAGAGGAACATGGACAGCCATTTGGTCACCGTCGAAGTCGGCGTTGAACGCTGTGCAAGCAAGCGGATGAAGCTTGATTGCTCTGCCCTCTACGAGAACTGGCTCAAATGCCTGGATACCAAGTCTGTGAAGTGTGGGGGCACGGTTCAACATAACCGGGTGATCCTTGATTACAACCTCAAGAGCATCCCAAACCTCTGGTCTTGCAGCCTTTTCAACCATTTTTCTTGCTGCCTTGATGTTTGAAACAACATTTGTTTCAACAAGGCGTTTCATAACGAACGGTTTGAAAAGTTCGATTGCCATTTCTTTAGGCAAACCGCACTGATACATTTTAAGTTCCGGACCTACTACGATAACCGAACGGCCGGAATAGTCAACACGCTTACCGAGAAGGTTTTGA
>ERZ824598.1281-NODE-1281-length-33112-cov-5.152706_pt1 | contig 33112 bp, 31 predicted proteins | sample MGYA00519934_ERZ824598 | MGnify/ENA primary metagenome ERZ824598 (study PRJEB31778, sample SAMEA3449177) | human gut metagenome | biome: human gut; feature: human-associated habitat; material: faeces | place: United Kingdom | collected 2010/2012 ...
AAATCTTCAAAAAAATATCTCCGTCATGAAAATGGACTTTTGACACCCTAATCTTTATAGGAAACTTTTCATACCGGAAGTTTGAGTTGCTTATCAAGGGGGTCCCAAAAGTGGCAGAAATGTGTCAGATGTAAATTCGTACAAACCGCATAAATACTGTACGAAAACGGTTGAGAAATAGAGAAGAATATCATATAATAAAAGGTAACATAGAAATGAAAATTAATGTCGTACAATCGGCATGGAAAAGAGGAGCGTATGAAAAAAAGAAGACAGCCATGGGCGCGTGCATTAGCATTAGCACTAGCTGCCGCAATGATAATGCCACAGAGCATGGATGCTGCGGCTGCTGCCAAGAAGAAGGTGAAGCTAAACAAAACGAAAGTTGTTTTAAAAGTGGGTAAAAAGACTACGTTAAAGCTAAAGAACAACAAGAAAAAAGTAAAATGGTCCAGCAATAAAAAGAAGGTAGCGACCGTTACGAAAAAAGGTGTTGTCAAGGCAAAGAAAAAGGGAACGGCTAAGATTACTGCTAAAGTTGGCAAGAAAAAATATGTCTGCAAAGTAACGGTAAAAGCAGCTGCCACTAAAAAAAGCAATAAAAATACAAACCGTAAGAATAACAGTTCGAAAACGAATGGCGGTACACAGAAGGTGAACGGTACACCAGGTAAGAATGTAGCACTAAATGGGGATATCTTTCAGATTGGAGGACGCAATCTGACACTTGGTATGACATTGGCACAGGTGCACACGGTATTGGGTTCACTTTCGACGGATATATTGCGTTCGGAAAAATCTCCACAGGGATTTGATGTCCTTGCATTCCGACCAAACGGTAACAACTCCAGCGTTTCGCGCGATGACAAATTTAGTACATATATTTTGCTGTATCTGAAAAGCGGCAAGGTCGTAGGTATTTGTGGTATCAGTAAATCAATGGCATATGGTTCTTTAGTAAAAGCGGGAACCAGTGCAGCTGTTTTAGAATCATCAAGCAGTTGGTCATCGGTAGAATGGTATGCAGCACATAACGATAAACACAAAGATGGAGAAGGAGCCTATTCCACAGAGACTTCCAATGCGAATGTGCTGGCGTTTGTAGATTATTATGGAACCCAGACGACTTACTGTATACAGGCGTTTGATAAAGCCTATTCTATTGATGGAATGACCAATCTTTCCAGTCAGGATGCGTCATGTACGTACAGCGATGCAGTGGTAAAGGCGATGGCAACAGAGAGTGGCGAGCTGCTCAATGCATATCTCACTTTTTATGGAATGCGTTCCCTTGCGATCAATTCAAAATTAAGTGGTGTGGCACAAAGCTACAGCAACACGATGGCAAAAGCCGGTGTAACAGATGCGGCAGACATGACCAGAAGCAGTTCTGAGATTAAATCGGCGATCGTCGGCGCAGGTTTACAGTGCGGACAGTGGGGTGAGCGAATTATGGCCAACAATATGGATGCCATTGGTTTTGCAAATTCTGCTGTGCAGAGTCAGGCGGCAAGAGCGCAGCTTTGCGATGAAGAGGGACTTGGCGTTATGGGGATTGGAAGTGCAGCATATTTTGAAAATGGTGACGATGTGTTTTACACATATTTGGTCATTGACTTTGTAGATTGTGCGAGAGTGGCATTTTAGAGTAGCTGGGATGAAATCCGTGATTTTAATGTTGTGCCTGTGGCGAATACAAAAACTGACAAGCCAGCGGGCAGAGAAAGGAATGTGGAAATAGCATGAAAAAAGAGAGAAAGAAATGGATGAGCCTTGTGCTTGCCGGAGCGTTAGTGATCACATCGGTGTTTGTACCGGGGCAGCAGACTGATGCCAAGGCAAAGGTCAAGCTAAACAAGAAAAAGCTTGTATTGACTGTTGGTAAAAAGGCTAAATTGAAGGTGAAAGGGACCAAAAAGAAAGTAAAGTGGTCTTCTTCGAAGAAAAAAATTGCGACAGTAACTAAGAAGGGTGTTGTCAAAGCGAAGAAAAAAGGAACGGCTAAAATTGTTGCCAAAATCGGCAAAAAGAAGTATACCTGTAAAGTTGTTGTCAAGGCAAAGAAAAAGGCGAAAGTTACGTCTAAGCCAAAAGCTGTGGCAAAAGTAACTGCTAAGCCAAAAGCTACGGCGAAAGTAACTGCTAATCCGGGAACTTTACCAAGCAAGAATCCACAGGTATCCGATAATCCTTCGCAGACAACGCAACCTTCAGAAGAGGGAGATCCAACGACAGCGAAGATTATTTTGAATGATAATGTCGCAACGACGTGGAATGCATACCACAGACCGTTGAAGGATGTAACAGTAACCGAAGCGGCAACGATCCGAATTGGTTACACAGATATTTTTGACGGCTCTTTGTATTATACGAATACTTACGGTAGAGAGATGTCTTTGGATGAACTGAAAAGTCACGAAGGAGAAGAGTTTGGACAAGGTTTTTGGAAAAATCATCCTAGAAATGATCAGTCTTTTACTTTGCAGACAGGTACGGTAAATACGATTTATGTGCGTTTGGTTGATAATATGACAGAAACCGTATATTATTTGAATTCGGATAAGATCATAGTACAGGGAGCGGCACAGAAGACACCGGAGCCATCTGCAAGTACAGCACCAAGTGCGACACCAACGAGTGGCACTACCAGTACTCCGACGCCGGCACCAACGAGTGGCACTACCGGTACTCCGACGCCGGCACCAACGAATGCGCCGTCAGTGACGCCAACAGTAGCACCAAGCAAAACGCCGTCAGTGACGCCAACAGCAGCACCAAGTAAAACACCGTCAGTGACGCCAACAGCAGCACCAAGTTCATCAGGACTGACGGTAGGAAACAGACAGCTTTCGGTTGGAATGACAAAGACAGCGTTTAATAATGCACTGGCAAGTAAGTCGACTGACGTGAAACGTGAAGAAAAATCTCCACAGGGATTTGATGTGATTGCATTTCGTGAGAATGGCAATAATTCCAGCCTGAGCGGCAACCAATATGATCAGAAATATAGCACTTATATTTTGGCATATTTGTCAAATGATGAAGTGATCGGAATTACAGCAATTGCGCCGGGAATGTCTTATGCAGGCGAGGTATCTTATGGAACGCCGGCGAGTACATTAGCATCGAATGGCTGGACCAGCGTTGACTGGTATTTGGCAGGCAGTGTAGCCGGTGCATATACAAAGACGATCAAGGGAACGGAAGTTATCGCATTTGTGGATGCACTCGGAAGTAACCAGGTATATTGTATTCAGGCATTTAGCGACAGCTTTTTGGTGGATGATATGACAAATGTCAGTGAAACGACATTGCAGTTAAATTATCCGGCAGAGGTGCAGACCGCAATGGCAACCGAAAGCGGAGAACTTTTGAATGCATATTTGGTAAATCAGGGACAAAGCGCATTCCGTATTAATACGAAGCTTAGCGCAGCAGCCAAATCTTATAGCAGCGAGATTGTTTCAGCAGGAATTATTGATGCAAGTGATGCATCAAGATCCAGTAGTGATATTAGATCGTCAATCCGTGCCGCAGGGATAGCACCTGGCGCATGGGGAGAGCGTGTTTTGATCGGCAACATGGATGCTATCGGATTTGCTAACAGTATGATCGAGAGCAGTGGTGCCAGAGCATTATTATGGAGTGGAGATTACGCTGTTATGGGCCTGGGCGCCGGTGCATATAATGACGGAACAGTGTATTATCCAAACCTTGTTATTGATCTTATCGATAAGGTAAAATTAATTTAAGTAAAAGAGGATGACATCATGGGTAAAGAAGTAAAAACCAATGCGATGAGAATGTTGGATCGGCAAAAGATTCCGTATGAGTTGATGAATTATGAATGTGAAGAATTTGTTGACGGAATGGATGTCGCTGACAAACTTGGGCAGGATTACGAAATGACATTTAAGACTTTAGTTACATTGGGCAAGAGCGGCAACTATTATGTATATGCAATACCGGTGCATCGTGAGCTTGATATGAAAAAGGCGGCACGTGCAGTTGGTGAAAAGCATGTGGAAATGGTGCCGGTCAAAGAGATCAACAAAGTGACCGGTTATATTCGCGGAGGATGTACTCCGATCGGTATGAAAAAGCAGTATACAACGGTGATTCATGAGAGCGCAAAACAGCAGGACAAGATTGCTGTGAGCGGCGGAAGAAGAGGCGTACAGATTCTTCTGCAGCCGGAGGATTTAGCGAAGGCATCCGGGGCGACTTTTGTGGATATTATTAAAGAAGAGTGAGGTATTAAATGTAACTGTTGACAGATAGTTGGCGGAAGGAGAAAGAAGTGAAAAAGAAATCATGCACAAGAGCTTGGTGCGGCGTGCTGGCGGCGGCATTAGTGGTAACTTCCACATCATCGGTTATGCTCGCCGAGGCAGCAAAGGCGCCAAAGCTCAACAAAAAAACGATAACTTTGCGCGCTGGGGCCAAAAAACAGCTCAAAGTGAAAAATTTAAAGAAAAAGCAGAAGGTAAAGTGGAAATCCAGTAAGAAAAAAATAGCGACAGTCAGTAAAAAAGGACTGGTAAGGGCGAAAAAGATAGGAATAACAAAAATTGTTGCAAAAGTAGGCAAAAAGAAATTGGTTTGTCACGTTCGAGTATTGCCGAAAAAGATAGTTATTAGGAGACCAAAACCAATGCCTGTTGCCACTCCGGTGCGGGTAGTGACACCGAAGCCAACCGCAATAGTACAACCATCAGAGACGACCAATGTTAGTCCGACTATGGATGTGACGGCAAAACCGACCATAGCTCCAACGGTGAAACCAACGATAGTGCCGACAGTGAAACCAACGACAGCGCCGACTGCAACGCCAACGGCGAGTCCAAGCAGCGCGCCGACAACAAAACCGACAGCGAGTCCAAGTGCAGGTCCGACAGCAACGCCAACGAAAATGCCAAGTGCAGCGCCACTGCCGACACCTGCCCGGACAACAACTCCGAGCCCGAGTGCCGCACCAATAGTGAAGCCAACAGCGAGTCCAAGTACTGCAACGACAACAAAACCGACAGCAACGCCAACGGCAACACCAACGCAGACGGCGAAGCCAAGTGCAAGTCCAATAGTGACACCGGAACCAACACCAAGTGCAGCACCGCAACCAAGTGCCACACCGACAGCAACGCCAACGCCAACACCAACGCAGACGGCGAAGCCAAGTGCAAGTCCAATAGTGACACCGGCACCAACACCAAGTGCAGCACCGCAACCAAGTGCAAAACCAACAGCAACGCCAACGGCAAAACCAACAGCAACGCCAACGGCAAAACCAACAGCAACACCAACGGTAAAACCGACAGCAACGCCAACGGCAAAACCGACCGCGACACCAACGGTAAAACCGACCGCAACGCCAACGGTAAAACCAACAGCAACGCCAACGGTAAAACCGACCGCAACGCCAACGGTAAAACCGACAGCAACACCAACGGTAAAACCGACCGCGACACCAACGGTAAAACCGACCGCGACACCAACGGCAAAACCGACAGCAACACCATCCGGGAATGCAGGACAAAATGTTAACCTGAATGGAAAAAAAGCGTTTACGATTGCTGGTTACCAACTTGCTTTGGGATTGACCAGAGATGAAGTAAACACGGTACTTGGATCATTAAAAACAGATGTTAAGCGTACCGCAAAATCGCCACAGGGCTTTGATGTTATTGCATTCCGTGCTGGTGGTAATGATAAGAGTTTTGATGAAAAATACAGCACATATATTTTGATCTATCTGAAAGATGATATTGTAGTTGGTATTAGCGGTAATGCGTCATCAATGAATTTTGATGGAACAGTGTCTGATAAAACACGTGCAGCTACGTTGGTTTCTAATGGATGGGTTGATGTAGGCTGGTACAAAACAACAACCGGTGATGCGGCAGCATACAGTAAGGATGTCGACAATGCAACGATCATTGCATTTGTGGACGCTTATAGAGATAACAGGGTATACAGCATTCAGATCTTCAACAATGCATATTCGATCGCAGATATGACGCAGTGTACAGAGACAACGCTGCCAATGAATTATTCTGCGGATGTGTTGACAGAAATGGAAACAGAGACCTTCGAAATCTTAAATGCATATTTGGTCAACACCGGAGTACGTGATGCGGATGTCAAAGCGTTACGCAGAAACACAAAGGTTTCCAATGTGGCACGTGCGTATAGCAAAGAGATCGCAGATGAGGGATGTATCGATGCGGCTAATGCTGAAAGAAAATTAGCACAGAGCAAGGAAGCATTGGAGAAAGCAGGACTATCATTCAATAATTGTGGCGAGCGCATTTTGATCGGCAATATGGACGCCATTGGATTCGCGAATAGCGTTATCGAAAGCAACGATGCACGTAACACGCTGATCAGCACAGATTATGTATTCTGTGGTATCGGAGCAAGTGTCTACACAAAGAGTGCAGGTAAGGCTGTTTACTATCCAAATATGGTAATTGACTTTATTGACATGGTATCCACTCTGTAATCAGCTTTCGAATCAAAAGAAGCTATGATCTGTCAGTGACTATTTGTCAAAATACTGCAGAAAAATACGGAAATAATATGTAAAAAAAGGCAATAAAATGTAAAATTTTATTGCCTTTTTTGATAAAATATGTTATTATAAGTTTACGAAAATGTTTTAGTAAGAATAAAAATGCGATTGAGCAATTATCGCAGATTATTCATTGAACTACATTGGAAATGACTACAGAAGACATTTTCAAAATCGGTCCATATGCAGGAGGCAGACAAAAAAGGTGAGGGCTGTCGCTGCGTATGCCCGGTATATACGAGCGCATGTATACATAAGGTGGTAGGAGTACATAAGTATTAACACAACGGATAGTCTATATTATTCGTTGTACTGGGTGGGAGCAGATTGAAACATACAGTGCGTGAAGAGAAGCAATCCGAAAGGGTTGCTTTTTTCATTATAAGCTCTGTAAGGAGTAATAAAGTCCTGCAACGTCAAATAAAGCTATCCAAAGCCGAATAAAGTTCTGTAAAGAGTTTTCCACGCAAGACATCAGGCGCTCTTTTGACACCTTGGAAATATAATGGTAATATGTCAATGCAAAATTATCTGTTCAAACGACAGAAGTTTGAGTTAAGTAGTGAGGATCCGAGGTAAGAGTAAATGGAGGACAAGCATGATTAATATAGGAAAAAAATGTTTAGCTGCGTTATTGGCGGCATCCATGGTATTTGGGGTAACCGGCTGTGGCAAGCAGAAAAAAGCGAAGAAACCATATGTGCAGTCAACAGCAGAAGTTAAGAACGGTACTGCTAAGGCAGAAGGAAAAGGTAAGCAGCAGTCAGAGGTTCCGCTGATCATTGGCTGTGGCAGACTTGATAAAAATTTCAATCCGTTTTTGGCACAGGCTGCGTCTGATGAACAGGTCATGAATTTGACGCAGACCAAACTGTTTGACACGGATCGCGCCGGTCGGCTGGTGGAAAAGGGGATTGATGGAGAGCTTCGTGAATACAACGATGAGAACTATACGTATTATGGAATTGCGGATATTAAAAAGGCACGACGTACCAAAGCGAACTATACGGTATATCGTATTACGATCCGAGATGATCTTCTGTTTAGTGACGGCCAGCCGATCACTATTGACGATGTGATTTTTTCGCTTTATGCATTTTGTGACAATGATTATGACGGCAATGTGCAGCTAAAAAGCAGTAATATCCGTGGGCTGCTGAATTATCAGGCAAATAATGCTCGGGCAGAATCGTATACGGACAAGCAGGTGAAAAAGTATATTCGTAAGAAGCCGGCAGCACTGCAGAAATGGATGCAGAAGCATAGCAGCGATGAGAGCGGGTATGAAAGTGCGCTCGAAAGGCAGGCGCGTTATTTGATGGCGAAGCAGGCAAAGAAAAAAACGAGGGTAAACAGTATCGAAGGAATCAAACGCCTTAATGATTACGAATTGCGTATTTATACAACAGGCTATGACAGCAGATTTGAGGAAAAGCTGCAGATTCCGATCTGCCCGCTGCATTATTATGGAGATACAACAAAATATAGTTATAACGCAAATAAGTTTGGATTTAAGAGAGGAGATCTCTCTGCAATTCGCGCTAATAAGAGTTCACCGGTTGGAGCCGGAGCGTATCGATTTGTGAAATATGACAGTGGAATTGCATATTTCATGGCGAATGAGCTGTATTATCAAGGCTGCCCAAAAATCACGTACGTGCAGCTAAAGGATCTCACAAAACTGTTTAAGGATGAGGATCTGACCGGAGCGAAACTTGCCGAGGAGATGAAAGGACAAACAGTAGATGTGGCATCTTTGGCTTTGACTCAGTCTGACCTTGAGGCAATTGGTGAAATCAACGGAAATGGGAAAATGTCCGGCAATGAGATCAACACCTGTCAAAGTGCCAATGCATCATATGCATATTGGGGTCTCAATCCATACCGGGTATGCATAAATAATGAGCCGTTTAGTGAGCAATCAGCGGCTTTACGGCATGCGATCGCCATGGTAGTTAGCGCATGTCGGGGAGTGCAGATGGAAACAGAAGGTGCAAAACTTACCAGTGTAAATGCACAGGCGGCAAAGGATTCGTGGTTGTCTCCGGAGCAGCCAAATAAGGATAAACTTTGCTATGCAGAGACGCCGGATGGTAAAGAGCAGATCTATAAGACAGATGATGCGGTTGATCAAAAGCGGGAAGAGGCACAGCAGACTGCACTTAAATGGTTGGAAAAAGCGGGATATACAGTAGAGGATGGCAAAGTAACTGCAGCTCCTGCGGGTGCAAAGACGTTGTTTTCAATGGAATTAGCCGGTGGAACGGATACAGTCGGATATCAGCTGGCCACGGCGGTTGCGAGTGATCTGCAAGGGATTGGCGTTACAATACAAATTCATACTACAACAGTAGATAAATTGAATAAGAAAGTCGCAAATCTTCGCCGCGGAAATGTATTTGCCAAGAAATCCTCAATAGCATTGTGGTACGCCGAGGAAGAGATGAGCAGCAATCCGGATCTTGCAGAGAGATTTGCATTTTTGGAAAATGCAGAGCTGATGAAAGCGATCAACAAGTCCGATCAAACCATAAACAAGGAAAAGCAGAAAAAATGGACACAAAAAGCGTTTGACGAGATTTATGCAATGATAGTGGAAGTACCTGTTCACCAAAAGAGTACGACAATGTTATATAGCAGCAGCCGTATCCGTTCGAAGTCTATGACAAAAAATACGACAATGTTCTATAGTTGGATGCGAGAAATTCAAAATATAGATATGCGGGCAGAAAATTAGGATTTTGTGATGGGAATGTGCCGGATGCCGGTTAAAAGATGATAGTGCGTGTCGATCTTGCCGGATGTCGGATAAAAGATGATGGTGGTTGTCGATGTGACTATAAGGAGGGAATGGATGGATTTAAAAGTAGGCGATGTTATCAAAATGAAGAAATCACATCCGTGCGGAACAAATGCGTGGGAGCTTAGACGTGTAGGGATGGATATCCGCATTTGCTGCACCGGATGCGGCCACCAGATAATGCTTCCGCGGAAGCAGGTAGAAAAGGCGTTCCGAGGATTTGTATCCCGGAGTGGCCAATAAGCAGAAAAAAGTTGTTGCAGAGGTTGTAAAGTTCTGCTATAATAGAGAAATGTGACATGTTAATTTTTCCTTGTTCTTTCCAGTGGGGCATGTGTTTTGAAAGACACCGATTCCGAAAGTCACAGAATCGCAGCCGGGAAAGAGCCAGAGACCAAAAGGAGGTACAGACGACTATGAACAAATATGAGTTAGCGTTAGTTGTCGATGCTAAGATCGAGGAAGATGCAAGAGTAGCAACTGTCGAGAAGGCAAAGGATTATGTAACCAAATTCGGCGGTACTATCACAGAGGTTGAAGAGTGGGGCAAGAAGAAACTTGCTTACGAGATTCAGCACATGAAAGAGGGCTACTACTACTTCATCAAGTTTGATGGCGAGGCAACTGTTCCGGGCGAGTTGGAGCAGGTTGTTCGAATCATGGACAATGTTCTGAGATACTTATGCGTTAGACAGGAAGCATAAGAAAGGAAGGTGTTTCCTTCATGAATAAGGTTATTTTATGTGGTAGATTGACCAGAGATCCTGAAGTTCGTTATTCTTCAGGAGAGAATCAGACAGCGGTTGCAAGATATACACTTGCGGTAGACCGTCGTTTTAAACGCCAGGGAGATGAGCAGACTGCAGACTTCATTAACTGTGTGGTTTTTGGCAGAGGGGCTGAGTTTGCAGAGAATTATCTTCATCAGGGCACTAAGATCATAGCTGAGGGTCGCATTCAGACAGGAAGCTATACCAACAAAGATGGACAACGTGTCTATACTACAGATGTTGTAGTGGAAAATCAGGAATTTGCGGAGAGCAAAGCAGCATCTGCAAATAATGCCGGCGGTTATCAGCAGGCAGCACCATCCAGACCAGAGCCGACACAGGCTGCAGGCGACGGATTTATGAATATTCCGGATGCCATTGAAGAGGAATTACCATTCAAGGTGTGATGGACTGATAGACACAAATTATTAAGGAGGTTTCGTAATGGCATACAATAAAGGCGATAACAATGCTTCAAGAAGAAGACCAATGCGTAGAAGAAAAAAAGTTTGTGCTTTCTGTGCAGACAAAGAGCATGATTATATCGACTACAAGGATGTAAATAAGTTAAAGAGATATGTCTCCGAGAGAGGCAAGATTCTTCCAAGAAGAATTACAGGTAACTGTGCAAAGCATCAGCGTGCGTTAACAGTTGCTGTTAAGCGTGCGCGTCACGTAGCAATTATGCCTTATACAACTGATTAATTTTAGTTGGTTTATAGGAGCGATCATTATGAGCTTCTGCGATATGCAGAAGCTCTTTTTTAGGTATAGGAAAATCCCCGGCTATTTTCTCGAATCTTTGACCACAATATCTATGAGCGGTGCGCCGCATCTCTTGCACGATAGTTGGAAGTATGCTAAGATAAAATGTACGCAAATATGTATGTTTAGGGACATTATGAAGATGTGTACTAATGATAATATACGACCTGCAATTTAAAGGAGCAGCCGCAAATGAACCAAAAGACGAATAATAGAATGCAGATGTTGACTGCGATGGCAATTTTTATTGCAGCAGTATTTATCTGGGGGATTGTCCAGTGGCAAGCAACAGGTGTAAAAGAGCCAACTGTACAGAAAGCACTGGCAACACAGAAAAAAGTGAATAACGTGTCCGATAAAAAGGTGAATATAGAGGCGCTAACAAAGATACTGCTTCAGGACATAAAATACGAAACGAAGCTTAATTTAATGGATGATAGCGTTGTGGAGGGAATCGTATTGTTGCAGAAAGATTCCAAAGCAGCTTTATATATGGGAGAAGGAACATATTCCGATGAAGTGCTGGTGGTCACCGCTTCCTCAGAAGAGAAAGCTAAGAAAGATCAGGGAGCAGTAGAACAACATCTCAAAGAGATGAAGCATTCCTTTGAAGACTATATTCCGAAACAGGCAGATAAGATTGAAAATGCGGTTATCATACGATGCGGAAAGTATGTTATTGCTTGCGTTACAGATGACTATGAGACCGCCCAAAATAAGATCGTGGATGCATTCGAGGCGGATAAATAGTATATACGGAAGAGGTTAGGTATGGGAAGGTTTAGGCAAGGGAAGATAATTGGTTTGGCGGTGGCAGTATGCTTGATTGTTATTTGCGGAGTCCTGTTATGGCGGGCAAAGCCTCACAAGACAGAAGAAACTCTGGTTATTTCTCATGCGCTTAAGGAAGATAAAGGTTCTAATACAACACATAAAAAACAGGCTGAGAAGAACAGACAGACTCCGACAGCGATGCCGACAGCAACGCCGACAGCAACACCACAGGGTGGATATGCAGAAATTACGTCACATGACAAAATGAAGATATATGAGGACACGGCAACTGTTGTGATCGGAGATACCGGATATGAACTTTATAACTATGTGCCATCTATTGCGTCTTCTTATGCAAAAGCAATTAATAAAGCGGCCAAACTGTATGGTTCTTCTGCAACAATTTATGACATCATTATCCCAACGAGTGTAGGGATCACCATGCCGGACAATAAATTAGCACATGTTAATTCAACGCCGCAGGACAAGGCGATCAAGAAAATCTTTGCAAAGCTGGAAAAACCCGTGCAGACAATATCGTTGTATGATGCATTGATGCAGCACCGACAGGAGTATGTTTATTATCGCACAGATCATCACTGGACGTCCAAAGGGGCGTATTATGGATATGTGGGAATTTGCGAGAAGCTCGGCATTTCACCACATGCGTTATCAAAATATAAAAAGAAGAAATTTGGAAGTTTTATTGGTACATATTATGGTGACACCAATGGCGATAAAAATCTCCGCAAAGATGAGCTGGCAGCTTATTACCCGGTGAGCGATAAGATCAGCATGAAATATCAGAACGAATCCGGCAAAATAGTGAATGGACATGTTATTGCGGACTCGTCGAAATATGGAATCAGCAACAAATATTTGGCATTTTTGGAGGGAGATAATGCGTACACGGTGATCACCAATAAGAACATCAAGGATTCTTCCGGTTGTGTTGTGGTGAAAGAATCGTTTGGAAATGCACTTGTACCATATTTGACCGATCATTTTTCCAAAATATATGTTATTGACTATCGTTATTGGAATGGGAAGTTATCACATTTGGTAAAAGACAAAAAGATACAGAAAATCTTTTTTATCAACAACATTTCCATGACGCGCAATTCGTATCTGGTTGGTAAACTTAATCAACAGATTCGCTGATCTTTGTATGGTAACAAGGCAGAAGAGAGGATAACTATGGTATTTAGCAGTGTTGTGTTTTTGTTTTTATTTTTGCCGGCAGTGATCGCATTGTATATTATTTGTCCGGCAAAATTGCGTAATGGACTGCTATTTGCAGTTAGCTTGTTCTTTTATGCATGGGGCGAGCCGGTATATATATGGATCATGTTATTTTCTACGGTATTTGATTATACCAATGGTTTATTGTTGGAATATTTTTTGGCGAATAAAGAGCGTTTTGTCAATTATCAAAAATATAGAAAGATTGTATTGACCGTATCTGTTGTAGGGAATCTTGGGATTCTCTGCTTTTTTAAGTACACGGAATTTTTGTTGACTTCATTGAGGAATCTGACAGGGACAGACATACATATATGGAAGCTTGCACTGCCAATTGGAATATCGTTTTACACATTTCAAACTATGTCTTACACAATTGACGTGTATCGGCAGAAAGTGAAAGCGCAGCATAACCTGATCGCATTTGGAATGTATGTCAGTATGTTTCCGCAGTTGATCGCAGGACCGATCGTGCGGTATGCATCGGTGGAGCAGCAGATGAACGATCGTGTACTGGTTCCGGCAAAAATGGCAGCAGGTCTGCAGCGTTTTATTATCGGACTGGGCAAAAAGGTTTTGCTTGCAAATCAGATCGGTGCATTGTGGACAGAAATATCGACGCAGAAGACCGGGACGGTATTAGGAGCATGGCTTGGGGCCATTGCGTTTATGTTTCAAATATATTTTGATTTTTCAGGGTATTCGGATATGGCAATTGGACTGGGGCATATTTTCGGATTTACATTTCCGGAAAACTTCAAATATCCGTATATTTCAAAAAGTATTACGGAGTTTTGGCGTCGCTGGCATATAACGCTTAGCACATGGTTCCGTGAATATTTGTATATTCCGCCAGGGGGGAATCGACGGGGAAGAACCAGACAGATATGGAATTTGTTTGTAGTTTGGAGCCTGACCGGGCTTTGGCACGGGGCGTCTTGGAACTTTGTATTGTGGGGCATTTATTATTTTATTTTGCTTACCATAGAAAAAATATTTTTAGGAGAAAAATTGGAACAATTGCCGGGATGGCTGCAGCATGGTTATACCTGTCTGGTCGTTTTATTGGGCTGGGTGATCTTTGCCAATGAGAATATTGCGGATCTGGGACGTTATTTTCTTACGATGTTTGGTGCGAACGGAGCATTGTACAACCAGACAGCTATATATCAATGGTATACCCACATCCCTCTTTTGATCGTATTGATCATTGGATCAACAAAACTGCCTAAACAGCTGCTTCGTAAGGGCTGGACACGGCTGAAGCTTATAGATGCGATCTCGTCTCATCAGGAACAGATACGATTTGTGGCGGCAAGTATATTTACGGTGTTGGTGTTGTATTGCAGTGTGGCATTTTTGGTAAGCGGATCGTATAATCCGTTTTTGTACTTCAGATTTTGAAAGTAGCATTGATCGCAGAGCAAAATCTCCTGTTTTGTGAGCGGTCCTTTGCCGTGGAACGTCTGCGGAATGGAGGATTAGAATGAAACGTCACTGGTATATGATATATTTTGGGCTGATCATAGGAGGCCTGTTTACACTTGGCATAACCATGTTTATCAGACCGGCAAAACATTTTTCAGAAAATGAAAATCGTGTTCTGCAGCAGATCCCCGCATTTTCACTTAATAGTTTCGTGCAGGGACAATATCAGGAAAAATTAGAGAAAGGCGCAGATGACCAATTTCCGGGGAGAGATGGGCTTATGGCAACCGCATCTATATGCAAACGTATGATGGGGCAGAAGGATATTGGAGACACCTATTTGGGAAAAGATCATTATTATCTGGCCAAAAAGACCGAAGATTCTATAGATATGTTTCGCTATATGGAAAATCTGCGATATGTGGAATATGTGGGTAGTCAGAGAGCGTCAAAATCCACGCTGCTTCTTGTACCTGACGCCGGAACGATATTGGCAGACAAGTTGCCTGCACAGGCACCGTTTTATCAGGCTGCGGCGCTGTATCGTGCTGCCGGTTCGGTATGCAAGCAGACTACATTTGTAGACATTCGACAGGCAATGAATGAACAGAAAAAGTCGGAACAATTGTATTACCGCACAGATCATCACTGGACCTTGGCAGGAGCTTATGTGGGTTATCAGCAGCTTTGCCAGCCGTTACACTTGACAAAACAGCCCTATGAGCATTTCAAGCCTAAGATGGTCAGCAAAAACTTTTTGGGAACATTACATTCCCGTGTGCTTGGTGCAGATGCCAAAGCAGATACGATCTATGCGGTGGATCATTTACCGGAGATCTCTTCGGTGGTGTGCGATGGTAAGGAAAAGCACACGATCTATGATGTCAGCAAATGTAGTACAAAGGATAAATATGCGTACTTTTTTGGCGGAAATTATGGGAAAGTTACGATCAAGATGTCAGAACAAAATCACACAGGAAAGAATCTGATCGTGTTTAAGGATTCTTTTGCCAACTGTCTGGTGCCTTTTTTGCTGGAACAATATGATCAGGTAACTATGATCGATTTACGGTATTACCGAAAATCTGTAATAAACATTCTACAGCAGAAGAAAGATGCGGAAATCTTATTTTTGTATGAAATGAGCAATTTTGCAGAAGATAATAATATATGGAAACTTACAAAATAGAAGAGTTGGACGAAAATCATATGTATAAAGGGAATGATGTATTCACATAGGGATTTCATGGTTAATATACGATCGGGCGCTGCCTTTTTTTGGTAATCATGTAATATCATTTGACAAAATTTAATAATGTTGTTATAATTTGTAATGAAATGTAACATATTTGTAACAAATTACAGGTGAAAGGTATGGTAACTATCGTGATTAGAAAAAATTTAGTGAAGAAAGCAGCGGGGGTCAGTGTTGCTTGTGCACTTACTATAGGAATGAATGTTGTGATTGCAGGCCCGGAGGAGAGCACCTTATTTCAGCAGATGGGGCTGATAAAAACAGCAGCAGGAGCTGAGGTTACGAATGCTACAGTTGCTCCGGCAATTGCACCGACACCAATCTCTATTAATAATCAGAAACGTGTAACATTAAATCAAGTTGTTTCGGATGAGTTCGTAGGACCGGTGCTTCCAAGTGCAACGCCGACAACAACACCGGCACCAACGGCAAAGCCAACGGTAAAGCCTGTCGCCAAAAGATATCGCAGCCTGGTCTTATCCGTTGCTAAAGATTATGTTAATGTGCGTAAGAGCAGCAGTACAGACAGTAAGGTGATGGGGAAACTTCATCGTGGAAGTTCTGCAAAGATCTTAAAAGTAAAAGGTGACTGGGTTAAGATCCGTTCCGGTAAAGTAACCGGATATGTTAAGAAAGAGTACGTGGCTACAGGAGCTCGTGCAGAGAAATTGTCCACACGTTTTGGTAAGAATTACGCTGTAGTTAAAAAGGGAACAGATACCTTAAATGTGCGCGAAGAAAAGAATACAAAGTCCGATATCGTAACACAGATTACGGATGGAGATGATGCTATCGTGAAGAGTATCTCAAAGGACTGGGTAAAGATTAAGACAGACAGTGGAAAAGTTGGTTATGTGGCAAAAGAGTATGTGTCTACAACACTGAAATTTAAGCATGCAGTATCTGCAGCACAGAAGAAAGCTTCTGAGAGTGCAAAGTCAACATCTACGGCAAAGGAACCATCAGGCAAGAGCGGCAGCGCAGTTGTTAAGTATGCATTACAGTTTGTCGGCAATCCTTATGTTTGGGGTGGAACCAGTTTGACTGGTGGTGCAGACTGTTCCGGATTTACTATGAGAATTTATGAGAAGTTTGGATATAGCCTTCCACACAGCTCAGCAGCACAGGCCGGATATGGACGCAGCGTAAGTATGAGCAGCTTGCAGCCCGGAGATCTGTTGTTTTACAAACATGGCAGCAGCATTGGCCATGTGGCTATGTATATTGGTGGGGGACGTATTGTTCATGCAGCCGGCAAGAAATGGGGTATTGTGACAGCTAATGCATTTTATCGTACTCCATGCTGTGTCCGCAGAATCCTTGGTTGATCATATATAATGATCAAGATGTCGAAAGTTCAATTTCATCATATAATTAAAATACCGTAAAAACAAATTAAACAGCGCTTCCTCTATTAACTTCAGAGGAGGCGCTGTTTTGTTGTTCTTTATTATTGCAGGATAAGCGTTGGATCGTTATTTTGAAAAGCTTATCGTATGATGTTTGTAGTTAGAAATCAAAGAAGTTTTTGCCGAAACTTTCCTTGGTTCGTTTATGGCGTTTATGATACTGTACTCCTTTTTTGCGTTTTTTAGTATTTTCTTTTCGAGGAGTATGTTTCTCATAATGCTTGCTGTGATTTCGACGTTCTGATCTTGGAGCAAAATCGTCGCGGTTGCGGTTTTTTTTCTGCTTCGCATGATGACGTCGACCGCCACGACTTTGGTAGCCACCGCTTCGTTTGCGTCCTCGGCGTCTGTGGCTTGGTGTCAGGTTGCGCAACAGGACCGCAATAATGATGATCAACAACAATGCGATGATGATAATGATCACACTTCCTAAAAGTTGATTGTGAAAAACGCTTCCGACCTTGCGGGACAACTGATTCGCAGCATCTGCAATATTGCGGAACAGTTTTTTTTGTATTTTGTGCTTGGAGTTATTGGCTTCCATATTTGCAATCTTGGCGTTCACCAGATTTCGTGAAGCTTCATCTAAGTGTTTTGTCGAATCAGAGTTCGTATATATAATGTTAGAAGCTCCAACAGTTTTATTGCCATACGTATAAGTAATCTGGCCGATCACATTGTCACCATCATGAAGTTTCACATTTTTATTGTAGGTGATCGATTGCTTTGCAGCAGAAAGTGGTATTCCCTTTGGGAGAACAACACAGGCACCATCCGCCAGGCGGACCGGAGACTCGTCTGCATTAAAGTAACTGCCATAGTTGTTAAACAGATCGGCATTGATCTGCTCATTTTCCTGATTTACGGTGTATTTTTGATACTTTTCAAACCCATAATTCAACAATTTGGTCGTGTCCGTGTATTCGTTTGGCTCGCCCTGTTTTGGTCCGGCAGCTTTCATAATGACGCAGACAAGTTCCATTCCATTTTTTTCACCATAAGTGACCAAAGTGTTTTGAGCAACGTGGGTGTAACCTGTCTTGCCGCCAATGGCATACTTGTATTCGTATTTAGGATACCGCCATCCATTGATCATCTGATGATGATTTTGCCATGTGCGTTCCTGTTTGTGCTTATTTGTTTTGGCACAGACATATCGTCTTGTACCACAGGCTTTGCGAAAGGCGGAAGATTTCATTGCCTGTCGGGCAATCACTGCCATATCATAAGCGGTTGTGTAGTGCTTCGGATCAGGCAAGCCATTTGGATTGTTAAAGTGTGTATCCTTTAATCCAAGATCTTTTACGCGTTTGTTCATTAATCCGACAAAGTTACTGATACTGCCGGAAATGTGTTCGGCAACTGCCAGACATACTTCATTGGCAGATTCCAACATGATCGCATTCAAGCATTGCTCTACTGATAACTTTTCGCCGGGCTCGGAAAAAATAGTGGAGCTGCCGGTTTCGATACCATATGCAGCAGTTGATGAGACTGTTACGGTTTCATTCATGGAAGTATTTTCTGCTAAGAGCATGGATGTCAGGATCTTAGTAATACTTGCCGGATAATGTTTTTTGTGAGAGTTTTTTTCATATAATATTGTGCCCGTTGACAATTCCATAACAATTGCCGAATCACTGGACAAAGAGTTCTTTTTTGGTCCGGATGGCCATTTGGTCTGTGTCGCCTGAGCCGTTGCAGCGTTGGCAGGGATGGTTAAGGTTGTGATTCCGGTACCGGTTAGCAGCATGACACCACAAAGCAGCAAAGCAACCGTTCGTTTTAGCTTCAACGTTTTCCTCCGTTCTGCGCACCTCTTAAGATAAGCCACTGTAATAACAGCGGTGGAACAATATTTGCGCAAAGTACGCGGAGACGCAAATATCAAAAAAGTAAGAACTTCTTAAATTTGTATAAAGTGGTTTAAGAAACGTATCCGAATGTGCTATACTGTAACAAGCCACTTTATGCGAAAAGAAAAGCACTCCCAGTAGGAATCGAACCTACAACTGCCCCTTAGGAGGGGGCTGTTATATCCATTTAACTATGAGAGCACACAGCACTAATTTTAGCATAGTGCAGGGAGTGCGTCAAGAAATGCAAAGCAGATTGAGCAGTGCTACAATAGAAAGGACATGAGTGAATAGTATGGCAGAAGAGAACAACAATAAAGATAAAAATAATGAATACGAAGATATATGCTACGTATGCAGAAGACCGGAGAGTAAGGCCGGCAAAATGATGCGTTTGCCACAGGGAATCTGCATTTGTAATGATTGTATGCAGAAGACCTTTGACTCCATGACGGGACTTCCGAATATGGGAATGCCGTATATGGATATGTTTAATATGGCACAGCCGCCACAGTATGAGGATATTCCGGAACGTCAAAAGCTCAAAAAGAAGAAACCCAAAGAGAAGAAAAAAGCTGCAGAGGGAGAAGAGGTTTTTGATATTCAGCATTTGCCGGCACCGCATGTGATCAAAGGAAGACTGGATGAATATGTAGTCGGTCAGGAATATGCCAAGAAAGTAATGTCGGTTGCGGTCTATAATCATTATAAACGCGTGCTGACGGATACTATGGACGATATTGAGATTGAGAAGTCTAATATGCTGATGATCGGACCAACCGGCTGTGGTAAAACATATCTGGTGAAAACACTTGCAAGGCTGTTGCAGGTGCCGTTAGCGATCACAGATGCAACGTCCTTGACTGAGGCGGGATATATTGGTGATGACGTGGAAAGTGTTTTGTCGAAATTGCTTGCTGCGGCAGACAATGACGTGGAAAAAGCAGAGCGAGGCATTGTTTTTATCGACGAGATTGATAAGATCGCCAAGAAGCAGAATTCCAAGAGTCGAGATGTCAGCGGCGAGTCAGTACAGCAGGGAATGTTGAAGCTGTTAGAGGGTGCCGATGTGGAAGTGCCGGTAGGCGCAACGAATAAAAATGCCATGGTGCCAATGACAACAATTAATACGAGAAATATATTGTTTATCTGCGGCGGCGCATTTCCGGAGCTGGATAAAACGATCAAAAATCGTTTGACCAAACAGTCCGCAATTGGTTTTATGTCAGAACTCAAAGACAAATATGATGATGATGCCAATATTTTAGAGCAGGTGACAACAGAGGATTTGCGGGAATTTGGTATGATTCCGGAGTTTTTGGGACGTCTTCCGGTGGTGTTTACGCTCCAGGCAATGACGGAGGATATGCTGGCACAAGTACTTACACAGCCTAAAAATGCGATTTTGAAGCAATATCAGAAACTACTTGCTTTAGATGAGGTGGATCTGCAATTTGATGATGGTGCAATCCGTGCGATTGCTAAGCAGGCGGCAGAGAAAAAGACAGGCGCGCGTGCTTTGCGTGCGATCATTGAGAAATTCATGCTGGATATTATGTATGAGATCCCGAAAGATGATCTGATCGGTCGCGTGACGATCACGGAAGATTATATTAATCATGAGGGGGCGCCTCGTATTGAAATGCGGGAAAGCGGAGAAGCGAAATTATTGACACAACGACAAGAATAATATGATCACGGTGAGCATATATATAGAAGTGATCGTATTTCCTTGTGAGGTGAAATACCTATGACCGACTGTGAACAGCAGATTTATTCCAATGAATATCAGGATTATTTGATAGAACACACTGGTGACGAAGCATTGATCAAGCAGTGGTATGATACGGATTGTGTACAATTCGCCAGCCGGAGGTTTGCAGTGATCTATCAAGCGGCAACAGTTGAGGATGCGGGAATTCGTGCACGTTTTCTACAAAGGCCGCGTTGCTACGGTCTGCTCTCCTCGGAACAAATATTGAACGAAATAGGAGTGTCGGCAGTCAGAAGACTTCCGGCACTCGAATTGTTTGGAAATGGTGTATTGGTAGGGTTTGTTGACACGGGGATCGATTATACGCACCCGGCGTTTATGAATGCAGACGGGTCTAGCAGGATCTTAAGTATATGGGATCAAACGATAGAAGGTGGTGAGAAGAAGCCGAAAGGTTTTGCGTATGGCTGTGAGTATAGCAATGAACAGATCAATGAAGCAATCTCGGCGAGCAATCCTTATGAAATCGTTCCGAGCCGAGATACGGAGGGGCATGGAACATTTATGGCAGGAGTTGCCTGTGGAAACGAGGCGGAAGATGGGCAATTTTCAGGAGTGGCACCTTCTGCAGCAATCTGTGTTGTGAAATGTAAGCAGGCAAAACAAAATTTAAGAGATTATTATCAGATATCCTCGGAAATTACTTGTTTTAGTGAAGCAGATTTGATTTTGGGCGTTTGTTACCTCTGGCAGAAAGCAGTGCAAATGCGAATGCCTCTTGTGTTGTGCCTTGGTGTTGGTACGAATTTGGGAGGTCATGTCCGTGGCGGTGTGATTGGAGAATTACTGCGGGATTATGGGGATTATCGCGGTACTTTTGTGGTAACGGCAGCAGGGAATGAGGCGAACACAGCGAGACACTATGAAAGTGGCGTTATTTTGCAGGGAGGCAGCGAAGAGGTTGAGTTAGAGGTTGCCGAGGGAAGAGACGGATTTGTGATGGAGCTGTGGAGCGATGCAACGCAGGTATTTTCGATAGGTTTGATCTCACCAAGCGGCGAATATAGTGGAAAAACGGTGCCGAGACAGGCAGAAAAGCGAGTGATTTCTTTCCTATTTGAAAATACAGTCGTGGAAATTCAGAATCTTTTGATCGATCAGGAAAACGGGGACGAATGCATTTTGCTGCGTTTTTTGCAGCCGCAGGAAGGTGTTTGGAAAATTCGTGTTTTTAATGAACAAAATATGCCGGGCAGATTCCATATATGGCTGCCGATGTACGAATTACTTCCGGGAGATACACGATTTTTGCGTTCAGATCCCAATACGACAATCTGTGATCCGGCGAATAATCTTGGAGTTATTACAGTGGCTTATTATGATTCAACAACGCGCGGCATTGCAGTTGATTCCAGCCGTGGTTTCAGTCGTGATGATTACATCAAGCCGGACGTGGCGGCACCGGGCATTCAAGTTTTAGGACCAGTTGCATTTACCGGAATGACGCCGGCAGATACGCAGAGACAGCGAGCGGAAGAGGCACGTTATGGTATGCGAAATGGTTCCAGCATTGCTGCAGCTTTGACGGCGGGCACAGTAGCCCTACTGGCAGAATGGGGTATTGTGAAACGCAATGACTTGTCCATGGATACGACAACTATTAAAAAGTATTTGATCCGGGGGACAGATCGGACAGGGCGCGAGTTTCCAAATCGAATGTGGGGATATGGATTTCTGAATCTATATGGGGTGTTTGATGCACTTCGTCCGAAGTAAGTGCTTTTACATCGCGCAAAAGTACGCGGTAACGCAGATAGGCAGCGTTCAATTGATAGATGTAACTGTCGATCAAGTCAGGCTCCTGCACAGAATCCAGCCCGGCATACGCATCTGTCAGATTTTTTTGTGCTTCTAATAATGATTTTTTAAGGAACTTTTCTTTTTTGGGAAGTTCCTTTTTCTTTTCCAATAATCTCATGGCTACATTCATCCTTTCTACCTCCATCTTTTGTAATAGTATAGACCAAATACTGTTAATTTATTCCTGTCCTAAAAAAGAATAAAACGAATAAATATATAGTGTTATCTGAAAAAAATGACAGAAAGAAAGGGGTAGATTGCTATGTTTGCCATGTTGATTGTGGTAATTGCGTTTTTGGTGGTCAAGGTAATTGGGTATGGGGCTTTGTCCTGGATGCAGTACCTTTCGGAAGTGTTGCTCCGATGTCTGTCAGGCCTTATTGTTCTATATGTCTGCAATTTTTTTATGTGTTATCTGAACGAAAATCTTATCGTCAATATTAACGAAATCAGCCTGACAATTTCGGCATTTTTCGGGTTGGCAGGGGTGTTCCTTTTATACTGTTTTCGTTGGATTTTACTAATAGTCTAGATATAGATTTGGCATATTTGCACAAAAATTGTACCGGTTGACAGGGCTGGAAGTGGGGTGCTATAGTTGCGGCACGCTTCACCAAGCTGATGTCTGCAGGAGTGCAAAGGCATGTTGGGAGTACCTGCAGTCGGAAAGCTTGGGATAGCGAATAGGGACGGAGACGGTGAAGATACGAATGGGAACTGTAATCTTACTGTCAAGTTGTAAATGGGAGGTGTGTAGGTGAAGAAGATCGTTGTAGCAATGTATGATGAGGAAGGATATACGAGACGTTTGGCTGACTACTTTTGTCAGCATCAGAAGAATCTGTTTGATGTCCGGTTGTTTACAAGTGAAGAAAGCCTGCGCAAATTTTTGATAGGGCAGGGAACGGAGCTGTTGATTACCGGAGAGCGGGACTGGGAACTGTTTCGCGGGATCAACCATGGTATTCACCGCTTAATATTGCTGTCCGATGGACAATGTGTCAGAGAAGACAATGGACAGGCTGTGTTGTTTAAGTATCAATCTGCGGAAAGTATGCTGCAGGAGGTACTGGCGATCGTGGCTGACGATGAGGAACTTAAGGTTCCCCTTCCCAAAAAGCAGATGAAGGGGACAGAGTTTGTCGGAGTATTTGCACCGTATGGTGGAGCTGGTGTGACATCGATGGCACTACAATTGGCTCAAAAGTATAGTGCACAGACCCGTTGTCTTTATCTGAACTTTGAAGTGTTTGATGGAAAGGTTCTGACAGATGATGAGCGCAATAATGACATATGGAATGCCAATATGTGCAGAGGAATGTCAGACCTGATCTTTTTTCTGCGGCAGAGACAGGAGAAAACAGCGGTCAAGTTACAGTCGCTTATTCGTCGCATTGGAACAATAGAAGGGATTGCTGCAGTGGAGGATTACAGGGATCTGTATGAATTATCTGCGAAAGACTTGGAACGACTGCTGCTCGTATTGGCAGAAGATACAGAGTATGAAAAAGTTGTCTTTGATATTGGATTTTTCGGGGATGGTTCAATGGAATTGTTGAAATGCATGGATAAGTTATTCGTGCCGCAGCCTGCGACGAGATCTCAGCAATGCAAGTGTAAATCCTGGGAGGCATTGCTTAAAAAGGAGGGATTGGAGGAGTGTCTGGCAAAGATGCAGTATGTGGCAGTCAATCGCGGCAGGATCTGACAAAGATCAAGGAGTGTATCAGGGAAGATATTATCCGATGCATGAATCGCGAACGTGTTGTTTCTGATGAAGAAATCAAGGACATGATCCAGCAGCGGGTGCTTGATCTGGGGCATGAAATGTATTTTTCCGTTACTCAGAAACAGGAAATGATACAGGGAATTTTTAATTCACTGCGTAAATTGGATATTTTACAGGAAATTCTGGAACAAGATGATGTCACAGAGATCATGGTAAATGGCTATCAGACAATCTTTATCGAAAAGGCGGGAAGACTATACCGCTATCCACATAGTTTTTCCAGTCAGTCGAAATTAGAGGATGTTATTCAACAGATTGTCAGCAGAATGAATCGTGTTGTCAATGAGGCAAGTCCGATTGTGGATGTCAGGCTGGAGGATGGATCACGTGTAAATGTGGTATTACCTCCGGTTGCGATCAATGGACCTATTTTGACAATTCGTAAATTTCCGAATCAGCCGATCACGATCCAAACATTGATCGAGATTGGATCGATAACACGAGAGGCGGCAGAATTCCTAAAAAGTCTTGTTATAGCCGGATACAACATATTTATAAGTGGAGGTACCGGCAGCGGAAAGACTACCTTCTTAAACGCACTGTCATGCTTCATTCCGGAGACGGAACGTTTGATCACCGTAGAGGATTCTGCGGAGCTGCAGATACAGGGAATTGCCAATTTAGTCAGACTGGAAGCCAGGGAGGCTAATTTGGAGGGGAAGAATGCAGTATCTATTCGGGATTTGTTGCGATCAGCATTGCGCATGCGGCCGGATCGAATCATTTTGGGAGAGGTGAGAGATGCAGCAGCGTGTGAGTTGCTGACAGCAATGAATACCGGACACGATGGAAGTTTGTCTACAGGGCATGCCAATAGTCCACAGGATATGTTGAACAGATTGGAGACATTGGTACTTATGGGGATGGACATTCCCCTTGAAGCAGTACGCAGCCAGATAGCTTCTGCAATTGATATTGTGGTGCAATTGGGGCGGTTGCGTGATCGCAGCCGGAAAGTCTTAACGATAGCCGAGGTCGCAGGGATGCAGGAAGGGCATATTGTTCTGCGGGACATATTTCAATTTCAGGAACGAGGGGAAGCAGAGGATGGAACTGTCGTAGGAAATCTGCAGTGGACGGGCGCTAAATTAAGTCAGACCACAAAATTAGAATTAGCAGGTGTGAAAGTTCCTTGTGGATAGAGGAAGATGATGGAAAAATCGTAATATTTTCATAGGCAGGAGATCTGATGGAGGGAATGCAACAGTACATTTCGACAAAAGGGGTGATTCGGTGAAAGGACGCAGCAGATATTTCGAACTCATCAAATGCTTTGGAATATGGGGCATACAGGGGGCTGGAATTGTTTTACTTTTCTTTCGGAGTCTATGGTTGTGTGTACTTGTGAGTTTGGCGACTGCGATCTATGGCGTGATCACAGAGAAGGAACGAGCCAAAAGACGCTGGCAAAATCAGATCAGTATCGAGTTTCGTGAAGGATTACAGGGAATCGCAGCCGCATTACAGGCCGGTTATTCTATGGAAAATGCTTTGGAAGAATCACAAAAAGATCTGGTATTGCTTTACGGGGAACATTCCGTTTTGGTGCCACAGATGCAGAGGATGTCATATGAATTGCAGTTAAATCAACCGATAGAAGAGGTTTTTTATCGGTTTGGGCAATTGACGCAGGTGGAGGACGTTATGCGTTTTGCGCAAGTCTTACATATTGCAAAGAGAACAGGAGGAGATTTGATAGCGATTACAAGAATGACTGCAGATAGGATTAGTGAAAAAATGGAGGTCAAACGGGAAATATTGGTGATGATCGCAGGAAAACAAATGGAGGCACAGATTATGAAACTGATGCCGTTAGCCATTATATTGTATTTCTGGGTGTTCTCTCCGGGATTTTTAGATCCGTTATATCGTTGGGAAGGACGCCCTGTTATGGCAGTTCTTTTACTTGTTTATCTGGCAGCAGCATATTGGATCGATCGCATCAGTCGTATTGAGATATGAATTATCAGGGAAGATCAAACAAATTGGAACATTCATTTTCAGTTATCATATCGTGGCTGCGTTCAAGGTTTTGCGAGAAACAGTTGACATCGTTATCTAAGTTGTATGTTGGTAAAGGAACGGAGGAATTGTTTGTAATATTTCTTCGAAAGAGTGCCAGGTATGCATTGACCGGAATGGTGGTCGCAGGAGTGTTATGTGCATTGTTTGTTATATCTTCATCAAAAAAGCATGAGATTTGGCATGGAAATATGATGGAGCGTTCTGAGGCTGGTGGCAGGGATAAGACCATTGAAATGCAGATTGAGACAGAGGATGGTAAGCAGGATTATACGGTTAAACTTCCTGCACGTAAATTGACAAAGCATGAGATCAAGGAGCAATTCGCGATCGCGAGAGAAAAGGTGCAAAAGTTATATCTTGGTGAAAATAATTCGGCGGATAATATCACATCTTCATTAAATCTGATAGAAACAGTTCCGGATACAATGGTGCAAGTGGCATGGCAGTTAGATAAGGAGGGATTGATTACAGATAATGGCGAGATTGTATGGGCTGAGATTATTAAGCCGTATAAAACAGAAATAACTGCAGAGTTGTCTTGTGAAGATGTGCAGGAGAGTGTCGTTTTAGAATTAACCATACAGCCGCCACAACGGACAAAGTTTGAACAGTGGCTTCAAAAATGGGAGGCTGCATTTAATAAGCGGCTTGAGGATACTGCAAGCGATAAAAGAATCCTTCTTCCGACAAGGGTGGAGGGACGAGAGATTACTTATCGTGATAAAACAGATTCTTATTTGGTGCCATGCGTGGTGGGGATGATCTTGGCAGCGATTGCAGGAATGCTGCTTTACAATAGTCAGATGCAGCAAAATGTCCGTAAACGGGATGAGGAACTATGTAAGGATTACCCGGAAATGGTGGAACAGTTTGTTCTGTTAGTGGGGGCCGGCATGACGATCAAGAGCGCATGGATCAAAATGACAGACGATTATCAATCGGGTCTGGATAGAAAGCAAGCAAAACGTTATTTGTATGAGGAGATGAGTGTGACAGAACGTGAGATGCAGAATGGAATGGGCGAAGAACGTGCCTATGAATTATTTGCAAAGCGGACAGGCATTCTTTGCTATATGAAATTCAGTGCACTTTTGACACAAAATCTTCGGAAAGGTTCAGCAGATATGTTGCGCCTTTTGGAACAGGAAGCACAGGATGCGTTTCAAAAACGCAAGGAACAGGCTAAGGAGGCAGGAGAAAAGGCAGGAACAAAAATGCTGTTTCCTATGATGTTAATGCTGCTGATTGTGTTTGTGATGATTTTATATGCAGCATTTCGCTCCATGTAGCAGAAAGGAAAGAATATGAAGAACAGATGGAAACAATTTTGGAAAGACGAATCGGGAATCGGAGTTGTAGAGATCATATTGATTTTAGTTGTGTTGATCATGCTGGTTGTTATTTTCAGAGAGCAGATTACGGCGATTGTGACAAACGCATTTCAACAGATCAATTCCGGTGCGAGTAAGATCAATACAGGAATATCGATCAAAAAGAAGTAGAGCATGAGTTTGAGATGTGGAAGTGAGAGGAAGTTTTCTGAAGCAATCCCGAAAGGGTGAAGGTGGATGTATTTTGCAGGGAACCGGAAGTGGAGGAGGGATGTGTTTTGTGAAAGGTGCAATTACCGTATTTATGACGCTGCTGTTTGGGATGATCTTGTCATTAGTTCTAGTCACAATTGAGAACGTACGTTTTTTGACAGGGGAAAGTTATGTCAGACTTTCGGCCAAAGGAGCTTTATATGCAGTGTTTGGAGAATACAATCGAGAATTGTATGAAGATTATGGGTTGTTTGGTTATGGAGGATATAGTCAGAAGAATCAGGATGAATTGTCGCGAAATATCGAAAGGCAGTTGCAGACAGCTTTGGGACAGCAGGATAAGGCAGCGTCTTCCGCAAATATTGACTTATATCGCATCCATGACATTTCCTGCACAATTGCGGACATAAAGAGTGTGGCAGACCGCGAGGAGTTGTATCGTCAGATTAAATTGTTTTTAGCAAGTGAAACGGTAGAAGATGTTTTGGATCGGTTGTTTACAAAGGACGATTCCAAAAACTCAAAGGTGGGAGTAGATAGTTTGCGTGATCTTTTTCGAGAGGGTACCACGGCGTGGTCAAAATCATTGGAGCAGACCGAAAAGTATGAGAAAGGGGAGATGGATGATCCGGAAAAAACATCGCCTAAAAGAAAGAAACAGTCTGATAAGGCAGACAGTCAGTTTGCCGGGGAAAATAGGAGGTTTGATGGGGAAGGGGGACAGTTTGCGGAAGCAAATAAGCAATCGGTTAGAAAAACGGAATCCTCTGGGAATGTCATGGATGGGGATGACGGTATGGCAACGCAGGATCATGCAAATGGTGATCCGCTAGAAAGTTTTTGTGACTTGATGAGAGACGGCATCCTACAGTTGGTGTGTGACACGGAGAAGTTGTCGGGAGAGGATCAGCAAGCCAAGAGTATCGGACAAGCGGCGGGTCTGTTAAAAGAACTTTTGAGTACAAAAGAAAGTTTTGATCTGCAGGGCAATTTAACACCAACAGGACAAAAACTATTACTTATGCGTTATGCTTTTTGTGTGTTTTCTTACTATACAACGGATCGCAATCGGTCGACCAGATGCGGGTTAGAATATCTGATCGAAGGGAAAGAAAACGAAAAGGACTGTATGCTTGGTATTGTAAATCGCATGTTACTTTTACGTACAATGATCAATTATGCGTACGTGAATACGGATGAGCAGTTGAAAGCAGAAAGTCTTGCCACTGCGACTGTAATTGCGGGGGCAACAGGTCTTCCGCCGGTCATACAAGCAATCAACCAGACTATTTTATTGATCTTGGCAGTCGAGGAGAGCTTGATTGATATAACTGCATTATTATGTGGTTATAAGGTGCCATTATTCAAACAGCACGCATCTTTTCAAATGCGTTATTCGGAAATATGTATGGTTTCAAAGAGCTTTTTGCGAAAAAAAGCAGAAATATACAAGAAAGGCGGTGGTGTCATAACGGGAAAGGCGATGTCATATATGCAGTATTTAGGGATGCTTATGGCTTTAACTGCGGAGAAAAGTATGCGGGAACGAGCAATATCATTGATCGAGACGGATCTTCGCGAGCGATACAACCAGACTTTTTGTATAGATCAATGTATTGATCTGGCAAAAGTGAAAGTGGTATATCGGCAGTCTTTGTTCTGGAGTATGTCCCAATTGGGCGTTGTGCAGGAACAGCGACAGTTAGAGGTGATGTATCAATATTAATAGAAGTGCTGTTTGTTACAGCAAAAAGTCGAGCAGGATGTTCTCTGGCATTTCTGCGCTTACAATCTAAGAATTAAAATCTTTATCATAGGTCAGACTCTCTTTTGCATAACCTAATGTCAGAGGATGTCCTACTCGACTTTTTGCAAATCTGTTGGGAAAGGCAGGTGGTAATTTGGGTGCATCAGAACAAACAAGATCCTAACATGGATTATCACAGCAGATTGACCATGTGCCGTGGGGCATTGACGGTTGAAGCAACATTTGTTGTTCCTATTTTTTTCTTAGTGTTTTGCAGCTTTTTGTATCTGTTTCAGATTTTGCAGGAGCAGAGGCAGATTCAGGAACAATTGGTAACGGTGGCAGAGCGATATGAAAGTTTGGGCATTAGAACACCAATACTTCAAACGGATAAGGGCGATAAATGGCTGGTAAACTGGAAAATATCGGGGGACAGCGGAACTTGTGAGTGTATATGGCGAAAAAGTGTGCCGATGATCGGTGAGTGGTTTCAAATAACGCTGTATCAAAGAATGCCGCTTCACAATTATAGTGGACATTCTATGATCAGTACAGACCGAGCAGCGGATAGCTGCGTCTATCTTGCCCGAAATGGGACAGTGTACCATCTTAGATTGGATTGTACATATCTAAAGCTTGGGATCCGTCAGGTAACAGGAAAATTAGTGGAAAAGGAACGTAATCGTTCGGGCGGCAAGTACAAAGCATGTGAGTTGTGTGCGGATGGGCAGCAGCTAACAGCACAGATGCAATGGTATATTACGCCGTATGGTGATAGATATCATAAGGAGAAAGATTGTGCGGGACTGCGTCGTTCTATCCGCAAATTAAAGAAATCGCAGGTGGGGGATTTGCCCGCATGCAGTAAATGTGGGAGGGAGTAGATGGTATTTGTAAACAGTAGTTTGTTAATGACATTAGGCGTATGCAGCGTATATGATCTGCGTTATCGAAGGATACCTGCCATTGTCGTGGCGGTCACGACATTGTATATCGCTGTGACATTGGGCGTTATGGGATGCCTTACGCCGATTCGAATTGTGGGAGCAGCAGTATTATGTATGTTCCTTGAATTGCTATGCATTGCAAGCAGAGACAAAATTGGCACAGGTGATGCGATTATGATCGGCATGATACAGTTGGCACTTGGGATGCGGCAAAATATGCTTGTTCTGTTGGTGACATTTAGTATGGTTTTTATTACAGCCTGCATTTTGTATATGGTTTGCCGGGTTGATAAAGATCTGGAGATCCCATTGGCACCCTATTTGCTGGTAGGGGTAGGAGTGGTGTTGTTTGCAGAGGTGTTGCAATGAGGTGGAAAGGAAGTTATACAGTTGAAGCGGCATTTGTCATCCCGATAGTATTAGGTGTCATATTTGTATTATTATACGCATTATTTTGGGTGCATGATCAGTGTGTTCTGCAGGCAAATATACAGAACGGATTGATACAATACAGTGATACTGGAAAGGAATTGCCAACTAACGAGGAGTGGAAGCGCACCTTGCAGCAAAATCTCTGGATGGGGAATGTGACGGAAACAGCAATTTCCCACAAAAGGACGGTGTGGCGAGGGCAGGCAAAGCTGGAATCTGTATGGCAGAATAATCTTACAGCAATCTTTTTTGCTGATAGTCAAAATTCCGTGTATTGTTTGGAATGGGATGAACAGCAGCCATCGGATATAGTACGATTTCGCCGGAAAGGAGAATCTGATGATAGAGATTGAACAGGGTACCGGAAAGTATGTTACCATTGCAGCAGACGAAGAAACTGCACTGCGATGGTCAGGAGATATCGGATTCAAGATGATGCAGTACAACCAGATTCGGGGTGTTCTGCCCATAAGCCAGCAGTACATTGATGAAAGGCTGCATGTCTACTATGAAGTAAATAAAATGCAAACGCTGGAATCGGTGTATGCAGAAGCCGGCTTATCTGTGGACAAGGCGTTGAAGATCCTGCTTTCATTGCTGCAGACAGTACAGGGGGCAGAGCAGTATTTTTTATCGGCAGAACAGTTTGTATTAAATGAACAAATGGTATTTTTAAGTCGGGACAACAGCAGAATATGGCTCTGTTACCATCCGGATCATGATGTGGAGATCGCAGAGGGAGTGCGAGCCGTCATGGAATTTTTAATGAAACGGATATTGCACTCAAACAGAACTGCCACGGCCTCTTTTTATGGCTTGTATGATATGGTTTGTGAACGGAGATGCACCATGGCAGAATTGGCAGAGCATATAATACGACAGCAGAGCGTATCGCAGGAACAGACGAAACAGCCAAAAGATGTGTCTCGAGCCTTGCAGCCGAAAGCTGATAGTAAATTGCAGCTATCCCTTCACGGAAAGCGGGCTTTACCACAACAGACCCTGCAGAGTATATGTGTGCCTGCTGTTATATCGCTGTTAAAACCGGAGGTGCACATAGGACGTCTACAGACAGAGGATGTTTGCATTCCGATAGATTATATTAGCAGAGAGCATGCAGTCTTGTATATTGATGACGATCAAATACAGATTGAAGACTGTGACTCTGCAAACGGAACCTTCTTAAACGGAGAGCAACTTATGCCACATGTCAGAACAACATGTAATCCCGGAGATCTCATTTCGTTTGCTGATATAACATACGACATCTGTTGACGATGTTAACTATTTTGAAAAACTGACTGGCAGGTCGACATATTCTGTTTTGATAACAATATAAGGATAGGAACTGCGCTCATCAGGATTGTCGCTTTTGGGACCGAATAATTCGGTATCAAAATACAGTCCATCCTCTCGCTTGCAAAAATCATTTACCGTGATCTTATAGCCGCCACAAGACTGCTTGCCATAGCCTCTGACAACATAAAGGTAAGATTGATCGGTGAAAGTAAGTGAAAACGGATTCTTTTTGCGCTCGTTGATAAGGCTTTGCAGTTCTTCTGGAATGTCGGAACCCGTTATTACCGTGAAGTCTGCATCTGCAATCTTGTCGGGAGGGTTTTCCTTAGAACATCCGCAAAGCATAATACAGGTTAAAATGATCACAGTCATCATACGATAGAAGTGTCGCATAAACAATTGCTCCTACTCGTTGTTATTGATATTTTATGCGGGGGTCAGAATATATATTCAATTTGATTTTTGCACTACAATAGTATATAATAAGCGTGCGGAGCATGATGTGTCGGGAGGACGGGAGTTCTTTTGGCGTCGGCAATTTTAGGAGGGCCTAGGAGAATGAAGGAAATCAACAAAGAAGAATTCAAAAAAGAAATTGAGGATTACGTAAAGGTTTTATTTCGTAAGACAATCAAGGAAGCTGACCAGCGACAGTTGTTTCAGGCGGTTTCATATGCGGTAAAAGATTTTATTGTTGACCAGTGGATGGCAACGCACAAGACATACGAAGAGAAGGATGTCAAGACAGTATACTATTTGTCTATGGAATTTTTGATGGGACGTGCTCTTGGCAATATAATCATTAATCTGAAGGGAAATAAAAAAATTAAGGAAGCTGTAGAAGAGCTGGGATTAGATTTGGATGTTATCGAGGATCAGGAACCG
>ERZ824598.1282-NODE-1282-length-33101-cov-5.501967_pt1 | contig 33101 bp, 28 predicted proteins | sample MGYA00519934_ERZ824598 | MGnify/ENA primary metagenome ERZ824598 (study PRJEB31778, sample SAMEA3449177) | human gut metagenome | biome: human gut; feature: human-associated habitat; material: faeces | place: United Kingdom | collected 2010/2012 ...
AGCTGCCGCTTCCCACCGTCCTGTCGAAATATCACAGAGCATTGAAAAAGATGCGAATTTTTCTGGAAGGAGATGACGCCCGATGACCAATGAAAAAATGGAGCAGAGACTGGCTGCGGCGCTTGAAAAGACCGCGCCGGACGATGTGAGCGGCGTTCTCTCCCGCTGTGAAGCGCGGAAAGGAACGGTAATCAACATGAAAACGAAGAAACCGACAAAGAGGAAATGGACATCGCTCATTGCCGCCTGCCTTGCGGTAATGCTGCTCGGCGGCGGGGGACTGTTCTACCAGCGAGCGAACGCGGTTGCGTCCGTGGTGTCGCTGGATGTGAACCCGAGCATTGAGCTGAAGGTGAATCGGAGCGAAAAGGTGCTCGTCTGTACGCCGCTCAACGAGGATGCAAAAGCCATTCTTGCGGATATGAGTAATGGTGCCGACCTCAAGGGCGCAAAGCTCGACGTGGCGGTGAACGCCATCGTGGGCAGTCTCGTGCGAAACGGTTATCTCGACAGCATTTCCTCCGCCATTATGATCTCGGTGGAGGACAAGGATACCGCTCGCGCGGAAAAACTCCAGCGCGAGCTGACGAGCACCGTGGACGGTGTTTTGCAGACAAGCGAATCGAGGGCGTCCGTCCTGACGCAGACGATTACGCAGGACGCGGGACTTACGCAGCAGGCGCGGGAAAACAGCATTTCGACCGGAAAGGCGGCGCTGGTGAACCGTGTGCTTGCACTCAACGCCACGCTGAAGTTTGACGCGCTGGCAAAGCTCTCGGTCGAGGAGCTCAAGGACCTCGCCGAAGCGGGTGCACCTGCCATGCCCATCGGTATGGATGCAGCCCGCACCGCTGCGGAGGAGTATGCCGGAACGACGGCGGTGGATTCCGTTACAGCGGAGGTCGATCCCGAACTCGACGAATCCCCTGCGCACTATGAGGTCGAGCTGCACACGGCATGGGGCGAGTTTGAGTATCTGGTGGATGCCTACACAGGGAAGGTGCTCAGCGGGCAGAAAGATTTATTGGCTGCCGTTTCCGCATCGAATGAAACGACGAAGCCCTCTGGTCAAAAGCCCGCGCCGTCCGGAACGGTGCAGGATATCGGCTACACCAAGGCAAAGTCCATCGCCCTGAACCATGCGGGCGTGAGTGAAAATGAAGCGTATGACATGGAGATCGAGCTGGACGATGAGGACGGCACGCTCGTCTACGAGGTCGAGTTCAAGTCCGGCGGCATGGAGTATAGCTACGAGATCAACGCTGCCACCGGCGCAATCCTCAAGCACGAGACGGAGCTGGATGACTAACATCATAGTAGCCGAGAAAACAGGTAATAAGCAATAAGAAAAAGCCTTTACAAAACTCATAAAATCTGATATAATATTATCAAGAATTAAAAGAGAGGAGGGGCGCGAGTAGTCTGGAAAATATCCAGATTGTCGCACCCTTCCACTGAGAAGTCTGAAACCGTAAGGTTTCGGACTTCTTTTTTTCTGTTTGACCCTTTATTTGACCCTTTAACCGTTTTGCAGCTTCTTCCCACAGATGGCGTGCTGTATAATAGGCTTCCATTCGATTTGCACTGTCCTGTTTCAGCACCAGTGAAAAAGGGCAAGGGAAAAGCTCCTCAACGCTTTTCCCATGCCCTTTTGCATCTGTCATGGTGTACAGCTTAGCACCAGTTATTTGAGTGGCTCCTCGCCGCGGTGCAGATCATTCCAATCGCTGACGAATTCGTCGGGGGTCCAGTCGATGTCATCGTTTTCGGGGTGCGTGATGAGGCCGTCGGCCGCGGCGGCGATGGCGATGGCCTCGCCGCGGGGAAGGGAAGAGAGATATCTGACGCGGATATCGCTGATGAGCTCCCAGTAGGCGGCGCGGGCAAAGGCGTCGATATTCGCAGCCTTGATGCCGAGAAGGCCGACGAGCGGTTCCTGCTCGTGGGCGTCGTACTGATCCTGAAGCGTCTCGAAAATATCGCCCGCGTCGCCGCCGTACTTGGTCAGAAGAGAAATGAGGTTCGTTTCGGGAAAAAGCTCCTGAAAACGTGCGGAAACGGAATTGGTAGGCATAATGGTTCTCCTTGCAGATTCATTGTGTTACCCATAGTGTCACACAACGGGGCGTAAAAGTCAACATGGATGAAATCACTCGCCGCGCGGGCTGCGATTCTGGTCATGCGGCGGTTGACAGTGCAGGTCAACTCGTGCTATGATACGAAAACCAACAATCATACTATGTTTGTGGATGCAAAAGGTGTAACGCAGACATTTTTCCAACGTCAGGCGAAGGATCGGCGAGAGCCGATAAGAATAGCTTGACGATCAATCTGCTTGAATTTTTCAAAATCGGGGAGAGAGTATGCCCAATCAGTTTTCAAGAACGCAGCTGCTTTTAGGTCAGGATGGCATGGAGCGGCTGTACAACGCCCGCGTAGCCGTGTTCGGCATCGGCGGCGTGGGCGGCTACACGGTGGAGGCGCTGGTGCGCAGCGGCGTCGGCACGCTGGACCTCATCGACGACGACCGGGTGTGCCTGACGAACGTGAACCGCCAGATCTTCGCCACACGCAAGACCGTGGGACAGTACAAGGTGGACGTGGCGGAGGAGCGCATCAAGGAGATCAACCCGAACGCAGTTGTCCACACTTACAAGACGTTTTACGCGCCGCAGACGGCGGATCAATTTGACCTCACGCAGTATGACTACATCGTGGACGCCATCGACACCGTGACCGGCAAGCTGGAGCTCATCGAGCAGGCGCAGAAAGCGGAAACGCCCATCATCAGCAGCATGGGCGTGGGGAACAAGATGGACGCGTCCGCGTTCGAGGTGACGGACATCTACAAGACCTCTGTCTGTCCGCTGGCGAGAGTGATGCGCCGCGAGCTCAAAAAGCGCGGCATCAAAAAGCTGAAGGTCGTCTACTCCAAAGAGCCGCCCATTACGCCGCTGGACGACATGTCCATCAGCTGCCGGACACACTGCATCTGCCCGCCGGGCACGGCGCGCAAGTGCACGCAGCGGCGGCAGGTTCCGGGCAGCAACGCCTTTGTGCCCGCCGCGGTCGGCCTGATCGTCGCGGGCGAGGTCGTGAAGGACCTGACCGAGTGGGAGAGATCGCTATGATCTATTTTGATTACTCCGCCAACACGCCGGCAGACCCTACCGTGCTGGACGCGTTTTATCAAACGGAGCGGCGCTATATCGGAAACCCAAATTCCACCCATCCCGCAGGGCGGGCAGCGCAGGTGGAAATGGCCCGGGTGACGGACGGCATCGCGGAACTTCTGGGCGCAGCGCCCGAGGAGATCATCTACACCTCCGGCGCGAGCGAATCCAACAACCTTGCGCTCAAGGGCATCGTGCAGGCGTCCCGCCATGTGGGAAAGCGCATCATCTCCACGGCGCTGGAGCATTCCTCCGTGGGTGGTGCGCTGTCCGCATTGCAGCAGCAGGGCTGCGAGGTCGACCTCGTGGACATCCGGCGGGACGTCACCATTGATTTGGCACATCTGCGCGAGCTTTTGCGAAAGGACACGGTGCTCGTCGCCATCTGCGCGGTGGACAGCGAACTCGGCACGGTGCAGCCGATCCAAGAGATCGCGGATATTTTGAGAGACTATCCCAACTGCCGCCTCCATGTGGACGCGACGCAGGCCGTGGGGAAGACCAAGCTGGTGCTCTCCGGTGTGGACACAATGAGCATCGCGCCGCACAAGTTTTACGGCCTGAACGGCAGCGGCCTGCTGGTCAAAAAGAAGGACCTTGTCATCGAGTCGCAGATCCACGGCGGCGGCAGCACCACGCCCTATTGCAGCGGCACGCCCGCACTGGGCATGGCGATGTCGATCGAGAAGGCGCTGCGTTTGGCGCTCGAAAATCAGAACGAGCGCATCGCACACGTTGCGGCGCTGAATCGTCTGCTGCGCGCGGAGCTTGCGAAGTATCCAAAAGTCCGCTTCAACAGTCCGGAAAACGCCGTGCCGCACATTTTGAATCTGAGCGTCAACGGCGTCAAGGGGACGGCTTTTCAGCAGGAGCTGGGAAAAAATGATGTCTGCGTGTCCGTGAAGTCCGCCTGCTCGGTGGAGGGGACGCCGTCCAAGGCGGTCTACGCGGTGAGCCGCGACCGGAAAAACGCGCTGTCCTCGTGGCGCATCAGCCTCAGCCACCTGACAACAGAGGCGGAAATCGCGGAATTTCTGCAAATTTTTGACCGCTGCTATCGGGAGCTTGCGCAATGAACGCTCCGCCGCGGCGGAAGCGATTAGAGAAGAGGGAGTTATCCATGCCAAGAACGTTAGAGCCCTATCAGATGATCGAGCGGAGCATCATCAAAAAATACCGCGACGAGCTGTGGAAACCGTTTGTCTATGCGGTGAAAAAATATGAACTCATTCAGGCGGGGGACAAGATCGCCGTGTGCATCTCCGGCGGCAAGGACTCGATGCTGATGGCAAAGCTCATGCAGGAGCTTCACCGCCACAGCGACGTGCCGTTTGAGCTGGTGTTCCTCGTCATGGACCCAGGCTACAACGCCATCAACCGCCAGCGCATCGAGAGCAACGCGGCGCTGCTGCACATCCCCATCACGGTATTCGAGACCAATATCTTCGAGGTGGCCAACAGCACGGACAAATCGCCCTGCTACCTCTGCGCCCGCATGCGGCGCGGCCACCTTTACAGCAAGGCCAAGGAACTCGGCTGCAACAAGATCGCACTGGGCCATCACTTTAACGACGTGATCGAAACGACGGTCATGGGCATGTTCTATGGCTCGCAGCTGCAGGCCATGCTGCCAAAGCTCCACAGCGACAACTTTGAGGGCATGGAGCTCATCCGCCCGATGTACGCATCCACGAGGAGAACATCATCGCCTGGCGGCAGTACAACCAGCTCGAGTTTATCCAGTGCGCCTGCCGCTTTACAGAAAACTGAACCATCTGCGACAACGGTGGGGGCGGCTCGAAGCGTCAGGAGATCAAGACCCTGCTGCGCCGCTTAAAGCGGGACAACCCCAACATCGAAAAATCCATCTTCAACAGCATCCACACCGTCGCGCTCGACACCTTCCCTGGCTACAAGACGAAAGGCGAGGTGCACTCGTTTTTGGAGCATTACGACCAATGAGCAGGGGAGAGGGGCGGAAATACGGCAAAGGCCGAATTCTCGCCCTGTTTTTGCTTGAAGAAAAAAGAAGCATTTGCCACAGCATGCGGCAAATGCTTCTTTTTATTATTGCTTTGATTCGAAATCCGGCGGAGCGACCGCGTTACGACAGCTCGTCCCCGTCCAGCAGGGCCTCTTTCAGCGTGCGCCAGCCGAGCACCGCGCATTTGACGCGCGCAGGCATGTGGGCGATATCGCGCAGGGCGGAGGCCTCTTCCAGACTGTCGATCTCGTCTTCCGACGCCTCGCCCTGGATCATTTTCAGGAAGATCTCGCCCATTTTCAGCGCGTCTTCCTTCTTCTTGCCGACGATCATGCCGAGCATGATGTCCGCCGACGCCTGCGAGATGGCGCAGCCGTCGCCGACGAATGCGCCGTCCGTGATCACATCGCCGTCGAGCTTCAGCTTGAGGAAGATGTCGTCGCCGCAGCTCGGGTTGACGCCCTCGAGCACGATGTCGGCGTCCGGCAGGTCGTGCTTGAACTCCGGATGCAGGTTGTGCTCGGTGAGAATTTCATTGTAAAAGCTTCTATTTTCCATAACCCATTCGCTCCCTTAGCGTGGAAATGCTGTCAAGCAGCCGGTCGACCTCGGCTTCCGTGTTATAAAACGCGAGGCTTGCCCGCGCGGTGGACGGATGCTTTAAATAGGCCAGAAGCGGCTGCGCGCAGTGATGGCCCGCGCGGATGGCGACGCCGTCGCTCGCGAGGATCTCACTGATGTCGTGCGGGTGAACACCGTCCACCGTAAAGGTGATGATGCCGCAGTGCTCCTCGGGCTTTTCCGAGCCAAGCACGTGGACATGCGGCATCTCGCCGATCGCGTCCATCGCGCGGCGTGTCAGCGCGACCTCTTGCTGATGCATCGCTGTAAAGCCGATGCTCTTGACATAGTCAATGGCTGCATGCAGGCCCACGGCGTCTGCCGCGTTGACCGTGCCGGCCTCGAACTTGTGCGGGAGCTCGGCGAAGACCGCACCATCGCGGGTGACAGATTCAATCATCTCGCCGCCGGTGAGGAACGGCGGCATGGCGTTCAGCAATTCTTCACGTCCGTAGAGAACGCCGATGCCCATGGGGCCGTAGACCTTGTGGCCGGAGAAGGCGAAGAAATCCGCGTCCAATGCTTGCACGTCCACCGGAATGTGCGGCGTGCTCTGCGCGCCGTCGACGACCAGCACCGCGCCGGCGCGGTGCGCCAGCGCCGCGAGCTCGCGGATGGGATTCACGCGGCCTAAGACGTTCGAAACGTGCGTGCAGGCGACGATCTTTGTTTTCGGCGTGATGAGGGCTTCGACCTTATTTAAGTCCAGCGTGCCGTCCATTTCGCATTCCATGAATTTGAGCGTCGCGCCGGTCTGGCGGCAAACCATCTGCCAGGGGAGAAGGTTGCTGTGGTGCTCCATGATGGAGACGAGCACCTCGTCCCCGGCCTTCACGTGGGAGAGACCGTAGCTGTAAGCCACTAAATTGATGCTCTCGGTGGTGTTGCGGGTGAAGATGATCTCGCGGCTGCTCTTCGCGTTCAGAAAGGCGCGAACGGCCTCGCGCGCGTTTTCATAAGCCTCCGTCGCGGCGATGCTCAGGGGATAGAGGCCGCGCAAGGGGTTGGCGTTCTGACTTTTATAAAACTCCGTTACGGCGTCCAGCACACACTGCGGGCGCTGCGCCGTCGCGGCGTTGTCTAAATAGGCGACATCCTGACTCTTAAGCAGGGGGAAGTCGTCCCGATATGCATGCGCCATCTTACAGCACCTCCTCAAGCTCGGAGAGGATCGCGGCCTGCGCCGCTTCATCCTCGATCGTGCGGGCCAGCCGCTCGATGGCGGCGCGGGCCATGATGTTTTCCGCCTCCGCTGCGGAAATGCCGCGGCTTTCAAAGTAGAACAGCGTGTCCTCGTCCAGCTCGCCGATGGTCGCGCCGTGGTTGCCGACGACGTTTTCCTCGGCGCACAGGATCAGCGGCACCGTCTTGTTGACGACGCCGTCGCCCAGCATCAAAACCGTCTCCTGCTCGCTGCCGACGGAGCCCGCGGAGCCCTTCTTGAAGTCGATGGTTCCGCGGAAGATCTTCTGCGCGTCGTCCTTGAGCGCACCAGCGGCATTGATTTCGCTCGTGGTCTTCTGGCCCCAGTGGTTCACGACAAGGTTCATGTCCACGGTCTGCTGTTTCTGGCCCAGATACCCGATGCCCGCCGTGAAGCCCGCGCCGTTGCCGTTCAACTCGAACTGGCCGTCGCTGTACACATCGCCGCGGCCCAACAGGACCTGAATCAGCTCTACCTGACCGTTTTCGGCGCACTTGCCGCTCGTCTCCAGACGGAGCAGCGAGCCCTGCGCTGCGTTCTGAATCTGCACGAGCCGCACCTTCGCGTCCTTTTCAACGTGAAGCGCCGTGCGCACGAGCAGGCCCTTTTCCGCTCTCAGCGTTTCAAACACCGTGACGGTCTGGCCCGCGGGCACGTGGATGTCCACCATCTTCTCGCCGCGCTCGCCGGAGCCAGTGATCTCAAGCCGCTCGGTCTGACCGGCGGCGGTGATTTTCTCTTCGCCCAAATCGTCGGCCTGTCCCCAGGTGAGGGCCGTTTCGTTCACACCCAGCCGGTTCCAGGTACGGGTCGGGAGCCGGTTGATCAAAATCGTATCGTTCATGTCCAAACTCCTTTCAGCCAATGCTGCCCTTCATCTCGAGCCGGATGAGGTTGTTCATTTCCACCGCGTACTCCACCGGCAGCTCCTTGGAGACATTGTCGGCAAAGCCGCTGACGATCATCGCGCGCGCGTCCTCCTCGCTCATGCCGCGGCTCATCAGATAGAAGACGGCCTCGTTGCTGATCGCGCCGATCTTGGCCTCATGGCCGATGGCCGCGTCCTTCGTGCGGATGTCCATTGCGGGGATGGTGTCGGAGCGGGACTCGGAGTCCAGCATCAGCGACTGGCACGACACGGCGGACTTGGCGCCTTTGGCGCCCTTTTCCACAACAACGCTTGAGCGGAATGTGCTGATGCCGCCGCTCTTGCTGATCGAGCGCGTGTTCATATAGGAGCTCGTATTTTTGCCCACATGGACGACCTTTGCGCCGGTATCGAGGTTCTGCCCCGCACCGGCGAACGTAACGCCGGTGAACTCCATGCGGGAATTGTCGCCCTTTAAGATGCTCATGGGGTACAGGCAGCCCACATGGGAGCCGAAGGAGCCGGAGATCCACTCGATCGTGCCGCCCTCTTCCACCAGCGCACGCTTGGTATTCAGGTTGTACATGTTCTTCGACCAGTTTTCGATCGTCGAGTAGCGGAGTTTGGCCCCCTTCTTGACGTACAGCTCCACGCAGCCGGCGTGGAGGTTTGCCACGTTGTACTTCGGCGCGGAGCAGCCCTCAATGAAGTGCAGGCTCGCGCCCTCGTCCACGATGATGAGCGTGTGCTCAAACTGGCCGGCGCCCTTGGCATTCAGGCGGAAGTAGGACTGCAGGGGAATGGAGAGGTGCACACCCTTGGGCACGTACACGAACGAGCCGCCGGACCACACCGCGCCGTGGAGCGCCGCGAACTTGTGGTCGTGGGGCGTCACGAGCTTCATGAAGTACTTGCGCACCATGTCGGCGTATTCACCCTTCATGGCACTCTCCATATCGGTGTAAACCACGCCCTCGGCCGCCACGGAATCCTTGACGTTGTGATAGACAAGCTCGGAGTCGTACTGCGCACCCACACCGGCGAGGGATTTTCTCTCCGCCTGCGGGATGCCAAGGCGCTCGAAGGTCTCCTTGATGTCCTCCGGCACGTCCTTCCAGTCGTTGCGCATCTTGGTGTTCGGGCGAACGTAGGTCGCGATATGATCCATATCAAGGCCCTCAATCGACGGGCCCCAGTTGGGGATCTTCATTTCATTGTAGATCTGGAGGGATTCGAGCCGGAACTGCTGCATCCACACGGGATCGTCCTTCTCCTTGGAGAGCTTTTCGACGATCTCCGGCGTCAGGCCGGATTCCATGCGGTACGCGTCGTTTTCCGCGTCCCGAATGTCGTAGACGCTGCGGTCCACGTCCTCCACATAGGTCTTTTCTTTCAAATCTGCCATGTCAAGAGCCTCCCGATTCAGTCTTCCTTCAGGCTGCTGAATCCCTTTTCGTTGATCTCATCCACTAGCTCAGCGCCGCCGTTGCGGACGATGACGCCGTCTTCCATCACGTGGGCCGCATCCACATGGAGCGCTTCCAGAATGCGCGTGGAGTGGGTGATGATGAGAAGCGAGCCGTGCGTCCGCTCGCGGAACAGGCGCACGCCCTCGCTGACGGTGCGGACCGCGTCGACGTCGAGGCCGGAGTCGGTCTCATCGAGGATCGCGAGCTTGGGTTCAAGCATGAGCATCTGCAAAATTTCGGCCTTTTTCTTCTCGCCGCCGGAGAAGCCCACGTTCAGATCACGTTCGGCATAGCTCTCGTCCATGTTCAAAAGGGCCATGGTCTCTTTGAGCTTTTTCTTGAAGTCCCACAGGCGCAGGCGGTCGCCGGTCTTCTGCTCGAGCGCGCTGCGGATGAACGCGCTCAGCGTTACGCCGGGGACCTCCAGCGGGTTCTGGAAGGACAGGAAAATGCCCTTTTTCGCGCGCTCGTTGACGGGGAGCTCCGTGATGTCCTCGCCGTTAAAAATGATCGAACCGCCGGTTACGCTGTAGGTCGGATTGCCGGTGATGGCATAGCCCAGCGTCGACTTGCCGGTGCCGTTGGGGCCCATCAGCACATGGGTCTCATCCTGTCCCACGGTCAGATCCACACCGTGGAGAATTTCCTTTTCCTCGACCCGCACGTGCAGGTTCTGAATCTCTAAAAGTGCCTTACTCATATTGAACCACCTTATCTTCTTTCCGTGCCGCTCAAAACGGCCGGTGTTTTTTCATTGACTCGCATGAATTGCGCCAGCGTATGATTGTCGACATAGCTGTTAATCTGGTCTTCCAGCCCTTGCCAGAAAAGGCGCGCGTCGCAGTCGCAGGAAGCACCGCAGCCGGAGCCGTCCTCAGCCTGACACGCGATCGGCGACAGGTTGCCCTCCACCGCCCGCAGAATTTCACCTACGGGGTAATCCTCGGGGGAGCGGGTCAGGCGGTAGCCGCCCGATTTGCCCACGGCGCTCTCGACCAGATTCGCACGGCTCAGCGCAGCCATGATGCTCTCCAGATATTTTTTAGAGAGCTGCTGGCGCTGCGCGACGTCGCTCAAACGATGCCACTCGCTGCCTCCGTGCTCGGCCATATCCAGCATGACCCGCAAAGCGTAGCGCCCTTTTGTTGAGATCATCATGCGGCATGCCTCCTTGCCCATAATTGCCTACCTTGCAGATAGGGATTTTAACGCTCAATTCCTACTGTGTCAATAGGCATTTACAAAAAATTTGATTTATGATGATAAAAAGCACTGTGCAGATGTGATAAATGTCTGCCGCGCAGCGCTTGGACGAGGTCTTCGGCCTGCCGGAGGGCTCGGAGGTGTATGTGCTGAATGACTTTAAGTCCTCTGCCTATGACGCGGTACGCCTTTTTGAAACGTTGGGCCTCAACCAGTTCCGCTATATCCCGTTTTATCCCGGTGCGAGGGATGAAGGTGTTGCGCGCCCGCTTATCACGTTTGGCGAATACGACGATCAATGTCACTATTTGCCGCGGTGCATTGAAAAGATCATCGATGTCGGCATCCGCACTATCGATATCAGCACGATCGTCGAGATCATGCTGCGTCTCGGCCTGCCGGACGAGAAAATGCATCAGGTCACGGCGAAGTATGTGAAGGATCTGATCGTGCTCACGCGGGAGATCAACCACCTCAACCACAACAACGAATCCATGCGCCGCGAGATGGAGACGGTCGTGCAGACGGTGGACGAGGGGATCATCACACTGGACGCCCGCGACAACGTCCTCGTCTTCAACGCGGCAGCGGACTCTACGATTATTATGGAAAGAGGCTTGCGATCTCGCTTTCCGAGGTCAGATTGAATGAGGAACATGCGGAAAAGGTCTATATGATCCGCGAGGCCACAGCGATCCAAAAGCTGAACATGGACGTGCAGGCGGCGAGCGACCGCCTCGCCACGATCGAAAGCGGCGACATCCTTGTGACCGCGGCGACCGCGACCGAGCCGATCATCCACGGCGCGGAGATCAAAAAGGGCGTTTACGTTGCTCACCTTGGCGACAACGAGGTCGACGAAGAGCTGATCCTGCGCGCGGACAAGGTCGTCATCGACGATTGGAAGACCGACAAGCACCGCATGGGGGACACGATGGCCTACATGTTCCGCGACGGCAAGATCGACGATTCCCGCATCGACGCGAGCGTCTCCGACCTGATGGCGGGGCGGAAGTCCGGCCGCGACAACGACGACCAGCTCACCTACACCTGCAACGTCGGCCTCGGCCTTTACGACGTGGCGATCGCCGCGCGCGTCTACCAGTATGCCAAGGAAAACGGCATCGGCCAGAAGCTCAAGCTCTGGGACGAGCCCATCATGGTGTGATCGATCCAAACTTGATAGGTACGACCTCTCTTTACCAACCTTTTGGACAGGTCCGCTTTTTAGCGGGCCTGTCCACATTTTTTCGCGGCAGAGCAGCAGGGGAGATGCACCTGCAAGGGGATTTTGCCTTTACAGAGGACGATTCCGTGAATATAATGGATGCAGATAAAATTTGGCGGCGCTGCGAAAAAGCGGCGCTGCGGTGAAATCGACAGGAAACGGAGATGTCATTATGCCCTGCACCACTGTACTGGCCGGTAAGCTGGCGACGAATGACCGTTCGACGATGATCGCCCGTACGGACGACGGTCATTTTGATGAGAAAAAGCTGATCGTGGTCGAGCCCGAGCAGCAGCCGAAGATTTATAAAAGCGTAGAGTCCCACGTGGAGATCACACTGCCGGAGAACCCCATGCGCTACACGTCCTGCCCGAGCGTGGATCCGAAGCACGGCATTTGGGCCGCGACCGGCATCAACGCCGCGAACGTCGGCATGACGGCGACGGAAACCACGACCTCGAACCCGCGCGTGCTCGCGGCCGACCCGATGGTCGAGCTGCGCGAGGCGAAGGATGGGGAAGAGGAGCGCTGCGGCGGCATCGGCGAGGAGGACATCGTTGTCCTCGTCCTGCCCTACATCCGCTCCGCGCGCGAGGGCGTGCTGCGCCTCGGTGCGCTTCTGGAGCAATACGGCACCTATGAGTCGAACGGCATCGCCTTCAACGACGGAAACGAGGTCTGGTGGCTGGAGACCATCGGCGGGCACCACTGGATCGCGAAGAAAATTCCCGAGGATCGCGTCATCATCAACCCGAACCAGTTCGGTATGGACTCGTTCGACCTTGAGGACGCCTTCGGTGCCCGGGAATCGCATCTCTGCTCGGCAGACCTCAGAGAATTCATCTCGGAAAACCATCTGGATCTGAATCAGGATGGCAAGTTCAACCCGCGGGACGTTTTCGGTTCGCATCGAGACATGGATCACATCTACAACGCGCCGCGCGCGTGGTTCATGGGCCGCTGCCTTGCACCGCACACCTACCGCTGGGACGGCGAAAACGCGGACTTCACGCCCGAAAGCGATGACATTCCGTGGTCCTACGTTCCCGAGCGCAAAGTTGCCGCGGAGGATATCCAATACCTGCTCTCGTCCCACTATCAGGGTACACCCTACGATCCCTATGCGGGCCATGCGGAAAAAGGCGGCATTTACCGTCCTATCGGCATCAACCGCACGGGCGTGACGACAATCTGTCAAATTAGAAGCGACGTCCCCGATGCCATTAAGGGTATCGAGTGGGTGTGCTTCGGCTCCACGACATTTTCCGCGTGGCTGCCGGTGTACACAAATGTCCCGCAGATGCCGGACTATTTGAGCAAGGTGACGCTCGACGCTGAGACCGACAACCTCTACTGGGTCAGCCGCTTTGTCGGCGCGCTGGCCGACAAGTGCTACGGCTCGTGCATCCAGAATGTCTGGGGCTATCAGGACACGGTGAATATCCGCGGCAGACAGATCGTCCTCAAATACGACAGGCTGATGCGCGAGAGCGGCGACTTCACGCTCGCCGCGCAGGCGAACGACGAGCTCTGCGCGATGGCGAAAGAGGAGAGCACGCAGATCCTCAACAAGGTCCTGCGCACCGCCAGCGAGCAGATGAAAAACGGCTTCAGCTTTGCTGATACCTGCGTCAACAAGTGAATAAAAAGCGGCTCTCTCCCAAGCGGGAGAGAGCCGCTTTTTTGTTATCCTTTTTCAATTTGACCCAGCCAAAACGAGAAAGGACGACAATCATGGAAGAAAAAAGAATCGTAAAGCCCTGACAGGCAGGGCTGATGCTGCTCGTCGGCATCGCCGTTATCATCGTGGGGCTTCTTGTGATGAAGCTCAACAACCGCATCGTGCTGGCGCTCGACGGCGTCATCATGTGTCTGATGGCGTGGTGCTTCGGCATCCCGTATGCAGAGCTCCAGCAGGGCATCAAGGAGACGGTCTCGTCGATGATCGTGGCCATTTTGATCCTGCTGGCCGTCGGCGTGCTCGTCGGCACGTGGATGGCGAGCGGCACGGTGCCGGTCATGATCTACTACGGCATGAAGGTGCTGACGCCGGGCTTATTCCTGCCAGTCGTCTGCATCCTCTGCACGCTGATGTCGACCATGGCGGGCACGTCGTGGGGCACGCTCGCGACGGTCGGCGTCGCCTGCATGGGCGTTGCACAGGGTCTCGGTGTGCCGCTGCCCGCGGCCGCGGGCGCGGTCTGCACCGGCGCGTTCTTCGGCGACAAGGTCTCGCCGCTGTCTGACTCGCCCGTCATCACCGCCACGGTGTGCGAGGTGCCGCTGATGGACGGCATTCGCCACGCGCTCATTTCCACGGGGCCTGCGTATCTCATTTCGCTCGTTTTCTACTTTGTTTACGGCCTGCACTATTCCGGCGGCAGCGTCGGCGGGGAAGTGTATGAGGATATCCTTTCCACCGTTTCCGCCGAGTTCTGGCTCAGCCCCGTGCTGCTTCTGCCCGTGCTGGTCGTGGTCGTACTGATTTTGATGAAAAAGCCGACGATCCCGACTTTTATCGCCGGCATCGCCGCGGGCGCGGTGATGGCGATGCTCTGCCAGGGCGTCAACCTGCACGATATTCTGACGGTCATGTACTCCGGCTTTTCTCCCGATACCGGCTCGGACGTCGTGAATTCGATGCTCAACCGCGGCGGCTTTACCTCGATGCTCTCGACCATCGGTCTTCTGATCGCGGCGGGTATTTTCGGCGCGCCGCTCCGCACAGCGGGCGTGGTGGACGTGCTGCTCGCCTTTGTGGAGCGTATCGCGAAGACCTCTCGTTCGATGTCGCTCGGTGTGCTCATTCTGCACGCGGTGTTCTTCACCATCACGGGCGCTTATTATGTGTCCTATCCTGTCGTCGGCGGTATGGTGAAGGACCTGTATCCGGAATATCATCTCGACCGCAAGAATCTGATGCGCACGATGCTCGACACCGGCACGGGCCTTGCCCCCATGGTGTCGTGGTCGACTACGGGCTCTTACACCGCCACAACGCTCGGCGTTTCCAATTTGGCGTTCGCGCCGTTTACGCCGATGCTGTGGCTGTCGATCGTATTTTCTGTCATTTACGCTGTGACCGGCATCGGTACGGCCAAGGCGAAGGAGGACTAAGGCATGGAACGGATTTTACAGCGCTGGTATGATATGATCTCCATCCGCTCGGTCAACGGACATGAGGCGCAGATGGCGGATTATGTGGCGAATGTCCTGCGCGAGCTCGGCATGGACCCGCATTACAGCTATTTTGAAGAGGACACCGCGCGCGAGCGCCCGTCGGTCTGGTCGGTGCTCGACAGCGGCCGGCCGGGAAAGACCGTGCTGCTCATCGGACACCTCGACACGGTCGGGGTATCTGACCGCTGGAAGACCGATCCGTTTACTCCCACGGAGATCGACGGCAAGGTCTACGGCCGCGGCGCGATGGACATGAAGGGCGACCTTGCCGCGATCCTGGAGACGCTGACCTATTACGCCGCCCATCTCGACGAAATCAACGGTAAGATTTTAGCCTGCTTTGTCGCCGACGAGGAGGGCCTGAGCAAGGGCACCTATCAGCTTGTGGCGGAGGACGTCATCCACGCCGACTACGCCATCATGGGCGAGTGCCGCTACGACAATGTGGCTGTCGGCTTCCGCGGCCGCTACAGCTTTGAGGTGACCGTCCACGGACAGACCGCGCACGCCAGCCACTATCCCGAGGTCGGCGAAAACGCTCTCATCTCCGGCGGACGTCTGGCCGCGGCCATCGAGGCGCTGCCGACGCTCCAGCACCCGCACCTCAAGCACGGCACGTGGTGCGTGCGCTATATGGAGGGCGGCAATTCCGGCACGCTCGTTGTGCCGGAGAAGTGCTACCTCTTCGTTGACCGCTACGTCGTTCCGGGCGAGACAGATGAGGCCTGCATCGCGCAGATCATGGAGGCGGCGGAGCAGCTCGGCCTTTCCGGCAAGGTCGACGTGCGCCTCAAGCCGAGAAAATCGCCCTACATGCAGTCGTTCGCGGTGGAGGAGGATCATCCGCTCGTCAAAATTTTGCAGGAGGAGTTTTACTCCGTCACGGGCAAGGATCTTCCGTGCGCATACGACGCCTCGGTCTGCGATTCGAATATTTTAGCCGTTTCGCTCGGCATTCCGGTCGTGACGTTCGGCCCCTCGGGCGGCAACATGCACGGTGACAACGAGTACGGCTATGCATGGCAGGTGAAAAACTGCGGCGAGGTCTACCGCCGCACCGTCGCGCGCCTTTTAAGCGGCGAAGTATAAAGAGAAAAAAGAGGCAGCCTCGGCTGTCTCTTTTCCTTTTGCATTTCACGCAGATTTTACATTTCTTTGCTGGTTTTTGACAAATCCCTCTGCTATACTGTATTTGATGAAATTTGGAGAGAAGAGAGGAGAAGTGATACAACATGGATACTTACAATATGATCGATTTTAACGAAAAGAAGGGCTTCATCTGCGATATGGACGGCGTCATCTACCATGGCAACCGCGTGCTGCCGGGCGTGGCGGAGTTCATCCAATGGCTGCATAATGAAAACAAGGAATACTTGTTTCTGACGAACAACAGCGGTTACACGCCGCGCGAGCTGAGCCAGAAGCTTGCGCGCATGGGCCTCGACGTGACGGAGGAGCACTTTTATACGAGCGCGCTCGCGACGGCGGCGTTCCTGCGCGATCAGGCGCCCGGCTGCTCGGTCTTTGCCATCGGCGAGGCGGGGTTACTCAATGCGCTCTACGACGCGGGCATCACGATGAACGATGTGAATCCAGACTATGTCGTCGTGGGTGAGGGCCGGTCCTATTCGCTCGATACGCTGACGAAGGCGACGAACCTCGTCTGGAAGGGCGCAAAGCTCATCGGCGCGAATTCCGACGTTTCCGGCCCCATCGAAAACGGCATCGTGCCCGCCTGCCGCGCGCTCGTCGCGCCCATTGAGATGGCGACCGGCACGCAGGCGTACTTCTGCGGCAAGCCGAACCCGCTGATGATGCGCACGGGCCTCAAGATGCTGCACTGCCACTCAGCCGAGGCCGTCATGGTCGGCGACCGTATGGACACCGATGTGATCTCCGGCATGGAGAGCGGTATGTCGACGGTGCTGGTGCTCTCGGGCGTTTCGACGCGCGAGACCATCAAGACCTACGCCTATCGCCCGAGCATGGTCCTAAACGGCGTGGGCGACATCGTGAGCTTCGCCCGCGGGGAAAAGACGGAAGATTGAAAATTGAAAAGGGAAGCGCCGCTGTGTGAGCAGCGGCGCTTTGTTGTATTACGGGGACGCTTAGTTTTCCTCCCGTGCACGCAGGCCTGCGACGGACGAGATCGGCAGCGAGAAGCAGATCGCGCCCGCTTTGGTGCCGGGACCGGCTTGCTCGTTGATCGAGCGCATGATGGCGGCCTTTTCGTCCTTGTGGGCGATGATGTAGATCATATCCTTTTCGTCGGCAAGGCTGACGCTGAAGAATTTTTCTCCGCGCGTGCCGCCCGTGCCCTTGGCGTGCAGCACCGTTCCGCCGCCCGCACCCGCGGCGCGCGCCGCGTCCATGACAAAGTCGGAATAGCCTTCGTTCAGGATAACGGTGATGAGTTCATGTTCAAAGTTCATGTTCGGCGTTCCTCCTGCTTTGAGATCGTCGGTGAGATAGGACAGTGTCTTGCCGCCGGCCACGCTCTTGAGCGGCACGGTCAGCATGACGCCGTTGCCCGGAATGTCGATAAAGAGCTTGCGCTTGGCGGAACGGATAAGCGAATCCGCCTCCTGCGCGCTGCCGACGGCGGCGATAACGCACTTTTCCGTCGCGTCCAGCCCATAGATGGCGAGGTGTTCGCTCGTGGCTGTGCCGCGCGCGGGCATGCTCAAAATGAGGTGCAGCCCCGCCGCGTGGTAGAGCGAGCCCATCGCTTCGCCGCGGTCGTGATCCGTGATGGCAATGATGTAATAGAGTTCCATTTCAGCAGGCCTCCCACAGTTCGATGATCTCGTTGTCGCCAAAGTCGGGGAGCTGGGGCTCCTGCGAAGCATGACGGGATTTGACGACATAGATGGCTCCCATCACCTGCACGGTGATGAGCGGCATCATCGCAACGAGCGCGACAAGGCCGAACGCGTCCGTCATCACATTGCCGCCGAGCGCTTCGCACGCGCCTGTGGCGAACGGCAGCATGAATGTCGCCGTCAAAGGACCTGACGCGACGCCACCGGAGTCGAACGCGATGGCCGTGAACGTGCGCGGCACGAAAAAGCTCAAAGCCAGCGCGATAAGATAGCCGGGCACGAGGAAATACATGATCGAAATGCCTGTGATGACACGCAGCATCGCAAGCCCGCCCGCGGCGGAGACCGCGATGGATAAGCTCATGCCCATCGCCTTGGCAGAGATCGCGCCCGCGCTCAACTCTTCGACCTGTTTGTTGAGCGTATGGACGGCGGGCTCGGCGTTGATGATGAACCAGCCCATGAGCATTGCAAGGGGGGCGAGGAGATAGACCTTCCATCCCTCGGCCAGCGCGGCGCCAAGCGCATAGCCCAGCGGCGAGAAGCCGACGTTCACGCCCGTGAGGAACAGCACGAGACCTAAGTATGTATAGAGGATACCAATCACGATGCGCATGAAAGGCAGCTTGCGGAGCTTGAGCGAAATGACCTGAAAAATCAGGAAGAAGACAACGATCGGCAGCAGTGCCATTGTCACTTCCCGTAAATACTCCGGCAGGGCATGCAGATAGTCCTTGCCGAGCTCTACCGTGGTGGCGACGCCGGAGACGGCGCCGCTTTCGCCCTGCGCGGGCTGCGTTTTGTAGATCGCACCGAGCAGCAGCACCGAAAGGATCGGCCCAATCGAGCATAGACCGACGAGGCCGAAGCTGTCCGCCTTGGCATTTTCGTCGCTTCGAATGGACGCAACGCCGACGCCGAGCGCCATGATGAACGGCACGGTCATCGGCCCCGTTGTCACGCCGCCGGAGTCGAACGCGACGGAGAGGATGCTCTCATCCGACAAAAACGCCGCGGCAAAGACGATGGCGTAAAATACGATCAGCATCGTGCGCAGCGAGATCGAAAAGAGAATGCGCACCATGCACAGCATCAGAAAGAAGCCGACGCCGACCGAAACGGTCAAGATCAACACCGTTGTGTCGATCTCCGGCACGTTGCCCGCGAGCACCTGCAAATCGGGCTCCGCCACTGTGATGGCGACGCCGAGGGCGAAGCTCACGGTCAGGATGAGCGGCAGCTTGCGCGATTTCGTCAGCTTGGAGCCCATGTAGTTGCCGATGCGGCTCATCGACATGTCCGCGCCCAGCGTGAAGAGCCCCATGCCGAGGATCAGCATGGCTGTGGCGATCACGAACGAAAGCATCAGTCCCGCGTCCACCGGCACGAGCACAAAGCTAATCGCCATGACAATCAGGCTGATGGGCAGGACGGAGGCGGTGGCTTCTTTCAGCTTTTCTATTAAGATCTGTTTCTGATACAAAACCTCACTCCTTTATCAATTCAATACTTCCAAAAATATCATAGCAGAGATTCGCCGCGATGAACAGGAAAAAAGGGTAAAAGATGTGTTAAGCTTGTTCACCCGACGTGGACGAAAACAGCGGAATGGTCAAACCATCCCGCCGCTTCCCCATTTTTTTAATGCATATTATTTACTGTGCCGCATGCGCACATCCGCGCTCGAGAGAGTGGCGGATGTTGCCGTCGAGCATTCCGCCGAGATCGTCGATGAACGAATCCGGCTCGCCCTTCATGCCGCTGCCGATCCATTCAAGCGTCAGCCCTGCGAGCGCTGCCGTGTAGAAGCGCGCGAGCGCCATGATCTGGCTTTCGCTGACGTTCAGGCCCTCAGCCTCCTTGCGGACGTAAGAAAGCATTGTCGTCAGGATCGTTTTATGATAATATCTTGCCAGAATATCGCTGTGGGCGGAGTTGTGCAGGTGCAGGATCATGCGCTTGTTCTCCGCGGCGAAGGATGTGGCGGTCAAAAATGCCTTCTGCCACGATTCATAGCCCTCCACGCGCTCGGAGAGCTTTTCAATCTCCGACTCGAACACGTCCTCAGCCAGCGCGTAGATGTCAGTGTAGTAATAATAAAAAGTGTTCCGCGTGACCTCACTTCTCTCCGCGATGTCGCGGACAGAAATCTTGTCGAAGGGACGCTCTGCCAGAAGCTCGATGAAGCTGCGGCGGATGGCGTTTTTGGTGCGCAGAGCCATGGGTAGGTTCCTCCCTTTCTCGATTCGCTTAAATTCATTATATCCGATATGGGAAAAACTTGCAAGTGACAAAAACGTTGAACATTTAACGGAATCCTTATATCGGCTTGGCGGCTTCCAGGCGGAAACTTGGTCAGCGCGGCGGGAGTGTGAAAACTTTGTGCGCCTTGCGGACTTTGCCACTTTTCCCGCTTTCATATTCCCGCTATCATCAGACTGTCAAAAACTGAGACAGCGCTCTTTCCCCATGCGAACGAGCAGAAAGGAAGCGAAAGCGATGAAAACCTATTTCACCTCTGAGTCCGTCACGTGCGGACATCCCGATAAAGTCTGCGACCAGATCGCCGACGCGGTGCTCGATGACATCCTTGCCAACGATCCCGACGCACACGTCGCCTGCGAGGTGACGGCCTGCACCGGCGAAGTTCACCTGATGGGCGAGATCACCTCATCCTATGTGCCGGACTATGAAGCCATTGCGCGCAAGGTCATCGCCGAGATCGGCTATACCTTGCCCGTTGTCGGCTTTGACGCCGAAAACGTGCGCATCCGCGTCAGCATCCACACCCAGTCGCCGGACATCGCGCGCGGCGTTGACCGCGCCGCGCCGGAGGAAGCCGGTGCGGGCGATCAGGGCATGATGTTCGGCTATGCCTGCCGCGAGACCGATGCGCTGATGCCGCTGCCCATCACGCTTGCGAACCGCCTGACGAGAAAGCTCGAACAGGTGCGGCGCGAAAAGCTGCTGCCCTATCTTCTGCCGGACGGCAAGGCGCAGGTCAGCGTTGAATATGAGGACGGCACGCCCAAACGAATCTCCACCGTCGTTGTCTCCGCGCAGCATAGCGCGGAGGTCGGCATCGACGCGCTGCGCGATGCGATCTTAGAACAGGTCATTTTCCCTGTGCTGCCGCCGGAACTGCTCGACGAGCACACAGAGTATTTCATCAACCCGACGGGACGATTTGTCGTTGGCGGGCCCGCGGGCGACAGCGGCCTTACCGGCCGCAAGATCATCGCCGACACCTATGGCGGCATGGCGCGCCACGGCGGCGGGGCGTTCTCGGGCAAGGACCCGAGCAAGGTCGACCGCACGGGCGCTTACATAGCGCGCTATCTCGCCAAGAACATTGTGGCTGCGGAGCTGGCCGACCGCTGCGAGATCGAGCTTGCCTATGCCATCGGCCTCGCCGACCCTGTGAGCGTGATGGTCGACACGTTCGGCACGGGGCGCGTGAGCGACGAAAAGATCGCGCGCTGGCTTATGGAGCATATCGACATGCGCCCAGGCAGCATCACGTCGCGCTTTGAACTGCGCCGCCCGATCTACCGCCGCGTCTCCTGCGGCGGACACTTCGGCGAAAATGCCGTGGGTCTTCCGTGGGAGTGGACCGACATCGCCGAGGTGCTGCAAAAGGAAATTTTATCATAACATCATCTGCGAAAGCGGGGAGGAACGGCATTGAAAAGCAAACGGAGCAGAACCTATCTCGTCAGCGGTCTCACGCTGGCGCTGATCTTTGTTGCCATCATCCTTGTTTTCCGCGACGTGCTGCCCGATATCGTCAAGGACCTGAGTACTGTGCCGTTCTGGGGCGTGCTGATTCTGCTCTCGCTCGGCTTTGCCTACGAGACGATGGAATCCATGCTGTGCCTCGTCATCATCCACCACAAAAAGCCGGACTGCACGTTTATTGACGCGCTGCGCGTGACATTCCTCGGCGTGTTCGGCAATATCGCGACGCTGGGTGCGGGCACGCTGCCGATGCAAAGCTTTTACCTTTACAGGCGAGGTCTGGACGCGGGCAGCGGTCTTGGCATCATGGCGAGCGAATACGTGCTGCACAAGATATCCGTGCTGATCTACGCGACGGTCGCGCTGCTGCTCGGCGGCGACTGGCTGGAGCAGAGCGCCAGCGGCCTTGCCCGCTATCTTCTGATCGGCTATGTCATCGGCGCGCTCATCGTGATCGCGCTCACGCTGCTCTACACCTGGGATAAGGTGCTGAAGTTAGTGCCGATGCTGCTCGGCAAGCTCCCGCACACGCCGAAGTGGGACGAACGCCGCGAAAAGTGGGCGAATAGTCTCACCGAGCTCAACCGCGAGGCGAAAAAGGTGCTGCTCGTTCCGTCAATCCGCGTCAAGGGCATCGCCGTGAGCCTTGTGAAGCTCTTCGTGCTCTATTCCATCCCCTGTGCCGCGCTGCGGCTCGTGGGCTGCACGGCGCTTAACTTTGCGCAGGCACAGCTGCTCGCCTCGCTGATGCTGCTCATCACGAGCGCGCTGCCGAACGTCGCAGGCGTGGGCCCGATGGAGTTTGCATTTTTGCTGCTCTTCGCCCCGTGGGCGGACACGGCAATCGCCTCGTCGGCGCTGGTACTTTATCGCGTGGCGACGTATTTCTTCCCGTTCCTTCTGAGCGTGAGCGTGTTTCTCCGCGAGGAGAAGAAGTCTTTGAAAGGCTTTGATGCGCAAAGCGCTTGAAAATTATGACGGCCTGAGGCCGTCGGGGGATTCCCGCACCGTGCGGGAGTGCGCTAAAGGGGGATACTCTCTTTCTCGAAAGAGAGTATCCCCCTTAAACCCCCGAGAGAAAGGACGAGGGGCCTTCCCCCTCGACCCCACACATTGGCAGTTTCAATCTTGAAGAACTGCACGCGCTGCGCAGTGTAGGTGCGGTGTACATGGCTTCGCCATGAATCCCTGCAATTCGTGACCAATTTGCAACCGCGCCTTACTATCGTGAGGCGCGAGTGACGTTAGATTGGCGGCAGACTGCCTGCGGAATGCGGCATTGCTTCGCTCGCCGCATTGATGAGTGCTCCGGTAGACGGAAATTAGGCTGTACCAGCGCGAGATGGGCAGAGCGGCAGCGGATGATAGGAGTACGCCAAGTCGTATAGCAGGGGTAAATGCGGCTTTGCCGCACGCAAGAGGTGCAATCGGCAAGCATTGCAGCTCTTCGAGCTGCTCGCTTGCAATGAAAAATTTTCTCTGGGAGGGTGTAAGGGAGGGGTGTCTCTTTTCAAAAAAGAGACACCCCTCCCTTATCCGCGTTCCCACACGGTGTGGGGAACAAGGCGGCAGCACTTTGTGCTGCATTATCCCCGCGCCTTAGCGGCGCGCTTTAATTTATAGAGCTCTTCGGCAGCCAGCCGTGTCTTAGCGACCACATCCCCGCCGTCTTGCGGGAAGCAGTAATACAGCGCTTTGTGGTCGCCGATGCACAGCATATCGCCGATCTCGTACCAGAAATAGTCGGCGTACAGGCTGTACGAGGCCTCAGGCTTTTGGAAATAGTCCAGTTTCCCGCCGCAGCCGGTCAGGTGGAAGCCGTTTTCGTCGTGGTGCAGCCGGCCTTCGCCCACGCGGCAGATCTCGCGCATGTTGACCATCATGCAGATCTGCACGGGGATGTCGAGCTGATAGGCACCGCTTTGCAGCTCCTCGCGCACGCACTGCCGCTCCCAGGCGTACCAGTCCGGCACGTGGGTGAATGCGGCCTCGCCGTTCAAACATTCCAGCGTACCAATCTCTGTCAAGTGATATTCCTTGCCACAGTTTCGGCAGATGAGCGACGTGCCCCTGCCCTCCATTTTCCCCTCGGCGAAGCAGTGCGGGCACTTGTAGAGCACGCGGTTGAGTCCGTCGGCGCGGAACGGCTCGCTGACGGAGACGCCGTTTTCCTCCTGCCAGCGGAAATTGTCGAAGCGGAAGGCGGAAAAGATGCGCTCATTGATCCCGGCGACGTTCAGCTCCGCAACATCGTCGGACGAGAGCAGACATTGCATCTGCGCCGAGACCTTCGCGCGCCGCTTTTGCAGTCCGTTGTAGAGCGGGTCGCGCGCGAACGCGCCGTAGGTGCGGATCATCACGACCGGCACGTTCAGCGCCTTGACGCACTTGCCGATGCTCTCCGGCAGCGGTGTGGCCGTGCCGTCAAAGCTGTAGCTTGCCTCGGGATAGAGCAGCACCGACGTTTTGAGCGTCCGCACGCAGTAGAGCATGTCGCGCACGAGCGCCGCGTCCGAACAGAACTTGCGCGTGGGGATGCAGCCGACGCTGCGCATCAGCCATTCCTTGCCGACAAAGCCGTCCGAGGTGCAGACGATGTTGAACGGACGCGGGTACAGCACCGCCTCCGCGATTTTGAGGTCGAGAAAGCACGAGTGGTTCATCAGGACAAGGCAGGGCTCATCGCTTTTGATCTGCGCCATGCCGATCTTCTCGCAGTGGAAATGCGTCGCCAGAAGGTCGGGCGCGGAGGCTGCGCGCAGGACCGTCCGGAACAGGAGCGACGGCTTTTTCGGCTTTTTGTGCACCTGCGGCGGCTGGGCGAGCGCCTGTTCATATGTCATATCGACGACTTTAATTTTCATTCTGTTTCTCCGGCACGACGTGGACGTTCAGATGATCGTAGGTCATCTCCACGTTGTGCTTTGCAAAGGTGTCGCGCAGGCGCTCGTACATCTTAAAATAAGTGTCCCAGTAGGCGTCTGCCGCCGTCCAGCAGCGGATGGTGTATTCGATGGAGCTGGCACCGTAATTCGAGAGATACACCGTCGGCGTGGGTTCTTTCAGCACGGCGGGGAAGGCGAGAACGGCGTCCATGCAGGCCTGCTTCACCTCGTCCGTCGGCGCGTCGTAGGATGCTGTGACCTTGTAGACGATGCGGCGGCGGCCCAGGACGGTGAAGTTGATGATCTTCGAGCTGGACATTTCGCGGTTGGGCTGGAGCACGATCTGTCCATCCGGCGTTTCGATCTTCGTGTGCGTCAGTGAAATTTCGCGCACCGTGCCGGTCGTGCCGCCGACTTCGATCTCGTCGCCGAGCGAGAACGGATGCGAGAAGAGGATGACGAGCCCGCCGGCGACGTTGCCGAGAATGTCCTCGGCGGCCAGCGTGATGCCCAACGTCAGCACCGACATGATGGCGGTGAGCGACGAGGTGTTGATGCCGAGCGCCTCGGCTGTGATGATGATGGTAAGCAGATACAGAAGCGTTTTGAGGCTCGTGAGGATGACCTTTTGCAGCCGCTCGTTCAGGCGGTTCGCGCGCGAGAGCAGCCGCGAACAGAGCTTGAGCACGAGCCGCACGACGATCAGGCAGATGAGGAACGTCAGCAGCGCGGAAAGGATGCTGCCGATGCTGTAGCCACCGATCGAGCGGGAGATGATCTGGGAAATATTGTCCATGGCGTTTCGCCCCTTTCGATGCCCAGTATATCAGTGTTGCCGCGCCTTTGTAAAGAGCACGCTAAGAATCCTCAGAATTCCTTAAACTTTGCCGGTTGAGAAACGGGCGGGAAGAGCGTATAATGCAGCGTGATCTTTTTTGAAAAGGAAGTGCCCGCATGCGCCCTTACGCCCTCATCGACCTCCACTGCGACACGTTGACCGACTGCATGTACGCAGGATCGAACATCATCGACACGCTCGACGATCCCGCGCGCACGCTGTCGCTCACAAGTATTCCAAAGGACATCCACTGGACGCAGTTTTTCGCCGTGTTCGTGCCCGATGAGCTGCGCGGGGAGAAGGCTGTCCGCTTTTTTGACGACACCTGCGCGAATTTTGACCGCCAGATGCGAAAATTCGCGGATCGGGTGTCGCCCTGCCGCAATGTTGCCGATATGGAGCGCGCGTGGGCGGCGGGGAAAACCGCAGCCTTTCTGAGCGTGGAAAACGGCAGCGCGTTTGCTGGCGACCTGTCGCGCATCGGGGAGCTGAAGCGTCAGGGCGTCTGCGCTGTGACGCTGACGTGGAATGGGGAAAACGAGCTCGGCTCGGGCAATGTGACGGACCGCGGCCTGACGGACTTTGGCCGCGCCGCCGTGCGCGAAATGGAGCGCTGCGGCATTTTGATCGACGTCTCGCACCTGAACGACGCGGGGCTCGCGGACGTGTTCGAGACGGCGGAAAGGCCGTTTCTCGCCACGCACTCCAACGCACGCGCGGTCTGCGCGCACAGGCGCAACCTGACGGACGTGCAGATCAAGGAGATGGTGCGCCGCGGCTGCCTGATCGGCCTCAACTACTACGGGCCATTCCTGCGCGACGGGGGAGCGGTCAGGAGCTTAGACGACGTCTATCGCCATGTGGCGCACTTTTTTGACCTCGGCGCGCGCAAAAACCTCGCCCTCGGCTCGGACTTCGACGGCGCGGCGCTGCCGCCGTGCCTCGATTCGGCGGAAAAGACGGCGGATTTTTACGAGTATCTGCTCTCACGCGACGTATCGCAGGCGGACGCGGACGGCATTTTCTTTGAAAATGCTCGCACATTTCTGCGAAAAAACCTCGGATGAGCGCAAAACGCTTGGCAGCGGGCAGCGCACTGTGATACAATCAATAGAAACAGGGGAGGGGAGCACATGGCAAGAAAATCGAGCCGCAACACCAAGGCGCGCATCGTCTCGGCGGCGTGGAAGCTCTTTTACGAGCAGGGCTATGAGGAGACGACGGTGGAGGAGATCATCTTCGAGTCGGAGACGTCGAAGGGTTCGTTTTACCACTATTTTGACGGCAAGGACGCACTGCTCTCGTCCCTCTCGGTGCTGTTTGACGAGCGGTATGAAGAGCTGATGCAGCAGCCCCACGACGAGATGGACTGCATCGAGCTCTTATGCTGGCTCAATCAGGAGCTGTTCACGACGATCGAAAACACGGTCTCCATCGAGCTTCTGGCGCGGCTTTTTTCCTCCCAGCTCGTGACCAAGGGAGAAAAGCACCTGCTCGACCGCAAACGCACGTACTATCGTCTTTTGCGCCAAATCGTCTCTCAGGGGCAGGAGCGCGGGGAGCTGACCGACACGCGTACCGTGAGCGAGATCGTCAAGGCCTACGCGATGTTCGAGCGCGGGCTGATGTACGACTGGTGTTTATCCGGCGGGGAATATTCGCTCGTCCAGTATGCGCAGCAGATGATGCCGCTCTTTTTAGATGGCTTTCGAAAAAAATAAAACTTGTTTCAAAAACAGTCTACTAAATCGTCTTACAGAAAATGCAGTAAAATCAATCGAAAATTTAAAATTTCGCAGTGCCGTACAGAAATTATTCTGTACGGCGTTCTGTATTTACGTCTACTTTCTTTTGTGCTATATTGTGCTCGTCTTAACGAAAGCTAAAGGAGAAATTCACATGACAAGCGCACAGATCATTATTGTAGTGACCATCGTGTTCTACCTCGCCGCGATGGTGTTGGTGGGCGTGTATTTTGGCAAGAAGGGCAGCGGCAGCAGCTCGGACGACTTCTTCCTCGGCGGGCGCAAGATGGGCCCTGTCGTCACGGCCATGAGCGCTGAGGCGAGCGACATGAGCAGCTACCTTTTGATGGGTCTGCCTGGCCTTGCCTACCTCTGCGGACTGCCGGAGGTGACGTGGACGGCCATCGGTCTGGCCATCGGCACGTATCTCAACTGGCTGATCGTCGCGCGCCGCCTGCGCCGGTATTCGGACAAACTCGGCGCCATCACGATCCCCGACTTTTTCGCCCGCCGCTTCGGAGATAAGAAGCATCTGCTTTCCTGCATCGCGGCGGTCGTGATTCTCATTTTCTTTATCCCGTACACGGCGTCTGGCTTCAAGGCCATCGGCACGCTCTTCAATAGCCTTTTTGGTGTGGAGTACCACACGGCGATGATCGTCGGCGGCATCGTGGTCGTGCTGTACACGGTGATGGGCGGCTTCATGGCCGTTTCGTTCACCGACCTGATCCAGTCCATCTTCATGACCATCGCGCTCATCGTCATTGTGTGCTTCGGCGTGCAGCAGGCGGGTGGACTGGACACGGTCATCGACAACGCCAGCGCGCTGCCGGGCTATCTCAACATGACGCAGGGCTACGACGCCGCGACCGGCACATCCTCGACGTACAGCGCTCTGAGCATCGTCTCCACGCTCGCATGGGGCCTCGGCTACTTTGGCATGCCGCACATCCTGCTGCGCTTTATGGCCATCCGCGAGGAAAAGGAGCTCAACCAGTCCCGCCGCATCGCGACGATCTGGGTTGTCATCTCCATGTTCATCGCCGTGTGCATCGGCGTCATCGGCTACAGCGTGACCGCCGCGGGCAAGGTGCCTTTCCTGACGACGAGCGCGGAATCCGAGACCATCATCATTAAATTGGCAGACCTGATGAGCCAGCACGGCGTGCTGCTCGCCGTCATGGCGGGCATCATCCTCTCGGGCATTCTGGCCGCAACGATGTCGACCGCGGACTCGCAGCTCTTGGCCGCGGCGTCCAGCGTGTCACAGGACCTCATGCAGCACTCGTTCGGCATCAAGATGAACCAGCGCACGACGATGCTCGCCGCGCGCGCCACGGTCATCGGCATCGCCCTTATCGGCATGGTGCTTGCGTGGGACCCCAACAGCTCCGTTTTCCGCGTCGTTTCGTTTGCGTGGGCGGGCTTTGGCGCGGCGTTCGGCCCCGTGATGCTCTTCTCGCTCTTCTGGAAGCGCGCGAACAAGCAGGGTGCGCTCGCGGGCATGATCACTGGCGGCGCGGTGGTCTTCATCTGGAAGTATCTCATCGCGCCGATGGGCGGCGCGTGGGCCATCTACGAGCTGCTCCCCGCATTCCTTGCGGCGTGCATTGCGATCGTGGCTGTCTCGCTCGCAACGCCCGCGCCGGAGACGGCTGTCACCGATACCTTCGACGAGATCTGCGGCAAATAAACCGGAAAAACAGAGAATTGAAAGCGGGGGCGGCTGCCCTCGCTTTTCTTTGTTAGCCAAATGGAGTGAAATGGAAAAATATGACAAAAAATCCGCATTGACTATTGAAAATGGAATGACTAACGTTTATTATAGATAACATCTATTTATGGATGCTGACATCAGGCGGCGGGATACGTGCATTTGTCCTGCCGGCCGATACTACACTGATGGCAAGCAGTGAAAGGAGAAAACAGCAGTGTCAAGACTCGATATTATGACGCCCTCCCATGCCCAGACCGTCATCGACGGGCTGTACCGCGATGTGGAGCGGCGTATCGCCGCAAGCCCTCCGGGACTGTGTCCGGTGGACCTGGCCAAGAGCTTTCTGGACCTCTGCCATGCGCAGACGTGCGGCAAGTGCGTTCCCTGCCGTATCGGCCTCGGCCAGCTCTCTGAGCTGATGGAGCAGGTGCTCGAGGGCGAAGCTACGATGGAGACCATCTCGATCATCGAGCGCGTGGCGCGCGTGATCGTCAACAGCGCCGACTGCGCCATTGGCCGCGATGTGGCGCGCCTGGTGCTTGACGGCGTGCAGGGCTTCCGCGACGACTACGAAGAGCATATTCTGCGCCACCGCTGCCTTGGCGGCATGCGCGAGCCCGTTCCCTGTGTGGCGCTGTGCCCTGCGGGCGTGGATATCCCGGGCTATCTCGTGCTCATCAAGTACGGCCGCTACGCCGACGCCGTGCGCCTCATCCGCAAGGATAACCCATTCCCCTCGGCCTGCGCGTACATCTGCGAGCATCCGTGCGAGGCGCGCTGCCGAAGAAACATGATTGACGACGCAGTTAACATCCGAGGCCTCAAGCGCTACGCGGTGGATAACGCGGGCTACGTGCCGCAGCCCGACTGTGCCGAGCCCACAGGCAAGAAGGTCGCCGTCATCGGCGGCGGCCCAAGCGGCCTTTCCGCAGCGTATTACTTAGCTTTGATGGGCCACAAGGTCACCGTGTATGAAAAGCGCGCGAGGCTCGGCGGCATGCTGCGCTACGGCATCCCCAACTACCGCCTGCCGCGCGAAGTGCTCGACGCGGAGATTGCGTCGATGCTGGCGCTTGGCATCGATGTGCATGTCAACGTCAATGTCGGCGACGATGTGACGTTCGACGAGCTGCGCCAGCAGAACGACGCGCTCTACATCGCGCTCGGCGCGCACACGGATAAAAAGACCGGCATCGAGGGCGAGGACGCCGAGGGCGTCATCTCCGCCGTCGAGATGCTGCGCGAGATCGGCGACGATCACATGCCGGACTTCCGCAACAAGGACATCGTCGTCATCGGCGGCGGCAACGTCGCGATGGATGTCTGCCGCAGCGCGGTTCGTCTCGGCGCGCGCAAAGTGAGCTGCGTCTACCGCCGCCGTCAGGAGGACATGACGGCCCTTCCCGAGGAAGTGGAGGGCGCCGTTGCCGAGGGCGTGGAGCTCGTGACGCTTCAGGCACCTGTTCGCATCGAGACCGATGCGAACGGTCACGCCGTCGCGCTGTGGACACAGCCGCAGATCATCGGCGAGATGGATAAAAAGGGCCGCCCCGCGCCCGAAAAGGCCAAGCGCAGCGAAAAGCGCATCGCGGCGGACGTTGTCGTTGTCGCCATCGGTCAGGGCGTGGAGACCCACGGCTTTGAGCAGACGAAGATCGCCATCAAGCGCGGCGCGTTCGTCGCCGAGGCCAGCGGCCAGATCGACAATATGGACGGCGTCTTCGCCGGCGGCGACTGCGTCACCGGCCCTGCGACCGTCATCCGCGCCATCGCGGCCGGCAAGGTCGCCGCGGCGAATATCGACGAATACCTCGGCTTCCACCACGAGATCGACCCCGGCGTCGAGATCCCCACGGCGCGGCTGAACAACAAGCCGCCCCACGGCCGCATCGACATCACCGAGCGCGAGGCGGGCGAGCGCAAGCACGACTTCAAGTGCATCGAGTGCGGCCTCACCGATGAAGAAGCATACTCCGAGGCGTCGCGCTGCCTGCGCTGCGACCACTTCGGCTACGGCATCTTCCGCGGAGGGAGGAAAGGCAAATGGTAAGGAACGTTACACTGACCATCGACCACAAGAGCGTCACCGTGCCCGAGAATACCACGATCTTGGAGGCCGCGCGCTCGGTCAATATCAATATCCCGACGCTGTGCTACTTAAAGGACATCAACGAGATCGGCGCATGCCGCATCTGCTGCGTGGAGGTCGAGGGCATGGAGCGCCTTGTCCCCGCGTGCGACAATGTGGTGGCGGACGGCATGGTCGTCTTCACGAACAGCGCCAAGGCGCGCGAGGCGCGCCGCATGAACCTGCGCCTCATCCTCTCACACCACGATACATCGTGCACGAACTGCACGCGAAGCGGCAACTGCACCTTGCAGCAGCTCGCGAACGACTTCAACATGCGCGGCACGCACTTCCCCAAAAAGCTGCGGCACGAGGCGGTGGATTATTCCACGCCGCTCATTCGCGAAAACGACAAGTGCGTGCAATGCCTGCGCTGCATCCAGGTGTGCGAAAACGTGCAGAGCGTGAAGATCTGGGATCTTCTCGGCACGGGCTCGCGCACGGTCGTGGACGCGTCGTACAACCGCCGCATTCAGGACACCGAGTGCACCTACTGCGGCCAGTGCATCACCCACTGCCCGACGGCGGCGCTGCGCGAGCGCGACGACACGGGCCTTGTCTTCGACGCGATCGACGATCCGAATACCGTCACCGTGGCACAGGTCGCGCCCGCGGTGCGCGCGGCATGGGCCGAGCAGTTCGGGCTCGACAGCGAGTTCGCAACGCCCAAGCGCATGGTCGCGGCGCTGCGCGAGCTGGGCTTCAACTATGTGTTCGACACCGACTTTGCCGCCGACCTCACCATCATGGAGGAAGGCAGCGAGTTTATCGAGCGCTTCACCCACAAGGATCAGTATCAGTGGCCGATGTTTACGTCCTGCTGCCCGGGCTGGGTTCGCTTTGTGAAGTCCCAGTACCCTGAACTGACGGACAATCTCTCCACGGCCAAGTCGCCCCAGCAGATGTTCGGTGCGGTGGCGAAGAGCTACTTTGCCGAAAAGGTCGGTATCGACCCCAAGCGCCTTTTCGTCGTCTCGATCATGCCGTGCGTGTCGAAAAAGAGCGAATGCGCGCTGCCGACGATGAAAAACGACGCGGGCGACCCCGATGTCGACGTGAGCATCACGACGCGCGAGCTGAACATTATGATGCGCGCGAATCACATTGAACCCAAGTACCTGCCCGAGGAGGAGTTCGACAGCCCGCTCGGCTCCGCGACCGGCGCGGCGGTCGTCTTCGGCGCGACCGGCGGCGTGATGGACGCGGCGCTGCGCTCGGCGTACTTCCTCATCACGGGCAAGAACCCTGATCCTGACGCTTTTACCGCCGTGCGCGGCATGGACGGGTGGAAGGAGGCGACGTTCAACATCCCCGGCGCGGGCGACGTGCGCGTCGCGGTCGTGAGCTCGCTCGGGAAAGCCCGCAAGCTCATTGAGGCTGTCAAGCGCGGCGACGCAGCGTATGACTTTGTCGAGGTCATGGCCTGTCCCGGCGGCTGCGCGGGCGGCGGCGGCCAGCCCATCCACGACGGTACCGAGCTTGCCGAGGATCGCGGCAACGTGCTCTGGCGGCTCGATCAGGGTGAGCTTCTGCGCTTCTCGCACGAGAATCCGGATGTCAAGGCGCTCTACAAGGACTACCTCGGCGCACCGCTTGGCGAAAAGTCGCACCACCTGCTGCACACCGACCACAACGCATGGCAGATGCCGCAGAAAATGATGTAAGGACGCAAAAAAACTCCGTATGAGATTTGTTCCCCCCTCACAGGGGTAACAAGTGATTCCTGGGATACCCCGGCAGGTCATCGTGTTTACGATGTCTGCCGGGGCTTCTCTGTGTCCTGGGTTTGTAGGGATTCCGGTGCTTCCAGTGCTTCTTCCACATCCTGCTGACCGCTGCCGACATAGCCAATGCCGTTGTAGTAGATCTCCACGGTCTGGGGAGCGTGTTTAGACCACTTTACCTCTTTCTCGTGAACCACGATCTTCTCAATGAACAGCCGCAGCAGCTCCGGCGTCAGTTCCGTGATATCCGTGTACCGCTTCGCCTTATCAAGGAAGCTGTCCGTCCCGCTCACCGTTTCCCGCAGGCACTGGATCTCACTCTCTTTCTGTGGAATACCGGCTGTGATGCGGCTCTGTTCTTCCGTGTAGCTGCCGGAGAGCATTTGGAACTGCTCCGTGGTGATACGGCCCAGCACGCTATCCTCATACAGCTTCTTAAAGATGGTGTCCAATTCCATTTTCCGCTTCCGCATGGCGGCCAGTTCTTTCTCCTGCCTGCGGATCTCCCGCTGAAGCTCGGCGGACTGCTTGCTGCCAATGTAGGCGGCGAACTTTTCCGGATGTTCCCGCGCCG
>ERZ824598.1297-NODE-1297-length-32729-cov-21.868121_pt1 | contig 32729 bp, 18 predicted proteins | sample MGYA00519934_ERZ824598 | MGnify/ENA primary metagenome ERZ824598 (study PRJEB31778, sample SAMEA3449177) | human gut metagenome | biome: human gut; feature: human-associated habitat; material: faeces | place: United Kingdom | collected 2010/2012 ...
ACTCTATCGACTTTATATGCCATATTACTTTTTAGGGACATTTACTGAATATCCCGAAGTAAACACAAAGCGACGCTTTGCTAGCTATTACCTCTTACCGCACAGCTGGTGGTGTCATTTACCTGCAATGTGTGCATTGCCTTTACCTGCAAACACTTGCGTTGCATTTCGTATACTATTTGCATGATGTCTCTAATTATTGTATTTGCTTTCCAAATCCAAGCAGAACAAATCAAGACTTTTACTTTTTTGTCTGCATGTCTTAATTCCTTTCCTAATACCTTTTGATATATAATTATAGTCCAGATTCTTTTTGTCTGTATCTATGTATTTTGTTCTTTTTTTACCATCAATCTTGCCTATCAGATGATGTAGTTGTTCTTTTGGATTTGCATACTGTGCGGTTTCATTACATTCTCTATCAAATAGTGGAATAAGCCATGCGTCTGTTTCTTCAATGGCTATTGCATATGCAACTTTGTCGCGATAGGTCTCTGGAATAATATTTGAGATTTTATTTTTCACCGCTTCACGCAGACAAATACTATATTCTTTCCAATCAATATTTTTTGTTCGCAATGGTTCGTTTATATCAAAACCTGCTTCACCACGTTCTGCAGTGTCTATCTGAACAACTAGTAAAGCATCATCAGCCAAAATATCAAAAAATGCCCCAAGCAGGCAATTGTCCTCACATGACTTCAGAACCAGATTCCAATTGCTGAAATTCATCTCATTCAAATCTGTTTCGTCAAACTGTTCACTGGGACGTAATTGAACAATATCACTACTGTCAACACCCATCAGAGCCTTCACTACAGCCTTTATTACAGCAATGTCAGCTTTACCTTCTGCTATTATCCCTAATCTCATAATTATCAGAAATTATACGGAACACCGCCAATAAGTCCTTTCATCCACATTTCTGAAAGCATCATTCGTTGTTCACCAGTCGTTTTTTTTGTCTGTATACGATTAACTTGTGTTTTTCCCTCATCATTGCGTGTCACAACATATAATCGCTGACTGTTATCATTAAGATTCAAACCATCCAATATAGCAGGATTATGTGTTGTAACAAGTACCTGTTTGCAGTTCTTGACAGCCAATTCACAAATTCTCTTCATGAGAAACCTGCACAAACGAGGATTCAATCCATTTTCAATGTTGTCAATGGCAAAAAAGTCGGGAGTCTTCCTGCTAATAAAGAGAGTCAGATAAAACAACAATTCCAAAGCGCCTTCATTGGCATTCTCTGCAGAAAAAAGATTATTTTTTTTCTGCATAAACTTATCTCTGAAATAAAGATTTGATTTACTTCTTCCCAATTTATATCCCTGCATCTTGTATATCTCCTCTCGATCAAAGAAAATGTCTTCAATCCAGGATATATAATCTTTTGCAGATTCTTTTATCTGTATGACTTCTTCCTTAGGTATATTGTTAAGAAGTACATCAAGACCTTCTCCGTTCAATCCAAGAGGATATTGGAAACTATCTGAGGTCAATCCACGAAGTGCATTGATTGACAGTGAATAAATAAGATACCTGGACAGATATTCTCTTAAATTGGTTGCTTTTTTTTCTGCTTCTTCTGCATTTTCATGTTTGGTTTCTGATGAAAATGACGCAACCCATGTTGAATAAATATCCTCTGGGGCATTGTTGTTAACAGTATATTTTATACGTTCACCTTCATTTCCTGATATACTCATGCTAATGGTGCTGCTGGACGGATGACCATAAAATGAGCTTATCATCAAATCCGGTTTGGCAATTCTGATTCCTTTCTGTATCATATCTTTTACATCAATCTGACAGGAACGTTCCGCCGCAACCATTGCTATAGCCTCAAGAATATTTGATTTGCCCGAACCATTGGCACCAATAAAAACATTGACATTACCTAATGATAAAGTCGCATCTGTTATTGATTTGAAATTTTTTATAGTTATAGTATCTATCATATTCTTTGAATTACATAAAGAATCTAATACCGTATTTGAGTTGATATTTATAAACAAAGATACTGTTTTTTCATAATAATGGTAAATTACAAAGAATATTTTTAGACACATGCAACAACAGGTCTATTGCTGATTAATAGTTAAAAAACACAAAGCTGGGCTTTGTTAGGTAAAACGCGCCATGCACCAGGTAAATGCTTACGTCAGCTAATAGCTATTATCTGCATAACACATAGACTTTTAAAGACAGATGAACAGAAAAGTGGGTGTGTACTCTTTTATTAAAGACAGAAGAACATAAGAACAAAAGGGTATATTGAAAAATCAAACGCATGCTCAAGCGAGCTTGGTATTCGTTTGTCTTTTCAATGCTGCGTACCTTTGGTGCTTTGCTTTCGACATTCTTTTGTAGGAAAGAACAGAAGTGTCTTTTGTTCTTTTAAGAATGCGGTGCTTGCACTGCAAATTCTTTTGCATGATGGACATACGGAGGGACGGACGGGAGCGTGCTCATGGACGGGCTGACGGAGGGGCATCATCTGCATTCTTATGTTCTTTTGTTCTTATGTCTTGATTATTAATACATACAGCTTATGTGTGAATAAGTTCCCTGGTCCTGGCCAGGGATGACAGGTCGCGGGCAGTGTGCAAGATGGCATCGTGCAAGGTAAAATGTGAAGCTGGCTTCACAAGGTAAATGCAAAGCAGGGTTTTGCTAGGTAAATGCGCTATGCGCTAGGTAATAGGTTTTCTGGGTAAATACTTTTTAAAAGAAGAGAAGAGATGGGTGTTTTTCAGGATATTTTGGTGGCAGTGAGGATTTTTTCATATCTTTGTGAGATTATGATTACAATGTTTTGATATGTAGTAATGTTATCTTTAAATATTGATCTATGGACAATCTTTTTACTAACTAAAAATTATATTTATGAACAAACCAAACGGACTTTTAGCATTCGCGCTGATGAGCGCGGTATCGCTGTCGGCCGGTGCACAGGAACTGAAACTGAGCTACAACGCTACTGACACGATAAACGCCACTACGCTGAAGGATCTATCCGGCAACGGATATGATGGAACACTCGTAGGTACAGGCGTAAGCATCAGCAAGAAGTATTCCGAGCAGAGCGTATTCATCTCTACTTCCAGACTGAAGAAAGGATACGTCGATCTCGGCGAAAACTTCGGCAAAGTGGTTGCCGGCTTGGACGAGTACACAATCGCCATGCGTACATACGTTTCTTCATCGTACATGGATCTGACAAAATTGGGCAACATCATGTGGTCGTTCGCCATGAATGATTCTGTCGAGGTGAAGGGCGGCGGGTACGCTTCGTTCAGCGCACGCAACATGGACTACAGCATTTCACTGACAGACAAATCCGGCGTGAGCACTGTTTCTGCCAACAAGAATGTCGACAACGGTGCATACAGATGGGTTGTCGTAACATGCAAGAAGAATGCCCTCGGAAATTTCATCAGAATATATGAGGACGGACTCTGCGTGGCAAATGGTGTCGCTGAGAATCTTATCTCTGAACTCGGCGAGACAAAATACAACTGGCTGGGACGTTCTCCGTTCTACACTGATGATGCAGAATATACACGCGGTATGATCATGACAGACTTCAGAGTGTATGACGGTGCAATGACAGACAAGCAGGTTGCAGAACTGTCGGGCATAGAATATACCGGTTCTGAACCAGAAAAGCTTCTACAGTACTCATTCAGCAATGCTGATGACGAGACAGGCAAGTACAAGGGTTCACTTGAGAACGGTGCTGAACTGCGCACAATTGCAGATGTGCCTGTGCTGAGCCTCGGCGACAACAACGGATATTTCGACTTCGGTTCTGAGGTGGGAAGCATCATCGGTTCGCTCGACGGCGACTATGCTATCTCTATGAACGTATATATTCCTGCCGACTATGCTCTCGGAAGCAACGGCAACTTCATCTTCAACTTCGGTAACTCAAGCACAACGGGTTATCTGTTCTTCGGTGCAAACCAGACAAAATTTGCCATCACACAAACAAATTATTCGGGCGAAAGAGTGGTAAGTGCTGACACGAAGTTCCCTACAGGACGCTGGGTCAACCTCATTTACTGCCAGACAGGAAATACGGGAACAATCTATATGAACGGTGCGATGACCGCAAGCGGCAATATAGGCTTATTCCCTAACAAGCTCGGATCTACTACACAGAACTGGCTGGGACGTTCACCATACTCAGGCGACGTTTACCTGAAAGGAGCAATGTACAACGATGTAAGAGTATACAAGGGAACATTGAGCTCAGACGAAATCATCTCCATCTACGGCGATGCTCCATTGACAAAGCTCAACGATGTACTTGATGCAGAAATCATCGACGAGTTCATTGCAAACCAGGCTTACGACTTCTCTAACCTGAGAACAAGCGTCACCCTCCCTACTTCATTCGGCAACGGCATCACAGCAACATGGACTTCATCTAACGAGAACGTCATCAAGAGCAACGGTACCGTGATACGTCCTGAACAGGGAGAAGAGGATGCAACAGTGACTCTGACTGCTACATATACAAAGGGCAACATCACGAAGTCGGTTGAATACCAGGCTACAGTACTTGCCAAATTCAGCGATGCTGAGGCGCTTGCATACGACCTCGACAACCTGAAGCTCAGCGGAAGTCTGAACAACCTGAGAAGTGACCTTGTGCTCCCTGGAAACACAGGTGAGAACACAATCATCACATGGAAGTCGGACAAACCGGAATATATCTCTGACGCCGGCAAGCTCATGAAGCTTTCTGCCAAGGGAGAAGGCAAGGTTGAGGTGACACTCACTGCTACAGGATACAAGAACAAGGAAGTAGGTTCAAAGGACTTCAAGGTGCTTGTTGCAGAAGACGAGGACTACGATGCTTACCTGTTCGTATATTTCCCAAGCAACTCAAATGAGAACCTCTACTATGCTGTCAGCAAGGACGGATACAGCTACACTCCGCTGAACAACGGCGAGAGAGTGATGTGGAGCGACACTGTTGCAATAAAGAAGGGTATACGTGACCCGCACATCCTGAGAGGTGCAGACGGCAAGACATTCTACATGGTGGCTACCGACATGAGATGTGCTGAGGGCTGGAGCTCTAACCGCGGTATCGTGATGTACAAGAGTACAGACATGATCCACTGGCAGCACAGCACCGTACACTTCCCAGACCGTTTCCCTGAGTGGAAGAATGTGACAAGAGTTTGGGCTCCTGAAGTTATCTGGGATGCAAACTACGAGAATGCCGACGGAACAAAGGGACGCTACATGGTATACTACTCTCTTCTTACAAACGATGGCAAGTGCACATACGACAAGGTTTATTACAGCTACGCCAACGATGACTTCACAGACCTGCTCACAGATCCTGTATTCCTGTACGACAGAGGTTCTGCTACCATCGATGCCGACATCATATTCGACGAGAGAGACAGCACATACCACATGATATACAAGAACGAAGGTTCGGGCGGTATATGTCAGGTTACTTCAAAGCGCCTTACTGCTGAAGAGGGCATGCCGGAAGGAAGCCAGTGGAGCGAGCCGTCAGGCAACCTGCAGCAGACAAACGTAGCTGTAGAAGGCGGCGGTCTGTTCAGAATGATCAACAGCGACACTTGGGTTCTGATGTACGACTGCTACAACAGCGGATACTACCAGTTCTGCTCTACTGAAGATCTCGAGTCGTTCACTCTCGAAGCACAGACAACAACAAGCGGTGCATTCACTCCTAGACACGGAACAGTGATGGCTATCTCAAAGGCTGAGCTCGATGCCCTGCTGGAGGCTTTCCCTAGCGACAACCTCGGAACTTCTGTAAGCGGTGCGCGCAACAGGAACATCAAGCAGAACAACGTGACAATCACAAGCAAGTCTATCTACCTGCCTGTACGTCCGGGAACAGACATCAGCAGCTTCGATCCTGAACTCGTTGCGTCAGCTGGTGCAGCAATCAGTCCGGAAGGTCCTCAGGACTTCACAAACGGAAGCGTTGAATACACAATAAGCAACCAGGGCAAGACGGCAACCGTAAATGTAGAAGTTGAGGTTTGCGGCAACCCTGTGCTCGACGGTTTCTGCGCTGACCCTGAAATTCTCTTCTCAAAGAAGACAGGCAAGTTCTACATCTATCCTACAAGCGACGGATATGCCGGATGGGGAGGTTCGAAATTCAATGTATATTCTTCTTCAGACCTCGTGAACTGGCAGAAGGAGAACTGCATCCTTGACGTGGCAACAGACGACGTCACATGGGCTACAGGAAACGGATGGGCTCCATGTATCGAGGAGAAATATATGGACGGTGCGTTCAAGTACTTCTTCTACTTCAGCGGACACAACCCTGAATACAACATGAAGACTCTCGGTGTGGCTACGGCAGACTCTCCGATCGGTCCGTTCACTGACAAGGGTACTCCGCTCGTTACGAAGAATCCTGCAAGCGGACAGCTCATCGACTCTGACGTATTCACAGACCCTGTAAGCGGCAATACATATTACTACTGGGGCAACGGTAATCTTGTGGTTTCAGACATGGGCGACGACATGATGTCGTACAGCAACCCTGCAACTATAACACCAGCAGGAGGCTCGCTCGCCGACTATGCCTTCAGAGAGGGTGTATACGTATTCTACAGAAACGGTCTGTACTACTTCTTGTGGTCTGTTGACGACACCGGTGCAAAGAACTACCACGTGGCTTACGGTACAAGCACTTCTCCAAGAGGTCCAATCAAGGTTGCAGACAAGCCTATCGTAATCATACAGGATGCTTCAGAGGAGATCTACGGAACAGGTCACAACGCCGTAATCCAGATTCCTGGAAAGGATGAATGGTACATCGTCTACCACCGCATCAACAAGGCTTACCTGAACAATGGTCCTGGCTATCACCGTGAGGTTTGCATCGACAAGCTCGAGTTCAACGAGGACGGAACAATCAAGCAGGTAACTCCTACTCACAAGGGTATCGACCCAGTGGACATGTCTGACTACATCACCGGTACTCTGACATGCATTGAGGATCTGGACGATGCATCAGGATGCAGCGAGGTTGTTTCAACAAGCTACTACAGCATCAACGGTACAAATCTTGGTACAAACGTTCCTGCAGCAAAGGGAATCTATATCAAGGTGGACAACATGAAGGACGGCAGCCGCAAGGCGGTCAAGTTCATCAAATAATCCGGTCTGACGACTGGATGGTTTATAGGGGATACCGGGGACGGTATCCCCTTTTTGGCATTATAAGGCGAGCAGGCTCGCTAGGTAATATGCAAAGCTTGCTTTGCGAGGTAAAACGCAGGCAGAGCCTGCTAGATAAAACGTGAAGCTGGCTTCACTAGGTAAAATGCGAGCTAAGCTCACTAGGTAAAACACAAAGCAGAGCTTTGTTAGGTAAAACGCGCGATGCGCTAGGCAAACATGAAGCACGGCTTCATTAGTTAAACGTGCTTTGCGATAGATAATAGTTATTACATAGGCTACTACGGCGTCATTCCTGGCTGGGACCAGGAATCTAGTCTGTGGGTCTGCACTGTGCCCTCGCAGGCATTGTGCAATCATTGAGATAAGATCCCTGGTCCTGGCCAGGGATGACGAGTTGCCAACATTGTGCATTATTTTTGGGTGCATACATATTTTAGACAGAAGAACATAAGAACAAAAGATTCATTTAAGGGGCAGATGTACATTCAAGCGAGCTTGATGTTCATTTGTCCCTTAAATGTTTGCACCTGAGGTGATTGTCTACGACTCTTTTGTTTGGAAAAGAACAGAAGAAGTGGGCGTTTACATTGGTTGCTACGGCATCATTCCTGGCTGGGACCAGGAATCTAGTCAGTAGACCTGCACTGTGCTTTAGCGGGCATTGTGCTGACATTAAGAAGAGGTCCCTGGTCTAGGCCAGGGATGACGGGTCGCGGGCACAGTGCTGCATTTGTGGGTGTAAACTTTTTATAAGACAGAAGAACATAAGAACAAAAGGGGCATTGAATGCTCGGATGTTTGTTCAATCGAGCTTGACAAACATATGCTCATTCAATGTTGTGCATCTGCGATGCTGTGGGCACTACTCTACTTTTGTAGGGAAGAACAGAAGAAGTGGGCGTTTACATTGGTTGCTACGGCATCATTCCTGGCTGGGACCAGTAATCTAATCAGTGTATCTGTACAGTGCTATCGCGGGCATTGTGCAAGATACAATCTTGCAAGGTAAAATGTGAAGCAGGCTTCACTAGGTAAACGCAAAACTTTGTTTTGCTAGGTAAACGCGAGCAGGGCTCGCTAGGTAATAGTTATTACATGGGCTAATACAGCGTCATTCCTGGCAGGATCAGGAATCTAGTCGGTGGGCCTGTACTGTACTTTCGCGGGCACATGTGTTAACATTTAGATAAGATCCCTGGTCCTAGCCAGGGATGACGGGTCGCGGGCAGTATGCAAGATGGCATATTGCTAGGTAAAGCGTGAAGCTGGCTTCACTAGGTAAACGCACGAAGTGCTAGGTAAACGCGAGCAGGGCTCGCTAGGTAATAGTTATTACATGGGCTAATACAGCGTCATTCCTGGCAGGATCAGGAATCTAGTCGGTGGGCCTGTACTGTACTTTCGCGGGCATTGTGCAGACATTGAGAAGAGGTCCCTGGTCTAGGCCAGGGATGACGAGTTGCCAACATTGTGCATTATTTTTGGGTGCATACATATTTTAGACAGAAGAACATAAGAACAAAAGATTCATTGAATGCTCAAATGTTTGTTCAAGCAAGCATGACAAACATTTGTTCATTCAAGATTGTGCATCTGCGATGCAGGGAATACTACTCTACTTTTGTATGGAAGAACAAAAGAAGTGGGTGCTTACATAAGTTGCTACGGCGTCATTCCTGGCTGAGACCAGGAATCTGATGAAAATTATTGTGAGTAGATTCAAGTTACGAGAAGCATAATTGCGAATAATAGAATTTTATTTTGAATAATGGAATTTTATATATATCTTAGCGGCATAATTAACACGTAATTCAATGAGAATATTCACAGAACAAACACTAAAAGAATATGCTGAAGCTCACCCCGAAGCAAAAGCGGCGCTACAAGAGTGGACGACCATTGTTAAGAAAAGCGAATGGACATGTTTTGCTGATGTGAAGAAAACATTCAACAGTGTTGACAATGTTGGTAACCAACATTATGTGTTTAACATCAAAGGCAACAACTATAGATTGATTGTTGTAATAAAGTTCACAATAAAATTCGTGTATGTTCGCTTTATAGGCACTCATGCGGAATATGATAAAATAGAAGATTGTTCTACACTATAACTGGGCAACTTCAACTTATGCAATACTATAAATAATACTGATTTTATACTGATTATTATATTAATATGACTAAAATAGAAACAAAAGCTCAATATGATTGGGCTGTAAAGAGAGTTGAAGAGTTGTTGCCAGTGGTAACAGACGAAACTCCTATTGATGATCCAAACAGCATCGAACTGGAACTGCTGTCGAATCTTGTTGCCGATTATTCTGATGAACATTTTGCACTGGGAAAACCAACACTTGTAGATGTTCTTAAACTTCGTATGTACGAAATGGGACTAAACCAAAAGGCTTTGGCGAAATTGATTGGGGTTAGTCCTTCTCGGCTTAGCGATTATATCTCCGGCAAATGTGAACCAACACTTAAAGTAGCAAGAGAAATAAGTCAGAAACTGAATATTGATGCTAATATTGTATTAGGGGTGTAGAGGGATTTGTTAGTAAAACGCAGGCTAGGCCTGCTAGGTAAAACGTGAAGCTGACTTCACTAGGTAAAATGCGAGCAAAGCTCGCTAGGTAAAACACAAAGCAGAGCTTTGTTAGGTAAAACGCGCGATGCGCTAGGTAATAGTTATTACATAGGTTACTACAGAGTCATTCCTGGCAAGGACCAGGAATCTAGTCAGTGGGTCTTCACTGTGCTTTAGCGGGCATTTGCATTGTCATTTAGATAAGATCCCTGGTCCTGGCCAGGGATGACGGATTGCGGGCATTGTGCAAGATGGCATATTGCTAGGTAAAGCGTGAAGCTGGCTTCACTAGGTAAACGCACGAAGTGCTAGGTAAACGCGAGCAGGGCTCGCTAGGTAATAGTTATTACATGGGCTAATACAGCGCCATTCCTGGCAGGATCAGGAATCTAGTCAGTAGACCTGCACTATGCTATCGCGGGCAGTGTGCTGACATTGAGAAGAGGTCCCTGGTCTAGGCCAGGGATGACGGGTAGCGGGCACAGTGCTGCATTTGTGGGTGTAAACTTTTTATAAGACAGAAGAACATAAGAACAAAAGGGGCATTGAATGCTCGGATGTTTGTTCAATCGAGCTTGACAAACATATGCTCATTCAATGTTGTGCATCTGCGATGCTGTGGGCACTACTCTACTTTTGTATGAAAGAACAAAAGAAGTGGATGCTTACAACTCTTTTGTTTCCTTAAGAATGCAGTGCTTGCACTGCAAATTCTTTGCATGATGGGCATGTGGCAGTACAGGCGGAAGCGTGCTTATGCATGAACTGACGAATGGGCATCATCTGCATTCTTATGTTCTTTTGTTCTTATGTCCTGATTACTTGTTTGCATCCTGCTTGTGGAGACATGAGATCCCTGGTCTTGGCCAGGGATGACGGGGCGCAGGCGTTGTGCAAGATGGCATCATGCAAGGTAAAATGTGAAACTTGCCTCACAAGGTAAATGCAAAACGTTGTTTTGCTAGGTAAACGCGAGCGAAGCTCGCTAGGTAATAGTTATTACATAGGCTACTACAGCGTCATTCCTGGCTGGGACCAGGAATCTGATGTCGGGATTTGCGCTATGCTCTCGCAGGCATTGTGCAGTCATTGAGATAAGATCCCTGGTCTTGGCCAGGGATGACGAGTCGCAGCACTATGTTTTGTGGACGTATATACATTATTTATATTATATGCGTGGATAATACGTGATGGTTTTGCTGAGGTTTGACAAATAAACAGGTGGCGATTATGTCTTATGGAAGTTTTTTTATAACTTTGTAGCTTGAATTGAGTTTTTTCAATTGATTATAACATTTTAAATTATAAAGTTGTGACTGATACTAAGTACATTTTCGTAACAGGAGGTGTGGCGAGTTCTCTTGGTAAGGGAATCATATCCTCATCAATCGGTAAACTCCTGCAGGCAAGGGGTTACAACATCACTATCCAGAAGTTTGATCCATACATCAACATTGACCCGGGAACGCTCAACCCTTACGAGCACGGAGAATGTTATGTAACCATTGACGGTCAGGAGACAGACCTTGACCTTGGCCATTATGAAAGATTTACAGGTATACAGACAACCAAGGCCAACAACATCACGACCGGACGTATCTACCAGAGCGTGATTGAAAAGGAGCGCCGTGGTGACTATCTCGGAAAGACCATACAGGTTGTACCTCACATCACAGATGAGATCAAGCGCGACATGAAGATTCTCGGCGCTAAGGGCAACTATGATTTCGTAATCACTGAAATCGGTGGAACTGTGGGCGACATTGAATCTCTGCCGTTCCTCGAGGCTATACGTCAGCTCAAATGGGAGCTCGGCAAGAATGCGCTCTGCATTCACCTTACATACGTGCCTTATCTTGCTGCTGCAGGTGAGCTCAAGACAAAGCCTACTCAGCATTCTGTAAAGGAACTGCAGAGTCTCGGTATACAGCCAGAAATCCTCGTACTCCGCACAGAGAGAGAGCTTTCGGCCGGTATATGCAAGAAAGTTGCAAACTTCTGCAACGTTGATCAGGACTGCGTTGTACAGAGCCTTGATATGCCTACAATCTACGAAGTACCTATCAAGATGCAGGAACAGGGACTTGATGCGGCTATCCTCCGCAAGTTCCAGATGCCTATAGGTGAAACTCCGGGACTCGGTCCATGGAGAAGCTTCCTCGAGCGCAGACATAAGGCAACAGAAATCGTAAACATTGCCCTTGTTGGAAAGTACGACCTTCAGGATGCCTACAAGTCTATCCTCGAGAGTCTCTCACAGGCCGGTACATACAACGACTATAAGGTAAAGACACATTTCGTAAACAGCGAAAAGCTGACAAAGGAAAATATTGCAGAGAAGCTGAACGACATGGACGGTGTAGTAATCTGTCCTGGATTCGGTCAGAGAGGTATCGAAGGCAAAATCATTGCAGCTCAGTACTGCCGTGAGAACGACAAGCCTACATTCGGTATCTGCCTCGGTATGCAGATGATGGTTGTTGAATATGCACGCAACGTGCTCGGATTTGAAGATGCCAACAGCCGCGAGATGGACGAGAAGACTCCTCACAATGTCATCGACATCATGGAAGAGCAGAAGAACATCACAAACATGGGCGGCACAATGCGTCTCGGAGGATATGAATGTATCGTCAAAGAAGGCAGCAAGGCATTTGAGGCGTACAAGTCTACAAAAATCGTCGAGCGCCACCGACACAGATATGAATTCAACAATGATTTCAAGAGCAATTTCGAGAGCAACGGCATGGTATGCTCCGGAATAAACCCGGAAAGCGACCTTGTAGAAATTGTTGAGGTTCCTTCACTCAGGTGGTATATAGGTACGCAGTTCCATCCTGAATACAGCAGTACAGTGCTCAAACCACATCCACTGTTCCTCGCATTCGTGAAGGCAGCTATCGAAAACAAGAAAAAATAACAGCACACACAAAAACAAACACAAGTAAAAAGATTACCCGATGGGAAGAATGGATAAAAACACCCTGATAGGTTTTCTGCTCATGGCGCTTGTTGTCTTCGGCTTCATGGCATACGAAAGCAAGAAGCAGAAGGAGTATGCCGTTGAACAGCAAAAGGCAGCCATAGAGCAGCAGATGAATCAGGCTCAGGAAAACAAGCAGAAGGCCATTGAGGCTGAAAAGGCCGCAAACGCCATTGCAGAGGAAAAGAGCGATTCGCTCAACCCGCTCTACAAAGCGCGTATAGTAAATGAAGGCAAGACAGTCATCGAAAATGAACTTCTGAAACTTACTATCTCCAATAAGGGAGGACAGCTGTGCAGAGCTGAGCTCAAGGACGAGACATACAAGAATCAGGAAGGCGGTGCTGTGGTGCTGTTCGACGGCAAGGACATGGACATGAACTTCATGCTCACAGGCAAGAACCAGAACATCACCAGCAACGAACTTTACTTCACTCCGAAGGAAGTTACCGACAGCTCCGTTGTCATGAGTCTGCCTATAGGTAAGGGAAGCATCGACATCAGATACTCGCTCATACCTGGAAGCTACATCGTGAACATGTCCTTGAAAGCCAACGGCATCAGCAACTTCTTCCCGGCAAACGCCAACAAGCTGAACATCCACTGGAACGAGTCGCTGAGACAGCAGGAAAAGGGATACAGCTTTGAGAACCAGCACAGTACAATCGTGTACCGTACTGTTGAAGACGACACGGAGAACCTGAGTTCGACCGGTGCTGACGACACAGAAAACAACTTCGACAGCAACGCTATCTGGGTGGCATTCAAAGACCAGTTTTTCAGCCAGGTACTCATTACAGACAAGAGTCTTGCACTTGATGAAATTTCATCCAAGCGTCTTGAGGAAGGAAGCGGATACCTGAAGGAATACAATGCTTCAATGTCTGCCGACTTTGACCCTACAGGCAAGGTTGCAAGCAACTTCCAGATGTACATAGGTCCTAACAAGTTCAGCACATTGCGCGAGAACCAGAAGCTCTGCGTATCGGAAAATGATGTTGACCTTCAGAGCCTTGTATACCTCGGATGGCCTATCATACGCTGGATCAACCGTTTCTTCACAGTATATATGTTCGACTGGATGACCGGTTGGGGCATCAACATGGGTATCGTGCTCCTGATTCTCACAATCATCGTGAAGCTCCTAGTCTTCCCGCTCATGAAGAAATCATTCATGTCGTCGGCAAACATGAGAGTTCTGCGACCTAAGGTGGAAGAGATAAGCAAGAAATATCCGAAGCCAGAAGATGCGATGAAGAAGCAGCAGGAAATCATGCAGCTCTACAGCATGCACGGTGTGTCGCCAATGGGCGGATGTCTGCCAATGCTGATACAGATGCCTATCTGGATTGCCCTCTTCAACTTCATCCCTAACGCCATTGAGCTCCGCGGACAGAGTTTCCTGTGGGCAGATGACCTGTCGACATACGATGACGTCATCAACTGGGGCACACATATATGGGGTATAGGTGACCACCTCAGCTTGTTCTGCGTACTCTGGTGTCTTTCTACTGTGGCCAACACATGGATATCGATGCGCCAGCAGCAGTACTCAATGACTCCTGAACAGGAGAAGCAGATGGGAATGATGAAGTGGATGTCGTACATAATGCCACTGATATTCTTCTTCACATTCAACAGCTACTCATCAGGTCTGAACTACTACTACTTCATTTCAGGTGTCGTTACACTGCTGATGATGTGGTATCTGCGCAAGACTACCGACGATGACAAGCTCCTTGCAAAACTCGAAGCCAAGTATGAACAGCGCAAGTCGCAGCCTCACAAAAAGTCGGGCATGATGGCACGTTATGAGTCACTGCTCGAAAAACAGAGAGAGATGCTGGAACAGCAGCAGAAAATGCAGCAGCGCAAGAAATAAGTGAAAACGATATGGCACTGGAATGCAAGAAATTGTGTTCCAGTGCCATTACGCATATATACCTACCCGAGATGACTGAGGGAAAATATGCAGTGGATCGGGCATATACAAAAACAGTAAACATGAACAAAACAGCTATAGCCGCATTTGCGGCAGGAATTCTGATTATGGGTGACGCATCAGCCGAGACCAATGCCGAAAAATTCATCGGCAGACAGACTCCTCAGATAAAGGAACGCAGACTGTCGCCTGAAGCTTTGTGGGCAATGGGACGCATAGGCGGACAGGACATTGCACCAGATGCCAAAGAAATAGTATACAACGTTACATACTACAGCGTTGAAGAAAACAAGAGCCACACAGTCATTTACACAATGAATGCTGACGGCTCAGACAACAAGATGCTCACGACATCAACCGGAAGCGAAAGTGCGCCCAAATATATCATGGGAGGCAAACGCATTGCTTATCTGGCAGCCGACAACAACGGTGTGTCGCAGATTTGGAGAATGAACACCGACGGCTCGGACAGAAAGCAAATTTCACACTTTGAAAAAGACGTTGAGGACTTCATGTTCTCACCTGACGGCAAGAAAGTTCTGCTTGTTCAGTCCATCAAATACGGAAAGCGCACAGCCGACATTTACCCTGATCTGCCTAAAGCTTCGGGAAAAATCATCAACGACGTGATGTACAGACACTGGGATGAATGGGTGGAAAGCATACCTCACTCTTACGTTGCCGAATTTGACGGAAGCGAGGTAAAGAATGCTGTTGACATCATCGGCGAGAACGAACCGTACGAATGCCCGATGAAGCCGTTCGGAGGTGTTGAACAGCTCGCCTGGAGTCCGGACTCCAGATACGTGGCCTATACATGCAGAAAGAAGACCGGTCTGGACTATGCAATATCTACCGACTCAGACATTTATCTGTACGATACAGAAAACGGAGAAACAAAGAACCTGTGCAAACCTGCCGGCTACAAAGCACCAAAGGTTGACCCATCGCTCTCACTCGCCTCACAGGCTTCGAACAAGAACAGCGAAGACCTCAACATGGGCTATGACACAAATCCTTCATTCTCGCCTGACGGAAAGTACATTGCATGGCAGAGCATGGAGCGCGACGGCTACGAAAGCGACAGAAACAGAATATGCGTGATGGAACTTGCTACCGGCAAGAAAACATACGTAACCGAGAAATTCGAAAGCAACGCCGACAGCTACTGCTGGGATACTAAAGGCAAAAAGATATATTTCACAGGTGTATGGCACGGTGAGACACACGTGTACAGCACAGACATCAAGGGCGATGTGAAAAAGATTACTGAAGGACAGTATGACTACGTATCAGTTGCAGTATGTGGAAACAAGCTGCTCTGCATGCGCCAGTCAATGATGGAATCGCCTGAACTATTCTCAGTTGATCCGAAAAACGGAAAGGCTGTACAGGTGACAAACGAAAACAAATACTTCAGAGACAATATTGACTGGGGAGAAGTTGTACCACGCTGGACAAAGACAGTTGACAACAAGGATATGCTCAGTTGGGTGGTTCTCCCGCCAAACTTCGACAAGAACAAGAAGTACCCTACTCTGCTGTTCTGCGAAGGCGGTCCGCAGAGCCCGGTAAGCCAGTTCTGGAGCTACAGATGGAACATGCAGATAATGGCGGCAAACGGATACATTGTAGTTGCCCCTAACAGACGCGGTCTTCCTGGTTTCGGAATGGAGTGGCTTGAAGAAATCAGCACAAACTACGGAGGACACTGCATGGACGACTATCTGTCGGCTATCGACGATATAGCTAAAGAGCCTTATGTAGACAAGGATAGACTGGGATGCGTCGGTGCAAGTTTCGGCGGCTTCTCAGTATACTGGCTGGCAGGACACCACGACAAGCGCTTCAAGTGCTTCATTGCCCACGACGGTATATTCAACCTCGAACAGCAGTATGTGGAAACAGAAGAATCATGGTTTGCAAACTGGGATATGGGTGGTGCTTACTGGCATAAGGAGAATGAGGCTGTCAAGCGTACATTTGCAAATTCGCCTCACCTTTTTGTTGACAAATGGGACGCACCTATATTGTGCATACACGGAGAGAAAGACTTCAGAATCGTTGCCAGCCAGGCGATGGCCGCTTTCAACGCAGCGCGCTACAGAGGCATCGATGCACAACTGCTTATATTCCCTGACGAGAACCACTGGGTACTCAAACCTCAGAACGGAGTACTCTGGCAGAGAACATTCTTCGGATGGCTTGACAAGTGGCTTAAGAAATAAGGCATGAAATGTCGGGCAACAGCAATCCTACAACACGAAAAAATACACAAAAGATATGACAGAACAAATTAAAAAGAATCTGAGCGATTCGACCGCAGCACGCTGGGCGGCAATGCTCATCGTGGCGTTTACGATGATGGCGGCCTACTATGTCAACGACATCATGGCTCCGCTGAAATCAATGCTTGAAGAAGAACTCCACTGGACCAGCGGAGAGTTCGGTTTCTTCACCGGAGCATACAGTTTCCTGAACGTATTCCTTCTTATGCTTATATGGGGAGGACTCATACTTGACAAGTTCGGAGTGCGCTTCACAGGAATACTCGCCGCATCACTCATGGTGTGCGGAACTGTTGCCGAATATATTGCCATAACGACCTATGGAGGAACATCAGAGACAGTCATGGGCTACAAGCTCGACGTGTTCCTTGCTTCAGCCGGATATTCAGTGTTCGGTGTTGGTGCTGAAGTAGCAGGAATCACTGTCACAAAAATCATTGCAAAATGGTTCAAGGGCAAGGAAATGGCATTGGCCATGGGAACACAGGTGGCTCTTGCCAGAATCGGTTCGCAGGTGGCATACGCAGTATCAATTCCTGTTGCAAAGAGCTACCATCTGGACACTCCTCTGTTCATCGGTATGATACTCCTAATCGGCGGACTCATTGCTTTCATTGCTTTCAGCTTCATGGACAGAAAGCTCGACAAGCAGATTTCTGCCACTACAGAATCTAATCCGGAAGACAAGTTCTCATTCAAGGACGTTGCTTCAGTTGTAAAGAACCCGGGCTTCTGGCTTATAGCACTGCTCTGCGTGCTGTTCTACTCTTGCGTATTCCCATTCCAGAAGTTTGCTACAGAACTGATGGTGCTCAAATACGGAGTAAATGAAGATCTCGCAGGTACTGTTGCCGGTCTGCCGGCACTTGGAGCACTGTTCCTCACTCCTATTTTCGGCGGAATGATAGACAGAAGAGGTAAGGCCGCATCAATCATGATGCTTGGTTCGGCAATGCTCATATTCGTTCACCTTATGTACTCTATGCCGTTCATCAGCTCATCTGTAATAGCTGTTGCACTCATGATAATCTTGGGTATCGCATTTTCTCTCGTGCCGTCAGCTATGTGGCCGTCTGTTGCAAAGATTTTCCCAGTGAAGCAACTTGGAACAGCATACGCACTGATATTCTTCATTCAGAACATCGGATTATTCGGTGTTCCGTTCCTCATCGGTACTGTGCTGGACAAATATTGCGTTATAAGCAATGCTGGAGGCAAGATACAGTATGACTACACATTGCCAATGTGCATATTTACAGGTATTGCTACAGTTTCACTGATTGTTGCAATCATGCTCAAGAAAGCAGACAAGAAGTACGGATACGGACTTGAAAAAGCCAACCTGCAGAAGAAAAACAAATAATACTAACTTTATAAATAAACCCCAAAATTATGTTTGAAGGACAACCTAAAGGGCTATATGCACTGGCATTGGCCAACACAGGCGAAAGATTCGGATACTACACAATGCTTGCGGTATTCACTCTTTTCCTTAAGGATAATTTCGCCTTTTCAGAAGCTACGGCCGGAGTAATCTATTCAGTATTCCTCGGTCTGGTATATTTCCTACCTCTTTTCGGAGGTATGCTTGCCGATAAGTTCGGTTTCGGTAAGATGGTGACAATCGGTATAACTATCATGTTCATCGGTTATCTGCTCCTCTCCATACCTCTCGGAAGCGGAACAGCCGCTATCTGCGCCATGGGCGGTGCACTGCTGCTGATATGTTTCGGAACAGGTCTTTTCAAGGGCAACCTGCAGGTGCTTGTAGGAAATCTGTATGACGAAAAGAAGTATGCGAGCAAGCGTGACTCAGGATTCAGTATCTTCTACATGGCCATCAACATCGGTGCATTGTTTGCAGCTACTGCAGCTGTTGAAATAATGAGATATGTTCAGGAAAATTTCGGCATTTCAAAGGCAGATTCATATCACTACGCATTTGCTATCGCATGTTTCTCACTTATCGTGTCTATTGCAATCTACTATTTCTCCAGAAGCACATTCAAGCATGCTGACAAGAGCAAAGAGAAAGATGCAAGCAATGACAACGTTGAAGAAGAACAGCTCACTAAATCTGAGACAAAGGAAAGAATCGTTGCATTGTGTCTGGTGTTCGCAGTAGTTATCTTCTTCTGGATGGCATTCCACCAGAACGGTTCTACTCTGACATTCTTTGCAGAACAGTATATAGTAAAGACATCATCCGGTGTTGAAAGCATGATGTTCGACGTTGTAAACCTCGTTCTCTGCATTGTAATAGTATATTCACTGTTTGCACTTTTCCAGTCAAAGACTTCAAAGGGACGCGGAATAGCAACAGCACTGATTGTGCTCTGTGCTGCAGGACTTGCATGCAAATACAACACACTGCCAGCTGAGACAGTTATCGATGCTCCTATATTCCAGCAGTTCAACCCTTGCTTCGTTGTCATGCTGACTCCTGTATCAATGGCTATATTCGGTGCACTTGCAAAGAAGGGCAAGGAACCGTCTGCTCCTCTGAAAATCGGATTGGGTATGCTCGTTGCAGCTGTAGGATATATCCTTATGACAGTAGCTTCACTCGGCCTTCCTGCACCTGAAGCACAGAAGACAGAGCAGATGCTGATTTCACCAAACTGGCTGATATCAACTTACCTTGTACTTACATTTGCAGAACTTCTGCTCTCTCCTATCGGAATTTCATTCGTATCAAAAGTTGCTCCTCCTAAGTACAAGGGAATGATGATGGGTGGATGGTTCGTTGCAACTGCAATAGGAAACCTCCTCGTCAGCATACCTTCATTGCTCTGGGGACAGCCACTCGTTGTCGTATGGGGTGTACTCGTAGGTCTGTGCCTGCTTTCAGCAATGTTCATCTTCGTAATTTTGAAGAGACTTGAAAAGGTGGCATAACAAAAGACAACATTGAAAATATCATTATAGAAGGAAGTCTCCGAGCCGTACAAACAGCTACGCCCGGAGACTTCCTGGTTTTGGTGTAAAAGGAATACTGTTTATGGAGAACAGCGAGATGAAAGAATTGATTGATATTCTGCACGAGAAGAAGTGCTCGTGCGTAATACGAAAAGGAAACACTATAAGAACATTCAACCAACGAGGTGTTGCAGACCTGTATGAGCTGGTAATGAAAGAGGCCGAATTTCTCAACGGGGCAAATATTGCCGACAAGGTTGTAGGAAAAGGAGCTGCGGCACTCATGACTGCCGGAGGCATTGCAAGACTGCATGCGGACGTCATAAGCAAGCCGGCCATGTCACTATTTGAGAAGAACAACATAGAAGTGGCTTACACAACACTGACGGACGGCATAATAAACAGGAAAGGTGACGGTCCTTGTCCGGTTGAATCAATGTGTTCGAAAACAGACGATGTAAGCAAAATGGTTGAAATGATCGGAACTTTCATTGAAAACATGAAAAACGGGAAATGAAAAAATCCTGCACAGGCAAAATTAAAATACCTGATGCAGGATTTTTCTGTATACCACGTCTTAGACGTCATTAAAGGAAAAATTTATCCTTAATCATCTGAAGGTTTCTCTACAACGCTGTGTGCAACGGAACACATATTGTCTATGATACCGTCTGAGAGACCCAGAACCGGAGTATAAATATATGTACTCTTCAATGCTTCAGCAACTGCGAGGAATATCTTTGCAGCAGGGATGATGACTTCCGCTCTATCAGGTTTCATGTCGTATGTTTCCATACGCTGTTCCGCAGACATTGCATTCATCTTACCGAAAAGTTCTGTTACACCCGTAACGGTTATTCGTTTTCCGCCAGTCTTTTTCTTTGAAAGAATCTTGTACATCTTATTGATGTTACCTCCGGATCCTACCATTTCAACCGGTCCGAGCTTTTCAGATATTGCAGAAAGTTCCTCCTGCATGCGTGAAAGAATCTGACGGCTCTCCTCCTCCGGCAGGTGAAGCATACGTATTGTTCCGATGTTGTATGAACAAGATTTTATCTTCTCGCCATCCTTTATGACAGTTACTTCAGTACTACCACCACCAACATCGACGTAAGCACATGTATCGGCCATAGACTTGACCATTTCCACATGGTTGTTGTATATGATGGAAGCTTCTTCCTTACCGTCAATGATTTCTATTTTGATGCCGGTGGATTTCAATACCTTTTCGATTACATCCTTTGAATTCTTAGCGTCACGCATGGCAGATGTAGCGCAAGCCTTATATTCGTCGACATCATAAAGCTTCATGAGGTGCTTGAAAGCCTTGATCATAGTCACAATTTTCTTCAGACGCTCCTTGCTCACCTTACCGATAGTAAAAACATCATCTCCCAACCTGAGAGGATAGCGTATGAAAAAGAGTTTTGTGTAGGCAACATCACCCGTATCGGAAATGTCGACTTTCTTTATGAGCAATCTGGCAGCGCACGAACCGATATCGATTGCGGCATAATTTTTACTATTCATGTGTATTATAAGAATTAAAGTTAATACTAAAAACGAAAAACCAACTGCTCCTTTGTATTACCAATAGGAGCAGATGGATTTCAAATGAATTCACCAAGTGCAAATATAGTGCAAGCCGAGCGCAGAGACAAATTGAAAACACGGTTTTCATATTTGCTATGCCGAGGCGAAGCCTATATTATCTAAATATAGTGCAAGCCGAGTGCAGAGACAAATTGAAAACATGGTTTTCATATTTGCTATGCCGAGGCGAAGCCTATATTATCCAAATATAGTGCAAGCCGAGCGCAGAGACAAATTGAAAACACGGTTTTCACATTTACTATGCCGAGGCGAAGCCTATATATATTCTATCAGAATCAGGATTTGGATTCCTTCTTGTCGTCAGATTTGTTCCTGCTCTTTTTTGTTTCGGCAGGTACTCCACCTATCGACATTTTTGGAGCAGGCAAAGCAGACTTGTCAACTTTTACAGGTTCAACCTTTTCCTCTACGATGGTCTCCGCATTCTTATCATCTGTGGCTGCTGTCTCAGAAGAACATTTATTTTTAGCTTCTTTCAAAGCTTTCTTTGCCAGTTTTGCCTTTATAGCCTCATCGTAGTAACGATAAAGATTCTCCTGTGAACGGAAAGGCTCTTCTCCTTCTGGTACAGGCTGAATGATGTTGTCGCCCGTTCCGTCAACAATTCTTCCCTGCACAGTATCCTTCAATCCGTATTCTACAATAAGTTTCAGTTCGCGCTGAATCTTAGGAGAATATACCGGAGTCATAACTTCAATACGTCTGTCGAGGTTTCGAGTCATCCAATCGGCTGAACCCATGTAATATTTCTCATTACCTCCGTTGGCAAAAATGAGTATACGCGAGTGTTCGAGATAGCGGTCAATAATGCCGACTACATGAATGTTGTCTGAAACACCTGGCACGCCAGTGACGAGCGAACAGTTGCCTCGGAGCAGGATGTCTATGCGCACGCCAGCAGCAGACGCCGCATAAAGTTTACGTATGATTGCCTCATCGACGATGTGGTTGATTTTCATTATGATGTAGGCAGGTTTGCCAAGCTTCTTGTTGGTAATTTCATTATTGATGAGCTTGACGATGTGATTGCGCATGTCGTTTGGAGAGACGAGCAGTTCGCGGAATCGTACCGGACGGAATGGTGAACGTATGAACTCGAACACCTTGGCTACATCGCGCACAAGTGTCGGACTTGCTGTGAAAAGAAGACAGTCAGTATAGACACGTGCATTTCCTTCATGGAAATTACCAGTACCGATGCAAGCTATGCTGTAATTGCTGAGTTCGATGAGTGTAATCTTTGAATGTACTTTTAGACCGTCAACACCGAATATGACATCAATGCCGGCATCCTGCATCTTCTTACTCCAGGAAATGTTGTTGGCTTCGTCGAAACGTGCATAAAGTTCGATGACAACAGTCACCTTCTTCTGATTCTTGGATGCAGCGATGAGAGCTTCAACTACCTGCGATTGTTTGGCCAGACGGTATATGGTTGTCTTGATTGACTTTACTTTTGGATTGACGGCAGCCTCGCGGAGTACTCGCAAATATGCATCGAATGAATGATACGGTACGTGTATGAACCTGTCTTTTTCGGCAATTACGTCGAGTACACTTTCTGTACCTGAAAATTCAGGTTTGTTCAACGGCTTCCACTTAGGGTACTTAAGATCTGACCTTCCGCAATCAGGGAAAGACATGAAGTCCTTGTGGTTCTGATAGCGTCCACCCTTGACGATTGTGTCCAAATCGTCAAGATTGAGCTTGCTGAGAACCTTGCGCAGGAGGCTTTTAGGCATAGTCTCGTCGTAGATGAAACGCAACGTTTCACCACGCTTACGGCTCTTGAGACCTTTCTGCACACGCTGCATCTTTCCGGTGTCGATGTCGTCATCGAATTCCATTTCAGCATCCTTTGTGAACTTGAATGTGTATGCCTTGAAATTGTGGAATTCCATACCTTCGAATACCATAGGAAGGCAACAGCGCATTACGTCATCGAGATACATGAGATATGATTTGCCGTCGGCATCCGGCAAACGCAGGAATCGTCCGAAACGCTTTACGGGCAACGGCATGACTGCGTGGCTGCATATAGGATTCTTCTTGTCGCTGTTCCATTTATGCATTTCGATTGCGAGGAAAATCGTATCATCGTTTTCCTTGGAAAGCTGCTTGATTTCCGAAAGCCATACAGGGAAGGTGGTACCAAGGATGTTGTCGTGGAAGAAATTCCTTACATAACTGAGCTGATCGTCAGTCAGATCCTTTTCACCAAGTATGCAGATATTTTCTTTTTCCAATTCACGTGTAATCTCCTCCGTAATCTGCTCCATCTCCTTGCTGTAGAGCGTGTTGAGCTTATTGATCTGCTTTATGGTTTTAAGCGCTCTCTGGCTGTCGCTTTTGGAAACCACCTTGTCGGAAGATTCTGCTATGCGATTGAGAGAAGCAACACGTACACGGAAAAACTCATCAAGATTATTGGAATAAATGCCCAAAAAGGAAAGACGCTCCAAAAGAGGAACTGTGGAACGTCGGGCTTCCTGAAGAATTCGATGATTGAAATACATCCAACTGATATCTCTTTCAATCATTGGAAATTTACTTTTCATATATATGATAATTTGATATAGACCAGTCAAAATGCCGTGCAATGAATAAACATGCAGGCCCGAATGCAAGCTAATTCAAAACTCACACAAAATACCGAAATCGGTGCTGCAACAACGTTTCATATTTGTTACATATTGATTACACATCTCCATGCTTGATGAAATGCGATACAGCTTACAGATGCAAATATATAAAATATTACAGTAAATGAAGCATCAACGAAATTTTCAGTCAACAAAAGACCTGACGGATTATTACGAATGTGGATTTTTTCATAAATTTGAATCATATTTGGAGGATAGTGCTTATCCTGCATGAACGTACTAAACCCTATAACGGAATGTTTACACGCAAGAAAATAATATATTTGGCGTCGATGGCATCTCTGATGATGAGCATGCCAGCAGAAGCGCAGCAAAGTGCGATATATGCAGACAACATTAAAACCCTACAGCTGAAAGTGAATGGGCTGTGGGGAGAACCTCCGGTGATGAATCTGGGAGGAAACAACAGGATAGAGATTTCGTTTGACGACATGCAGCACAGCTATGTCAGATATGTATACAAGCTTGTGCACTGCAATGCAGACTGGACTGAATCGGACATATTCGACAGCGACTACGTCAACGGATTCAACGAAGGCATAATAGACAATTACGAGCAGTCGGTCAATACTCAGATGCTGTACAACCACTATACGCTGGAGATCCCCAACGACGAGATGCAGCCTAAAATAAGCGGAAACTACAAGCTGTATGTTTATGTGGACGGCGAAGAAGAACCTGTACTGCAGGCGTGTTTCAGTCTGCTTGAACCTCATGTTGGAGTATCTGCAAGCATCAGCGCGAATACGGACATAGACACGTACAGTTCGCACCAGCAGGTGAGCATGATTATAAACTATGCGAATTATCTTGTAAGCAGTCCGCAGACAGAGTTCAAGCCAGTGGTATATCAGAACAGAAGACCTGACAATTTCGTTTGCGGAATAATGCCCAGCTATATCAGTGGCAGGGAACTGAAATATGAGCATAACAGACAACTCATATTCGATGCCGGCAACGAATACAGAAGATTTGAGATATTGGATCCGTACGTGCCGACAATGCATGTGTATGAAATGGAGTTTTTTGATCCGTACTACCATGCAACTCTTTATGAGGATGCGCAGAGAAGAAACTACATCTATGATGAAGATCAGGACGGACGTTTCCTCATACGAAATGACGACAATATAAACAACGATACTGAGAGCGACTATTTCTATACGCACTTCAAATTGAAGATGCCGAGAATTGGAGGTGGCGACGTGTATCTGAACGGAGACCTGACATACAATCAGTTTGCTCCGCAATACAAGATGAAGTACAACGAGATTGATAAGGCATACGAGATTGTTGTTCCTCTCAAACAGGGATCATACAACTATCAGTATATGTTTGTATCGGACGACGGAAGCAAGACCAGCCTCAGTCCGACAGAAGGAAATTTCCATCAGACGGAAAATGAATATACAATATACGTATATCACCGTCCCGTTGGAGGCAGATATGACAAGCTTGTGGGGTTCAAGCAGATTATCTTCAAACAAAACTAAAAGAAAATGAGAATAAGAAAATACCTGTTTTCATTACTAGTAACAGGACTGGCAATTGCACAAGCTGAGGCACAAACCAAAAGCGACTTCATGGACTACTTCAGCAACTACAAGAATCCTGATGCGGAAATAGCCAAAAGCACACTGAAGGATGTTGAGGTAGATGATAAGGAAAAAACTATAACCATATACACCGGAGGAGGATTTCCGGAACAGCACTTCACTGAAGAAACTGTCAGAAAGATCTATGATGACCTTAGAGAGATTGTTCCTTCAAAGAAAAAAGGATATGACATAAAAGTCATTGCCGACGGACTGCCTATAGAATCGCTTATTCCAAACTCGCTTAGAACCAAGAACAAGGACCGCTCGAGAATGTGGAAGAAAGTATACAAAGGAGAGCCGTGGGTCAAAAACATCAGCCGGCCGGAAGAATTTCCACTCGGACTTGAGGGTACACATATAGCTTTGTGGCAAAGCCATGGAAGATTCTACAAAACTTCTAAAATGGAATGGGTATGGCAGAGACCGCCTCTGTTCTGCACTGTGGAAGATCTTTTCTCGCAGACGTTCGTTATTCCATACATAATACCTATGCTGGAAAATGCGGGAGCTGTGGTGTTCACTCCACGCGAAAGGGACTGGCAGAAGAACGAAGTAATTGTAGACAACGACCATCCTACAAAGGACGGAATGTATATTGAGGCGTCACGCAAAAAAGGCAACAAACTAAAGTGGCATACTACGGACCAATACGGATTTTCGCATCTGAAAGATGTATACTACGACGGCGATTCGCCGTTCACTGACGGTACTGCCAGATATGTGCCTACGACAACATCGAAGAAGGAAGAAACTTTTGCAGAGTGGATTCCAGACATACCGGAAGACGGCAAATATGCTGTTTACGTGTCTTATCAGACTACAGAAGAAAGCGTTCCGGACGCGCACTACATCGTATACCATAAGGGTGGCATAACAGAATTCAAGGTCAACCAGAAAATGGGAAGCGGAACATGGGTGTACCTGGGTACGTTTGAATTCAGCAAGGGAGAAAACGATTTCGGCATGGTCGTACTATCGAACATGAGCGGACACAAGGGAGTTGTGACAGGCGATGCTGTAAGGTTCGGCGGAGGTATGGGAAACATTGCCAGAGGCATGAGCCGAGGCAACGGCATTGTGAGCGGAATGCCTAGATGGGCTGAAGCGGCAAGGTATTATGAACAATGGGCCGGAATGCCAAAGGAGATATATTCCTTTACAGATGGAGAAAACGACTACAGAGATGACATAAATGCCAGGTCGCAGATGGTAAATTATCTCTCGGGAGGATCAGTTTACAATCCTGAACAGCAAGGCAAAAAAGTGCCTTTTGAAATGTCATTGGCATTCCATACTGATGCCGGATTTTCAAGAACAGGTGATTATATCGGCACTTTGTCTATTTTCACAACCGACTTCAATGATGGAAAGACTGGTGCAGGTCTTGACAGGTATGTCAGCAGGGACATATCAAGTTCTTTGCTTACAGGCTTGTCGAAGGATATGAAAAAATATGGTTGGAAGGTAAGACAGCTGTGGAACAGAAACTACAGCGAGACTCGTGAACCGATGGTTCCAGCAAGCATTCTGGAGATGCTGTCGCACCAGAACTTTGATGATATGAGGATGGCTTACGATCCGCATTTCAAGTTCGACTTCTGCAGATCGGTCTACAAGACTATCGTAAAAAATGTTGCAGAACAACATGGACGCGATTACGTCATACAGCCGTTGCCTGTAAGGAACTTTTCGGTAGAAATAAATGAAAGACGCCATACGGCCACACTCAGCTGGGCACCGACGGACGATCCGACTGAACCAACTGCAAAGGCTCAGGAATACATTCTGTACACACGAACGGGATATGATGGGTTCGACAACGGTCAGATTGTAAAGGGAACGTCTTGCACTGTAGAACTGGTTCCAGATATTGTGTATTCTTTCAAAGTGACTGCATCAAACAAAGGAGGAGAAAGTTTCCCATCGGAAATTCTATCTGCTTGCGTTGCATCTAAAAGCGAAGGCAAAATACTTATCGTAAATGGTTTTACAAGGTTAAGCGGACCGGCATCTATAGATACAGACGATACTCAGGGATTTGACCTTGATGCAGACCCAGGAGTTCCATACGGTGCATTTTCAGGATTCTGCGGAAGACAAATAGGATTCGACAAGAGCAAAATGGGCTCAGAAAGAAAAGACGGACTGGGATACAGCGGAAACGAGCTCGCAGGAAAAATTTTTATGGGAAATACGTTCGACTACACTTTCATACACGGACGAGCTATTCATCTTACTGGCAGATTCTCATTCACGTCTATGAGCGAGGATGCTTTCATAAACAGAAACATGAACCTGTCTGAATACAGAATGATAGATATGATCTATGGTGTACAGAAAGAGTTCAGAGCAAAGACTACGAATATCCTATCAGACTACTGCAGGAAAGGTGGAAATCTCCTCGTAAGTGGAACATTTGCCATGCAGGACAGCGGACTTGGAAACATCATGGGATGCAGACAGAACGGTAACATTACAGAAAAATCTGTCAAAGGTGTCAGCGGTTCGGGCCTCAACTTCAGCATATATCGCGAAATGAACGAACACAGCTATGCCGTACCGGCAACGGGAGTGCTGGCACCACAGAACAGCAATGCTTTTGCAATGCTTGCATACAGCAACGGTTCACCTGCAGGAATAGCCTACAACGGCAATGGATATAAATCAATTGCACTGGGTTTTCCACTAGAAAGCATTATCGAGGCAAACAGCAGAAATCTCCTGATGGGAGCACTCATAAACTATCTGCTTGGAAGCAAGTGAAATTGTGCCAGCAGAAAAATAAACAGATAAGCGAGAACAACAATCAATAGATAACATCTAGAGAAATATAGAAATGGCAGACTATACCGATTACAGATTGACAGATTGGTTGCCTACTAACAGAAAAGAGGCGGATTTAAGAGGATGGGACGAACTAGACGTGGTCCTGTTCAGTGCTGACGCATACGTAGACCATCCCTCATTCGGCGCAGCTGTCATAGGAAGAATCCTTGAAGACGAAGGTCTGAAAGTGGCCATAGTTCCACAACCAGACTGGCATGGCGACTATAGAGATTTCAAGAAGATGGGACGCCCTAGATTGTTTTTCGGCATTGCACCGGGATGCATGGACTCTATGGTCAACAAATATACGTCCAACAAAAGATTGAGATCGGAAGACGCTTATTCGCCAGACGGACGACACGACCTACGTCCGGAATATCCGACAATCGTCTATACAAAAATTCTTAAGAAACTCTATCCTGACGTACCTGTAATACTGGGTGGAATAGAAGCTTCACTGAGACGTCTGACGCACTATGACTACTGGAAAGACAAACTGCAGAAATGCATTCTATGCGACAGCAAGGCTGATATGATTATATACGGCATGGGCGAAAAACCAATCATGTCGATAGTTCAGACTCTTTCAGAACAAGGACGTCCAATAGATACGAAAACGTTCCGTGAACTGATGCTCAGAAAACCGCAGAAGCAGACTGTAATGCTTCTCAACAAAAATGAAATACCAAGAGGAATCTGCGACAGCGACATTGTTCTTCATTCACATAGAGAATGCTTGGAAAACAAAATGTTTCAAGCGAAGAACTTCAAACATATCGAAGAAGAATCCAACAGGTATGAAGCATGCCGAATCATTCAGGAAGTAGATGGTATGTATGCTGTGGTCAATCCGCCGTACCCGCCGATGACACAAAAGGAATTGGATCATTCATTTGACCTGCCCTATACAAGATTACCACATCCGAAATACAAGAACAAAAGGATTCCGGCATACGAAATGATAAAATTCTCTGTAAATATTCACAGAGGATGTTTTGGGGGGTGCGCATTCTGTACCATATCTGCCCATCAGGGTAAATTTATTATGAGCAGGAGCAAAGAGAGCATTCTCAAGGAAGTCAAAGCCGTGACTGAAATGCCTGGATTCAAGGGATATCTCAGTGACCTGGGAGGCCCTAGTGCCAACATGTACGGAATGCATGGAAAGAATCTGAAACTTTGCCATGCATGCAAACGTCCATCATGCGTTCATCCGCAGATATGCAAAAATCTTGACACAGATCACAGCAAACTTCTGGATCTATACAGAAGCGCCGACAAGATAAAAGGAGTCAAGAAAACTTTCATTGGAAGCGGTGTAAGGTACGATTTGATTCTGCATAAGGCTGACGGAGCAAACATCAGCCGAAGCAACATGGAATATGCAGAAGAACTTATCGAGAAGCACGTAAGCGGAAGACTGAAAGTGGCACCGGAACACACTTCTGACAAAGTGCTATACCTGATGAGAAAACCTTCTTTCAAACTGTTTTACGACTTCAAACGAATATTCGACAGAGTCAACAGCGAAAAGAACCTCAGGGAACAGATTATACCATACTTCATAAGCAGTCACCCAGGATGCGGAGAAGAAGATATGGCAGAACTGGCTGTACTCACCAAAGATCTCAACTTCAAGCTTGAGCAGGTGCAGGACTTCACACCTACTCCAATGACTGTAAGCACAGAAATGTGGTATACCGGATTTAATCCTTACACACTGGAAAAAGTGTTCTCTGCCAAAACACCTAAAGACAAACTTGCACAAAGGCAATTTTTCTTTTGCTATAAACCCGAAGAACGCAGTCACATCATATCAGAACTGAGACGAATAGGACGAGCAGACTTGATTGAAAGACTGTACGGAAGAAGTTCCAAGAAACCAAGCGAAAACTATGTACCAAAAGCAAAATCAAAGATATACAGACGCAATAAAAAATGAGCATGAGTGATGTTAACCACGAAATGAACCTTGCATGGGATTTTGTGGAAAAAACAGGAGTCAACATATTTCTCACGGGAAAGGCAGGAACTGGAAAGACAACGTTCCTTAAAAGGCTGAGAGAAAAGTCACCCAAAAGAATGATAGTAGTTGCACCTACAGGCGTTGCAGCCATCAACGCTGAAGGTGTGACTATTCACTCATTTTTCCAGCTTCCGCTTTCACCATATCTCCCTGACTCTCGAAACTCTGCCGACAAATACAGATTCGGCAAAGAGAAGAAAAACATCATCAAAAGCTTGGATCTGCTTGTTATCGATGAAATCAGTATGGTTAGAGCAGATTTGCTTGATGCCATTGATTCTGTATTGCGAAGGTATAAAGACAGAAGCAAACCATTCGGAGGAGTACAACTTCTCATGATTGGTGACCTTCAGCAGTTATCACCGGTAGTAAAGGACGGTGAATGGGACTTACTCTCAAAATACTACAATAGCCCTTATTTCTTTGATAGTCACGCACTAAAGAACAGCGAATACATCACCATTGAATTAAAAACCGTATACAGGCAAACAGACACAGCATTTATAAATGTACTCAACTGCATACGTGAAAACAGAATAGACAGCAACATATTGAATCTGCTCAACAGCAGATTCACACCTGACTATGAAAACAGCGCTGACAAAGGATATATAAAACTTACTACGCACAACTTTCAGGCACAGGAATACAACAACAGCAAGCTTGGCACATTACCATCAAAAGAGTTCACATACGAAGCTGAAGTTTCGGGCAACTTTCCACAAACATCATTTCCAGCAGATGCAGAACTGAAACTAAAAAAAGGTGCACAAGTTATGTTCATCAAGAACGATTTCAGCGACAAGCACAGTTTCTTCAATGGAAAAATAGGCAAAGTCGTAAACCTTGATGAAAACAGCATTGAAGTACAATGTGCAGGAGAAGAAACTATCATACAAGTATCCAAGATGGAATGGGAAAATATGAAATATACCATCGATGACGAAACAAAAGAAATTAAGGAAGAAGTCGAAGGTGTGTTCACCCAATTTCCACTAAAACTCGCATGGGCCATAACCATACACAAAAGCCAAGGACTTACATTTGACAACGTAATAATCGACACCGACCGAGCTTTTGCCCATGGACAGGTATATGTAGCTTTAAGCAGATGCCGCAGCTTAGAAGGAATAATTCTCACCCATCCAATATCTCCAGACTCTATAATTTCAGACAACACTATAGAATCCTTTACACGCAGTTGCGACGGCAGTGCTGAATGCGCAGAAAAGAAATTCGACAGCTACAGATTCGAATATTTCATGTCCAATCTTGACGAACTCTTCAACTTCAGTTTCATCAGCATGGAACTGAACTCGCTATGCCGTATATTCGAAGAATTCCTCTACAACAGCTTTCCCAAAGCTCTCTCTATGCTCCGCGATATGACTGTAGATATGAAACAAAACATCATAGATATCTGCATCAAATTCAAACAGCAATACACCCAAATACTTTCTACTTCAGAAAACTATTCCGAAGACAAATTTCTAAACGAAAGAATCATTAAAGGTGCACATTATTTCTTTGAAAAAACTAAGGAAATAACAGAAAATGTAAGCAAGCTGACAGGCATCACTCCCGACAACAAAATTACAGCCAAAAGATTGAAAGAAAATCTTGACAGCCTCACATTTATGCTGAATATGAAGCTCTCACTACTTGAACATACTGCTTCCAACGGCTTTTCTGTAGCTTCATATCTTGACTGCAAGGCAAAAACAGCCCTCGAACTCTCAGAAAAACAAAGCCCACATAAAGGAAAGAAAAAATCAGCATCAGAAGCAAAGATGGAAGTTCCATCAGACATCGGTAACGCCAAACTATTCAACAGTTTGGTAAAATGGCGACGCGAAAAAGCAGCAGAGCTAAATGTGCCAGCCTACGTTGTTCTACAGCAAAAGGCACTTATTTGCATTTCAAATGCAGCTCCTCAAACAATTGACGAACTGAAGAAAATTCCATACTTCGGCGCTAAAAGCATAGAAAAGTACGGAACTGAGATTATAAATATTATTCAAGGGATATTCAGTAAATAGAATAAAATTAGCCAACTAATTCATACACAAAGTGT
>ERZ824598.1300-NODE-1300-length-32691-cov-3.968991_pt1 | contig 32691 bp, 29 predicted proteins | sample MGYA00519934_ERZ824598 | MGnify/ENA primary metagenome ERZ824598 (study PRJEB31778, sample SAMEA3449177) | human gut metagenome | biome: human gut; feature: human-associated habitat; material: faeces | place: United Kingdom | collected 2010/2012 ...
GACTTGTCGATAAAAATCCCTTCGGAACTGATGGCCGTCGGAATGCCGGCGCTGACGGTTTCGCAGCAGGAATACGTGTCGGACGTGTGGACGGCGAGCGTGTTGCCGTAGCCGAGAACGGCGGGGTATATGTTGCCGAGCTTCTTCAATTTGGCAAAGTCATCTTCATGCCTGCCGGAGTATATGCGCCAAACTTTTCGTTCGGCATCGCTGCCGGCGATGTTTTTGCAGTTTTGAAAAATAATGTCAGGCGCTGACAGTGCCGCTTCGTACAAATAATCGGTAACGTCGTTCGGCGTGCGGGGGCCGTTGACGATAGCCACGCCGTAACCGTGGCGCACCAGGGCGACGCATTTTTCGAACAGGCTTTTGGCGTAATTGACATTGAAAACGATTTCGCTGCCTTCGACACGTCCGCCGAGGCAGATGACGACTTTTTTGCTTTTGCGGGTGAAGTTTCTGAGTTTGGCAATTTGTTGTTTCAATACCGGTTCGCGCGGCGTTTTCTTCAACTTTTCGTCCAGTTCTGCCTTGCGGGCGAGAACGCCGGCCATGGTGAATTTGTGGACGGTGCCGACGGTAATCAGGGTTTTCTGGCGCAGCTTTTTGTTTTGCAGAAGGCGGATGCGCGAATAAAACGTCAGCAGGTGTTTGGGAACGTTGACGAGGTCGACGTATTTGTAATTGTGCAGCCGGCTGATGAGGACGACGGTAAAAATTTTGCCGAGATTGTGCCGGCGGTAGTATTCCTTGACGGCGCGGCACAGCATATCGGCGTTTTTGTCGGCGGCGCCGCTTTCGGTCAGGTTATAGGCGGTTATGAAAACGCGGGGCACGGCAGGAAGCTGCGGCAGGCGGGCATCCAACAGCGCAAATATTTCATTCTGAAAACTGCGGTAGCTGCCGAAATGCGCATAGCAGAGCGACTCGCGCATATCGTCGACGGTTTCGGCGCCGGACGGCAGCAACAGGCATTTTTCGGCCGGGAGTGCGGTTTTAGAATTTTTGTTGATGGCATCCAGCGCGCCGAGAAGCTGGTTGCGGCATCCCATATACGGAGTGTCGACGGCAAAAGCCAAAAGCGTGTCTTTTTTCATACCGGCACTCCGCTTTAGCCGTTTGCCCGGGCAGCGCCAAGCAGGAACGGGCGGGCGCACCAAAACAGCTTTTGCAGCAGTTCGTCGCGGTTGATGGTTATGACGTTGTCCGCAGGCAGCATCTTTAATACGATGGTTACGTCTAAGTTGACGTTGAGCTTCATCAGCGACAGCATTTTGATGAAACTGGCGAGAATGACCGTGTTTTCCAGCGACGAGGCGTGAAAAACGTATTTCCGGCCGGGGTTGGACAGGTGCAGGGTTATGGTATTTTCAATATAATCGTTTTTGACGTCCAGCCCGAGGTAGCTCAGCGATTGGATATCCTTGTACATGGCGTTTTTATCCATTTCAATCAGGCGCAGGACATAATCCGCGGCTACGGTAAACGAAAAGTACGGGCGGTATTTTTCCAATGCCTGCTTGTAATCGGCGACTTTGAAAACGCCTTGCAGGGGGAGGGCGTTTCTGCCTTCAAGGCTGAGGAGTGCCGCAAAGAGAAAGCAAGAAGGATTTTCATGTTCGGGGCGAATCAGAACGGTTTCGTTGTCCCGGTTTGCCTTTGCCAGGTCGCGGGCCTGCTTTTGCAGCTGCCTGAAATCGACGGCTTCCGGGGTGCGCAGGTTAAAGACGGGGTAATTCTGACCCTGAAAAGCATCGTTTTGGTTTTCATCGAAAATTATTTCCATCTTTTTATCCTTTCCTGCTGCATTATGTGAAGAGCGGCGGGGGTTCTCCGCCGATATGAGGAAAATATAGCGCTTATTTGCTAATAAAGACTTAAAAAGCGGGCGGGGCGCCGTGTTTTTTGCGGGAGGGGGAGCGGAGATGCGGAACGCTGCGTTTTTGCGGGTTACGGAGGAGAGCGGGCAGTGCGTTATGCGGGAATACGGAGGAGAACGGACGATGCTTTATGCGGGAATATGAAGGAGAGCGGGCAGTGCGGTATGAGGGAATACGGAAGGGCAGCGGCGGTGAGGAGATAGCGGCGTGGCGACAGGTCGCGGCGATGGGGAGATAGTGGGTGGCGGCGGGTCAGCGGGTTGTGGGCGACAGGTCAGCGGCTGGTGCGCATGGAATAAACGCAGCCGCAATAATCCTGATTATACAGCCCCAGTTCTTTTATCAGAGCGAGGCGGGCTTCCTGCATGCCGTGTTTGCGGCCTTCTATTTCCAGATACGGGACGCCGGTCTTTGCGGAAGCGCGGGCGGCGGCGGCATTAACCTGCGCCAGATTTTTCCAGCGCGAAACGCCCAGAACAGAGGCGACGGCAGCGAAACCGTTGGCTTTGGCGTAATCCATCACTTTTTTCAGGCGTAACTCAAAACAGACGGAGCAGCGGGCGCCGCGTTCAGGCTCGTCTTTATAGGGCAGGGTGGTTTGAAGCCAGTTTTCAGGGTCGTAGGAGAGTTCCGTGAACGGAATGTTCCAAGTTGCGCAGAGCTGCTTTTGTTCATCGCGGCGCTTTTTATATTCGGAGGCGGGGTGAATGTTCGGATTGTAAAACGCCACGGTGAAATCCGTGCCGTCTTCATGAAGCTTTTTGATGACGGCGCAGGCACACGGCGCACAACAGGAAAGGAGGAGCAGCCGTCCTGCCGCAGATGCGGCGGGGTGTGGAGTAACAGATGATATCTGCCCGGATGCGGCCGGAGGCGTCGTCTTCCCGGGGGCGGGCGTTTTGGCAGATGCCGGAGTTTGGGCGTTATCAGATACGGAAGTCATCATTTTTTCTCTTAAAGTCTTCATTGGCGGTGCGCTTGCGGCAGCAGCCGGGCGCCCGGTTTGACCTGCGGTGTACTCGCATCAATTTGGTTTGATGCGCGGCGCACTTTGCATTAATCCCAAAAAGCAAGGCGGCCGGGGTATCGCTATGCACTCAAACGGTAGTGCCCCTCCTTATTTGGCGAACCTTATTCGGAGGTACCCCGACCATAGGAAATATCGGGGATATATAAAACGGTGTGCGGAATTTCAGGGAGGTGAGTTAAGTTAAGCAGTTCTCTCCCTAAAGCCTTTCACATCATTTTTAACGGTGTATATCCACACACCGCCGTTTGAAACGGGATAGCGTACCCCATTTGCAGACGCAAGAACGATGTCCCCGCGTCGGATATAGTCATTACATCATATATTATTAACATTCAAGCAAAAAATATTTTATCCGAAATGGCGGGGGACGGTCAGGGAGACCCGCGCTGCCAGCCGTTTTGCGACGGCAGAAGAAAAGGCTTTATCACGGGCAGGAGAATTCAGAAAAACAAAAAGGGTTTGCTTTTGCAAACCCTTGTCCTAACTGGTGGAGGTAAGGGGGATCGAACCCCTGACCTATTGATTGCGAACCAATCGCTCTCCCATCTGAGCTATACCCCCGCAACGCAGATACGTTTACACCCTAAAAAAATAAAAAACAAGTCTTTTTTACGCCTATGGAAAAATTTTTCTCCACTTGCTCCCTTTTCGTCCGCTCCGTCTGCGCCGGCTTCATTCGCAGCGGTTCCATTTGCAGCGGTTCTGCCCGCGTTGAACTCATCTCTTCTGTTCCGCCCTCTTTTACTTTGCCCGTTCCGCTTTTTTCTGCCCCGCTGCCGGCGCTTGTTTTTTAACAGCCGGCACCTTCTCCAACAGTCGCCCCTCATCTTTAACAACTGCCCCCTCTTCTTTAACAGCCTTCCTTTTTTTTAACAAAAGGCAAAAATTTTGCTTGCAATTTAAAAAATATGCCGCTATAAGGTCATCTGTTCTCATAACGGGGTTGTAGCTCAGTTGGGAGAGCGCTTGAATGGCATTCAAGAGGTCAGGGGTTCGATTCCCCTCAGCTCCACCAGTTATCAGAAAGGGCTTGCCGTTTGTGCAGGTCCTTTAATTTTATCAAAATTAAATTTGTTTTGTTGCGCTTTGCATTTTGGGCAGACGGGGAAGATTTAACCGGCGGGGAAGATTAGGCAGGCGGAGAAAATTTAACCGGCAGAGAAAATTAGGCAGGTGGAGAAAATTTGGCTGGCGGAGGGAAATTTGCTGGCGGAGGAGATTTGACAGATGCCCTTTTTTAGCGGGGCGGAGGAAAATTTGGGCTCATACGAGAAAAAGTTTTACCGGAGCGAAAATAATACTTGACTTAGAGCAAACTCTAAATGTTAGAGTAGCGGCAGAATCGGGATGGGACGGTTTTGCACTTTCGTGTTTCCGGTTGCTTTTGCCGGAACGGCATCCTATATTGTGATAAACATTAACTACAGAGAGGGAAGAACATGACATATCTGGACAGGGTAAATTCACCGGCCGATGTTAAGAAGATGACGGCGGAAGAATTAAAAGGTTTGGCGGCGGACATCCGGGAGGGGATTTTGAAGCGCGACAGCCTTATCGGCGGGCACGTCGGCCCGAACCTCGGCTTTGTCGAGGCGACGCTCGCGCTGCATTATGTCTTTAACTCGCCGGAAGACAAAATCGTTTATGACGTGTCGCACCAGTGTTATGCGCACAAGATGATTACCGGGCGTAAAAACGGTTTTCTCAATCCTGACGATTATGCAAAGATTTCCGGCTATACGAATCCGCACGAAAGCGAGCACGACCATTTTGTCATCGGGCATACGTCAACGTCGGTCAGCCTGGCTTCGGGGCTGGCGAAAGCGCGCGATCTTAAGGGCGAAAAATACAATGTGATTGCGGTTATCGGTGACGGGTCGCTGTCGGGCGGCGAGGCGTTGGAAGGGCTGGACTTTGCCGGGTCTGAACTCGGGACGAACTTTATCGTGGTGGTCAACGACAATCAGATGTCGATTGCCGAAAATCACGGCGGGCTTTACAATAACCTGAAGCAGCTGCGCGAGAGCAACGGCAAAGCGGAGACCAATCTGTTTAAGGCACTGGGGTACGATTATCTGTATGTTGCCGACGGCAACGACATTGAGGCGTTGATTGCGGCATTCAGACAAGTTAAAGACAGCACGAAACCGGTAGTTGTCCACCTTAACACGCTGAAAGGCAAAGGCTACAAGCCGGCGGAAGAACACAAGGAACCGTGGCATTGGAGCGTGCCGTTTGACGTGAAGAGCGGCGAAAAGACGGCTGACTTCGGCGGCGGGGAAAATTACAACGATTTGACTTATGACTTTTTGCTGAACAAAATCCGCGAAAGCGATGCGGGAAAAGGCGGAAAAGTTGCGGTGCTGACGGCGGGAACGCCGGGCGTGTTCGGGTTTACGCCGGAACGGCGCGCCGAACTGGGCAGCCACTATATTGACGTCGGCATTGCCGAAGAGCACGCGGTGGCAATGGCATCGGCGCTGGCAAAAGGCGGCTGCCGTCCGGTCTTCTGCGTTTACAGTTCATTTATCCAGCGCACTTATGACCAGCTGTCGCAGGATTTGGCGATTAACAGCAATCCGGCAGTGATTTTGGTATTCGGCGCGGGTCTGTCGCCGATGGATGCAACGCACCTCGGCTGTTTTGACATGGCGATGGCGGCGAATATTCCGAATATCGTTTATCTGACGCCGGCGACGAAAGAGGAATATCTGGCGATGCTGGAATGGGGCATGACGCAGACGAAGCGTCCGGTGATTATCCGCGTGCCGGGCGAAGTTGTTTCCGACGGAGCGGCGATGAAGGCCGAAGCGGCGGAAGTTAAGAGGCTTAATGTGGTTGAGAAGGGCGAAGGCGTTGCCATTCTGGCGGTCGGCGATTTTCTGGAGCTGGGGCGGCAGGCAGCAGCCAAGCTTAAGGAAAAGGGTATCCATGCTACGGTGGCAGCGGTACGCTGCGTGTCGGAACCTGACGAGGCGGCGCTGGCGGAACTGGCGAAGACGCATAAAGTTGCGGTTACGCTGGAAGACGGCGTTTTGGACGGCGGGTTCGGTGAGAAAGTCGCGCGGTATTACGGCGCAACTGCGCTTAAAGTGCTGGCATACGGCGGCAGAAAGGAATTTACCGACCGCGAGCCGCTGGACGAGATTTACCGCAAAAACCGGCTGGAACCGGAGATGATTGCGGAAGACGTCCTGAAACTGCTGGAGGCGTAAACAAAAGCCGGGAATAAATAACGTTTTTGAAGGCAGGCGTTGTTTGAAGGCTTGCGTTCGGAAGCAGAGCCCCGTTGCGGAAGCAGCGGGTTTTTTTGTGCCGGGCGGGGAAGCAGCGTTTTTTGTGCCGGGCGGATATGACGGGGGAAGCTGCTGCTACTGGTTGTGCAGAGGGGAGAAGGGAAGGTTGTGGCTGTTAATCAGGAGAAAGTATATCTGGAGAGAACAGAGAATATGCGTTTTGAGGGGGGAGGATTAACAAAAAATTTAGGCTTTAGGAGATAGGCTGGCTTATGTTAAAAAAATTAGCCGGTTTATGATAAAATTGGAGAGACGATGTTGCGTAAAGTTGATACGGGGCTGGAAGCGGAAAAGGACAGGTTTCGGACATATTACAGTGAAAAGCTGTGCGGCGATTATGTCGGTCTGGAGCCAATCAGGAAAAAATATCTGCGGCAGTTTGGGGTACGGATGGCGGTTGGATTTGTTGCGGCAGGATTGTATTATGCCTGCTGTGTCATGCGGAATGTTTCGGCGGAGGTGATATTCAGCAATAATGTGTTGGGGATTTATGTTGTATTCATTTCCTTTTTTGGGTTATGGGCGCGAAAACCGTGTGTTTGGTATCAAAAGGATAGTAAGCGGCTGGTTATGGATAAAATTCTTGCATTTTGGGGTGATGTGCACTATTCCGCTTCGAGCGAGTCGGATATTCCGGCGGAGGATTTAAGGAAATCCGGGCTGTTTGGGAATTTTGAAGACAGGAAGGCTGCTGATGAGTTTAAAGGGGTATATAAAGGTGCGGAGGTAATTGTTTCCGAACAATGTTTGACGCGGACAGTGCATATGCGTGAAGGCAGCCGGGAAGCGATGGTTTTTAACGGGATTGTCATCAAGCTTAAACTGGCAAAAAAAATTGCCGGGCAGACGGTGGTACGGAGTGACCGCGGGTGGTTTAATTTTATGATTTCGGCTCTCAGGGGCGGACGGAAGGAGTTTGCCAACGGTACTGTTGTTGAGAGTATTTTTATTAAATCGATGCAGCAGAATGTCAAACTGGAGGATCCGGTGTTTGAGAGGGAGTGGGAAGTGTATGCGACTGACCAGATCGAGGCACGGTATATCCTGACGCCGGCACTGATGGAACGGATGCTTGAAATTAAGCGGCGTTTCGGAGGCAAAAGCATTGAGTTCAGTTTTTTTGACAATCAGGCGTTGATTGCGGTGCGTACAAATAAGGATATGTTTGAAACGACGTCTTTGTTTACGCCGAGTTTGTCGTATTGCAGGGTGCAGGAGGTTGTAGCGCAGTTTTACAGCATATTCTCCGCAATTGGTCTGTTGCAGGGAGCAGAATATGAAAGAGCGGTGTCTGTACAGCAGTAACATTGCCGGCGCTGGCGGGCATGTTTGTATTTGAGTGCAGTGTGGGAGAAGAAGCAAAGGTTTGACTTTTTGTTTAAAACGGGCTATATTGGCGACAGGTTTAATCCGAAACGGAGATTTTGCAGATGGCAATGCGGACAATGACGGCAGCAACAGCGCTTGTAGCGGCGTTTGCGGCAGTATTTTCAACGGCGGGAACAGCTATGGCTAAACGGGATTTTTCCGTCCGCAGCGAGGTGCGTTGTGATGAGGCGGGAACCATGTGTTATGACGCGCGGAGCGGGGCTCCCTTTTCGGGCGAGCTGCGGCTGTATTATCCCGACGGAAAGGTTCAGGCGTCCCTTTTTTATGCCAACGGACGGCAGGATGGCAAATACCGCGTCTTTTTTGCGGACGGAGGTTTGCGTTATTCCGGCGTTTATAAGGACGGGAAACCGGAAGGCGTGCTGACCGCCTATTATGACAACGGGAAAATCGAGGCCGAGACAAGCGTCAACGGCGGCGTGTGGAACGGGCTGCGACGGTCGTTTTACCGCGACGGTACGCTTCGGCAGGAGGAAAATTACGCCGACGGCAAACGGCAGGGAAACGCCAAGCGCTATTATCCCGACGGCAGCCCGGCGCTGCGCGTGGCGTATGAACAGGGCGTTCCGGTTTCCGGCTATTGCCTGACGCCGCAAGGGCAGAGGATTGATTTCAGTGCCGATATAGCGGCATTTGCGGAAACGGGGAAAACGCCGTGCGACGAGATGATGACTCAGGCGGAAAAAGACAGCCTTCCCGGAGAGAAATGAGCGCAAATGGATCGGGGTGTCGGAAGAAACCGTGCGCCAGAAGGAGCGGCTTGTCAGAAGAGGATGTGGGCCTGAAAGAACAGTTTGTCAAAAAAAGCCTCTCGTCAGAAGAGTGGAGAGCCTTGAAATAAAAGCGGGGCGTCGGAAAAAACTCTCACCAGAAAAAGCCGCGAGCCTGAAAGAACAGTTTGTCAGAAAAAGCCTTTCGTCAGAAGAGTGGAGAGCCCTAAAATAAAAGCGGGGCGTCAGAAGAAGTCTCTCATCAGAAAAAGCCGCGAGCCTGAAAGAACAGTTTGTCAGAAAAAGTCTCTCGTCAGAAGAGTGGAGAGTCTTAAAATAAAAGCGGGGCGCCAGAAGAAGTCTCTCATCAGAAAAAGCCGCGAGCCTGAAAAGCGGCGATTATCCGTGCTGCGACCTCGTCAATGGTGCCGGCGGCATCAATGACGGCGAAACGTTCCGGTTCGGCGGCGGCCAGTTCAAGATAGCCGCGGCGCAGGCGTTCGTGAAACGCAATGTCGACATTTTCAAACCGCAATTCTTTATTGGCCATTGTTTGCGCTTTTTGGAAGCTGCGCTGCAGACCGGTGCGCGGGTCGATGTCGAGCAGAAACGTCAGGTCGGGCTTAAAATCGCCGACGACAATTTTATACAACCTGTCCATTATTCCGGTGTCGGCAAATTTGCCGGAACCGTAAAACTGGTAAGCGACGGTCGAATCGTTAAAACGGTCGGAGAGGACGCATTTTCCGGCGGCAAGCGCAGGGAAAACGACTTGCGTTAAGTCAATACGGCGGTCAGCATAGAACAGCAGGATTTCGGTGATTTCATCAAATTTGTCTTTGTCTCCTTCAACCAGCAGGCGGCGGATTTCCTTGCCGACGGGGGTGCCGCCGGGTTCGCGGGTCATTACGACATCGCAGCCACGGGTACGGAGATATTCGGCAAAGCGGGAAATCTGGACGGATTTTCCGCAGCCTTCGCCGCCTTCAAAAGTGATGAAAAGCCCGCGCCGGGCGGCTGAGGAAGCCGGGCAGTCGCGTTGGACGTCGGAGGGAGCAGAGTGGTCGTACCGAGAGGGGGCGGAGGCAGGACGGAAAGTATCACAATGCGGAACCGCAACAGAGGCGGTGCCGGAGAGCGGAGTGCTTTGGCCGGAGACGGGTGCGGCGGAAGAGGAACTGTCGCCGGTGCCGGAGAGCGGAACGGAGGGGTTCATATCTGCCGTCATGTTACTCACCGGTTCCGAAGACAAAATACTTCAGGTTGGCGAGGAAACGGCTGAACGGGCCGATTTTGGCAACGTTGTCTTTGGCGACCAGCGGGATTTTATCTACGGTTTCATCTTCATAGGTGATGAACAGTTCGCCGATTTTGTCGCCTTTGAGCACGGGGGCTTTCAGCGGCTGGTCATAAATGATTTTGGCGCCGTATTTGCTTTTGCCGCTTTTTTTGATGGTCCTGACGACTTTTTCGGGAACGACGGCATCAACGGTTTTGACGGTGCCGTACCAGACGGGGACTTCGGCCATAATCTGGTTCTCGTTAAAAAACTTATAGTTGTCGAAGTTGGCAAAACCCCAGGTCATCAGGCTTTCGGTTTCTTCGGAGCGCTGTTTGTTGCTTTCCAGCCCGGCCATCACCTCAATGAGGCGGCGGTTGTTCCGGACGGCGGAACCGGTCAGGCAGAAACCCGCTTCGGACGTGTGGCCGGTTTTGAGACCGTCGGCGCCTTTGAGGCTGTAGAGCAATGGGTTGCGGTTGCCCTGGCGGATGCCGTTAAAGGTGAATTCCTTTGTGGAAAATAGGTGGTAAAATTCGGGAAATTCGCTGATGATGCGCCGGGCGAGCAAAGCCAGGTCTTCAACGGAAATTTTATGTTCGGGGTGAGGCAGGCCGGTGGCGTTTTCAAAGTGGGCATTATGCAGGCCGATTTTTTCGGCGGTTTCATTCATCATCGCGGCAAATTCCGCTTCCGAACCGGCAAGGTTTTCGGCGACGACGATGCAGGCATCGTTGCCGGACTGGATGAGAATCCCTTTCAGGAGGTCTTCAACCCGGACTTCCTGTCCGATTTTCAGAAACATGGTCGACCCGCCGGAGGCTGCGCCGCCCTTGCGCCAGGCGTTTTCGCTGACGGTAAATTTGTCGTCGAGGGAAATTTCGCCGTCCTTAAGCTTGCTTAAGAGGACATAGACGGTCATCAGTTTGCTCATCGATGCCGGGGCAATCATTTCCTGATGGTTTTTGGTGAACAGATAGGCGCCGGTTTCATAATCCATCAAAATCGCGTTTCTGGCCTTGGTTTCAAAGGCGTGCGCCGACGCGGCGAAAGAAAGGCAGGAAATTCCCACCGCCAGAAGGCAGAGTTTTTGGGAAAGCGATATGCGGCCGGATTGATTCTGCCGCAGGGAATTAGTGATATTCAGAGCCATTGTCGTTTGTTCTCCAGTTTTAGTTGCCACAGGGCGCCGTCTGGCGGGAACGGCGGATATTCCGCCGCTGCCGGAACGGGCTAATCTTTTTCCACAATAGTTACGTCCGAGTGCCCGTAATCAAGCACGCGGTCAAGGATTTTCATCGCTTCGCCGCGGTTCGGATAAGCACCGAGGCGGACGCGGTAAACGCCGTTTTTGCTTAAGTAGGCTTCGTAAATCGAAACGTTGCCGAAACGCTTCATATTATCCGCCATCTGCCTGGCCTTGTCATAATCGGCAAAGGCGCCGACCTGGACGAAGAAAGGGCCTTCGCCTGCGCTTTCCGGCACATTGACCGCCGCAGCGGACGCATTGGACGCCAGCGAAATTTCTGACGTGTATTTAAGCGGCTGGCGTTGTTGTGATGTGCTGATTTCGTACTTTGCCGGCTTGGCGGCCGGTTTTGCCGCGGCAGTTCCGGCGGCGGGTGCCGCAGCCATTGCCGTCTGCGTGTTGGAATAAGGTATGGTCTGGTTGCCGTAAGTCGCGGAGGAGTTGGACGGGGAAAGCATGGCTTCCTTTATGGCGCGGCTTTCGCGCTCCAAAACTTCGACTTTGACTTTTGTTGTGCCTTTGTTTTTGTAGCCCAGCAGTTCGGCACCCTTTTCGGAGAGGTCGATAATGCGGTTTTTGACATAGGGGCCGCGGTCGTTGACGCGGGCAATAATCGACCGCCCGTTTTCGAGGTTGGTTACGCGGACAATCGACGGCAGAGGCAGCGTGCGGTGCGCAGCGGTTACGGCGCGCATGTCATAGGTTTCGCCGTTGGCGGTGCGCTTGTTGTGGAAGTCGTCGCCGTACCATGAAGCCATGCCGGTTTCAACGTAGCCGTAATCTTCGCGCGGGGTGTAGCTTTGCCCCATAACGGTATACGGGTTGCCGACTTTGTAGATGCCGCCGTCGGCTTTGATGGCTTCGACTTCTTCGGTGAGGTTTTTGTATTCAAACTCTTTCGGCTCGGAAGCGCAGCCCGCCAGCAGAAGCAGGGTGCCGAGCCCGAGGCAGAAGTTCAGGTTTGTTTTCAATCTCGTCATTTGTATCGTTCCTTTGCGTATCGTCATAACCGGAATTCCGGCTTTTGTAAAGCTTCAACAGCAAGTTATTGACTGTTTGTTTTTATGCAGAAGCGCCAAAATTTTTTTGACAATTATAAACTTTGCGCTTATTATACGCGTCAAATCCTTAACAAAAAGTAAGAGAATTGCCAATGTTGAAGAAAAGCCGGGTATTTTTAAGTTGTATGGCTCTGGCCGGAGCCGGGTTCGGAGCGGCGGCCGGGTTTGGCGCGGAGGAAGCGCGGGCGGCGGAGATGATACGCCCCGAGGACGAGGCTCTGCTGGCGGATATTTTTGCGCCGGCGGGCAGCGCGGAGGTTTCCGGCGGGCGGGCGGCCGTTTCGGGACAGGAAGACGGCAGCGGTACGGAGATGAAAGGCGCGCGCGCCGCGAGCCGGGTGCAGGCGGTACCGTTGAAGGTTATACGAAGCAAGGCGGCAGCAGCGGCTGACAGTTCTGCGGCGGTCAATAAGAATAACGGCGCAGCGGCGGGGAATGATGGCGCCGCGGCAAAGAAGAACGGCGGCACAGCGGCAGAGAAGAGCAACGAGATAACAGCGGGGAACAGTGCTGCAACGGCGGGGAATGGCAGAGCAGCGACGGAACACAGCGTTGCAACGGCGGGATATTATGGCGCGGCTGCAATGGAAAAGGGCGGCGCAAGAGAGGCAAAAGCGGGCGGAACCGAGGAAATTATTTATGTTTATCCGAATAAGAGCGAACGTGAAACAGCCCGTGCGCCTCTGGACGAATGGTATGACGCAGCGCAGCACAGATATACTGGTGCGGCAGAACGGGAAGACGGTGCCGGTACCGGGGCGGACCGGGCAACCGGCGCGTCTGGCCGTGCGGAAAATGAGGCTGAAATTGCCGCATATCGGGAGCAGATAGCTTCCTGCCTTGATGCGCGCGCGGACGGGCTGGATTTGGAAAAGGCCATGCTCTATCAGGGAAACGTTTATGACGCGGCGGCATATCTGTCGCAGACGTTTGCAGAAGTCAACGCCTGTTATGAAAATATCGGTTATGACATTATCAACGCATATTATGACGGTAATCCCGAGATGCTGGCGGCGTTTGCCCAAAAGGCGCAGAGCTTTTATGTCGGCGGGGCGGATACGGGATTTAATCCGAAATTCTGCGGCGAAGACTGTTCGATGCAGGCGGTGGCCGATGCACAGACGGAGCAGTTTGCGGCGTTCAGGACTTATCTGGCACGGCTGCTGGCCGAACGGCCGCAGGAGAAATTGACCGGGCAGGGGGGAAACCTGACTTCACGGCCGCAGGAAAAGCTGACCGGGCAGGGGAAAGACCTGACTTCCCGGATGCAGGGGGAATGAGCGGCGCAGATGGCAGACGAAGCGATTTATCCCAGCAGGAATCCGTATCTTATCGGGCATGACGAAGAAGTGCGGCTGTTTTTGTCGGCGTACAATTCCGGCGCATTGCATCACGGCTGGCTGATTACCGGCGACGAGGGAATCGGCAAGGCGACGCTGGCCTATAAAATTGCACGTTTTCTGTTGGCGGCGGAAACCGGCAAAACTTACGAAACGCTGGAGGTTCCGGTTGACGGTCCGGTGTTTGCGCAAGTGGCGCAGAAGTCGCATCCCGATTTTAAGGTGCTGGAGCGCGACTTTACCGAGACGGATAAGAAAAAGCTGATTAAGGCGATTAATCAGGGCGAAGAAGTCGACGACGAAATGAAACAGGGGCTGAAACGTTCGGCGGTGATTAAAGTCGAAGATGTGCGCGGCGTGGTGGAATTTCTCGGCAAGAAATCGTTTAACGACAACTGGAGGGTGGTGATTGTGGACAGCGCCGACGATTTGAACGTTTCTTCGGCCAATGCGCTGTTGAAAATTTTGGAAGAGCCGCCGCTTAAAAGCATTCTGCTGCTGGTGTCGCACAATCCGGGGAAATTGTTGCCGACCATCCGCTCGCGCTGTGCGAAGCTGGCGCTGAAACCGCTGCAGGAAACCGAGGTGGCGAGCCTGCTGCGGCGGTATAAGCCGTCGCTGAAAGAGGCTGAAGTGCAGGGGCTGGCGAAGATTGCGGCGGGGAGTATCGGACGGGCGCTCAAGTATGCCGAAAACGACGCGCTTGAAATGTATGAAAATATTAAGAAAATCTGTTACGGCGGGGCAAAATGCGACGGCGGGCTGTTGCTGGAACTGGCAGGCGACGTTGCCGGCGACGAAGACTGCTGGTATCTGTTTGCCGAGCTGGTCTGCCGGTTTGTACGCGACAATCTGCCCGATGCGGCACATCCGCGCGAGCTGTACGAGGCTTATGAGGCGACGCTGAAAATCCTCGACGAGACGGTGCGGCTGAATATGGATAAGAAACTGGCGGCGCTGCAAATCCTGACCGGGCTGGGCAGCGCGTGCTGACAGGTAGGCTTTGCCGTAACAATTGCGGCCGAAGAGGAGAGAACGCTTATGTCGGTTAAGGATATTATATTTGTCGTGTTGGCCGCGTGTCTGATGTGTTATTTGCATCGGCGAGATATGCTGGGACGGGCGGCGGCCGAACTGGGAACGGTGGTTTCCGTGCTGGCTGTATGGCTGGTTTTGACGGCGGTGACGTGGAAACTGATGGCGTATGTCGGCGTACCGCTGCCGGTGGCACTGGCAACAGAGGTGCTGGGTGGTGCATATTTACAGTTTATTGTGCTGGCGGCGGTGTTTTATTATAAGAATTTTGACGATTAGGCGGCGATGCCTAGATACGACGAAAAGAAGCCGGACAGGCTGAAACCGGCTGCCGCTCGGAAGCCGACGTTCCGGAGCTGCCATTTAGAAACAGCTGTTTCAGAAGCCGTCGTCCCCGGAGCCGCCGTTCAGAAATCGCTGTTTCGGAGCGGCCTTTCAGAAGCTGCTTATTAGAAATAGTACCTGTCGTGTAAAAGCTGTTCGTCAGAAGTGATTTTTCCGAAACGGCGTTCGGCTGTATTGATGTTGCCGCAGCAGCCGTAATTTACCATACCGATAGAGAGAAAAGTAAATAATATAAGGAGAATAATAATTCCTACGGCATGAAGAAAGAAGTTCCGGCAGCGGGCGCGTCTTTGCTTTTGCAACAGGGATTGCTGCGCCAGAAGAAGTGGTGCACGGGAGGTATTTATGTCAAAATTTTGCGGCGAGCGAGAGGTTCCCGCGTCAAAGTTTTGGGGTGCGATCCTGCAGATGGAATTTACCGATACCGGAATTGCCAGGGCGGGTTGTGCTATGTTATTGGCGGAGGAGCTGCCAAAGGGCTGTTTTGCTGTCGGGGTTTGGGGCGGCAGAATTGTTTTTCTCAGTTTATAAAGGAGTATAAATTCTTCACATACGCCGATGATTAGGCAAGGGATGAGTAAAGTTAAACCGCTTTCGAGCATAGCAAATATGCATAAGACGACTATTGTCAGGCGAAAACAGGGCTGATATTTGTGCCAGAACGGAAACCGCGTTGTTTTTTGGGGGGTATCGGTTTTGCAGTTTTGGGCTTCCGGCGGTGTTGGTGCAGCGACGTGCCGGGCTTTCAACCGGCGCGAGAATGCGGCGGGAAGCGGCAAAAGACATAATGCCGACAGGCCAAAGAACAGGCAGCGCCAAATAATCTTAGGCATGAAGCCTGAGATACTTGCGAAGTTCGTAAGAAAGAAGAGAAATATGATGAGGAGGGCAATCAGACAGAAATACGGCAGCAGGGCATCGCGGCGGGGCGTACGGAAATCAAAAGCCGAGCGGCGGATGTTGTTAATGTCGTTCATTCCGCGGTATAGTATGTTCAACATTACGGGAACGGATAACAGCAGCACGAAAGAACTATAGAGGATAAATTCGGAAGGATCCACAAAGGTTATTTTGTCGGCAAATATGGAGTAGGGGAAGAATACAATGAACCATATCAGCCCGAGGATGACTTGCGGGTATATCCGGCGGGTATGCAGAGCCAAGGCGGTGAAAAATATTATCAATAATGTTTTGGCAAGACAGCTCAGCGGCGTCTCGACAACCCAGCGGAAAGCCCAGCCGATATACCAGCATTTGGCGATAACCAGTGCGGTTATGATTTTGACGATGGTGTCGGTCATGACTGATATGGAGAATTTGGCCGCAGTTGCGGTGCAGGTTGCGGCGGTGTCGGTTGTGGCAGTGGCTGTGGCTGTGTTGTCGGTTGCGGGGGCTGCGGCGGTGGCAGCGGTTGCGGGGGCTGCGGCGGCAGTGGTTGTGGGGGAAGCTGCTGCGGCGTCAGTGTTGGTCATGCTTTTTTCCTTGAACAATAAAATTTCATTTAGGGTAGCATTGTACTGAAAAAAAGCAAGTATTTTTGTTTGGGGCGGTGCTTTTTAAGGCTTTTTAAACGCTCGGAAAGTATTATGGACAGCGATTGCGAAAGGATAAAACGAATATGTTTACAGACAGCCATTGCCATATTGAAGATGACGCAACCGCGTTTCGGGCAGGTGAAGCCGGCGTCGGCGTGATTTTGAATGCGGGAAAGGATTTGGATGAGGCGGCGGCGCAGCTTTTGATGTGCGAGCGGATGGACAGTCTGCGGGCGGCGCAGAGCGCGGCGGACAGGGGCAGACCGGCCGGCGTTGCGGGAGAGCTGAACGGCACCGGAGCAGGAGGTGGGGAAGGCACCGGGGCAGGAGACGGGGACGGCGGCAGCGGCGAGAATGAACAGTCTGCCGGCCGGGGCAGCGAGGCGTGCGGCGGGACAATGAAGCGGATTATTCCGCAGATGTGGACGTCGGCGGGCGTGCATCCTGACAGCGCACCGAATAAACTGGGGCGTATCGGCGTGGCGGAAATCGTGCGAGCGGCGGAACATCCGAAAGTCATTGCCATCGGCGAATGCGGGCTTGATTATCACTACGGCGCAGATGCCAAAGCGGAGCAGAAAGAAATGTTTGCGCGGCACATTGAGGCAGCGGGCATTACGGGACTTCCCTTAATGATTCACCAGCGTGAGGCGGAGGACGATATGCTTGATATGCTGCGGCGCGGGGCGGAGAAATTCGGCGGGCTGGCCGGGGTTATCCACTGTTTTACGTCGACGCAGGCGTTTGCAGACGCGGTGCGGGAGCTCGGATTTTACATTTCGGCGTCGGGCATCGTTACGTTTAAGAGCGGGGCAGACGTGGCGGCGGTTTTTGCATCGTATCCGGCAGATAAAATCCTGATTGAAACCGACAGTCCGTATCTGGCGCCGGTGCCTTACCGCGGCAAAACCAACGAGCCGGCGTTTGTGGTAAAAACGGCGGAGAAAATTGCCGCAATTAAGGGCTTGACGATTGAAGAAACAGCGCGTATAACTACGGATAACTTTTTTAAATTGTACCGAAAAGCGAAACGATAAGAAGAAAGGTGTATCGTGTCCAAAGTCATTATTTTAGGTTCGGGAGCAGCGCCGGGCGTGCCGTCGCTGGCCTATGGTTTCGGCGATTGTGATCCGAAAGAGGAAAAGAATATCCGGCTCAGGTCGGGAACGTATATGGAAATCAGCGGGGTGAAACTGCTGATAGATACGTCGCCGGATTTGCGGATGCAGCTAATTTTATCGAATATCCGCGATGTGGACGCAGTGTTTTATACCCATGCGCACGCAGACCATCTGCACGGAATTGACGATTTGCGCGAGATTAACCGGATTACCGGGCGCGCGATTGAACTGTTTGCCTCGCCGGAAAATCTGAGCGTTATCCGGACGAGGTTTCCGTATCTGATTGTCGAGAAAGGGGAAGACGTGGATCCGGTATATCGCGCGGCGCTGCACCCGAATGCGTTTGAATACGAAAAGAGCTTTTATTTCCGCGAACTGAAAGTTACGCCGATAAAATTACAGGGGCATAACGTGGAATGCAGCGGGTATATCTTTAATGACGGCGAAGTCGTGCATATTTCCGATTTTCGGGATATTCCGGAGAGCGCGTTTGAGTTTATCAAGCGGCGGCCGGAAGTGCTGATTATGCCGCTGACAACGCCGGAGGGAACGCGGTTTCATGCAGGTTTGACGACACTTTTAGAATATGCAGAGCGGATTAAGGCGAAGAAGACGATTATTACGCATATGGCGGTCGAATGCGACTATGCGGCAGTTAAGGCGCAATGCCCGGCGGGCGTGGAACCGGCGTACGACGGCTATGAAGCCGAGTGGGCGGACGCGGGCGCGCAGGCGGAGGGCTTTTAAGAGGAAGCGGTGCGCCGGATGGTGTTCTGACGGGGTACGCGCGGCAGGCGTTGCGGCGGCAGGCGGACGGCGGCTCCGGAGAGAAAATGGGCGTTGCGGCGGCAGGCGATAAATGACGGCGCGGCGGTGCAATGTACGGGCGTTTCGGGCAGGGTACGCGCGGCAGGCGTTGTCGGGCGGCAGATGTCGGTTTCGGACAGAACCGGAGCGGCGAACAGCAGTGCGAGCGGTTTCGGAGAGAACGGCGGCGAATTAAAAACAAAGAAAGGAAAAGAATATGTTATGCATTTACCATATGGCGGATCACGACGGCAAAGGGTCGGCGGCGATTGTCAAATACGCGCATAAGGACTGTGAGCTTCTGGGATATAATTACGACCAGGAAATTCCGTATGCGGAGATTGAAAAACATCAGGAAATCGTTATCTGCGACATTTCTTTTCCGATGGACTATATGTTCAAGCTGCACGCGGAAAAAGACCTGATATGGATTGACCACCATGCGTCGGCGATTGCGCAGTATGACGAAAAACTCAGGGAAGAGGGCGGTTTCGGGATTAAAGGGCTGCGCGCGGTCGGCACGGCGGCAATCGAGCTGACCTGGCAGTATTTCTTTCCGGCGCAGCCGGTGCCGGAAGGGGTAAAGCTGCTGGCGCTCAACGATTTGTTTGATTTGCGCGACAAAAGGGTGCGTCCGTTTGAGTTTGCGTTTCAGGCGCTGGGCGTCAACCGGCCGTACGAGCGGGTGTGGCGCGATTTGTTTGAGGGGCGGATTGATGTGCCGCTGATGGTGGAAAAAGGCAATGCGATTTTGTCTTACATCAGGCACCGCGACTACCGCCTGTCGCGCAATATGGCGTTTGAGGGGACGTACAACGGGCTCCGGTTCATTGCCGCGAATATGGCGCAGGCGGGGTCGGACTTTTTTGAGTCGCTGGACAATATCGCCAATTACGACTTTATGGTCAGCTTTTCCTTAAACAAACGCAGCAAATGGAATTTGTCGTTCCGGACGGTGAAAGACAATGTGGACGTATCGGCGATTGCGGCGGCGTTCGGCGGCGGCGGGCATAAAAAGGCTTCGGGGGCGTCGGGGCTGGATAAGCTGCCGGAATTTCTGACGCAGAATGTGCGCGAGTGGACGAAGTTTAACTAGGGAAAGCGTCGGAACCGACCGGCGGATGGCTGCGGTTTGTTTGGGAGGCCGGCAGCGGTGCCGTCTGACGGGCGACGGATGTACCGGGCTAAGAAAACCGACAGCGGGGCGCGCCAAGCCAATAGAACCAGTGCGTGGACGGTGGTAAAAAAATGGTGGTGGGTGCGCTAGGTAAATAGAGCCGATGGCGGCAGGATTTGAAACAAGGGCATAGAAAAAGAGCGTTCGTGTGAACGCTCTTTTTTTGTATGATGCCTTCAGCTTTAGACAATGTCTTTGCCTTTGGCTAAATTAGCAATCATTTTGCAGACACCGCCGCCGACAATGTATATTGCACAGCAGGCGAGAATAAACACGAGGCCGCACAATGCTCTTACCAGGGCAGGAGCGGTGCATCCGATATTGAATATGATGCAGAAGCTGAGGGCAGCTGCGCATATTAAAAAGATGCTCAGTGTTGAAAAGATCACAATTGCAACAATGTCTTCTCTTTTATCTGCTTTAGTTCTCATAATTCTTGATTTTTTTAACGAGGTTCGGCCCTGTTGCCTAATCCTTCGTGAAACAACGCCACAAGGACTGCCGTTTCAAAATTTAACATAATTAGGTTTTTATGCCGCATTATGAAAAACTTTCAGCATTCAGAACAGAGGAAGCCTCTAAACCAAAATTGTGAAAACCGTTTTCCAATAATACGACATAATATTTTTTTACGTTTCCATTATACTCTTTTTTTCAGGTTTTGGCAAGATGTTTTTATGTTGTAAATTCAGCTTGTTGGCGGCGGAATTTTTTATTTTTGCAAAAAAGTTTGAACTTTTTTAATCCAATTCCGTTATACCAGATGTAAGTTGTGATTTTTGCGAAAGAGATTTAACGATGGACAAGATTTCGGAACTTTTGGCGGAAGCCGGCCCCCTGTATCGCAAACGCCGCAAAGCGCGCCAGTTTGCGGCAGGGACGCTGTGTTCCCTGCTCTGCGGCGTCTGGTTCGGCGCGGCGGTGCTGCTGCCGGAGCGGGCGGCGGACGAAACGCAGCTGGAAGCGTATTATGCGGCGTTGTACGAAAGCGACGGTTACTTTACTTACGGTGTGGCGGCGGACGATATTTTGCCGCTCGACGGGTACGGCTTTTATGAGGTCAGCTGATGGAAAAGCTGAGCTGGCTTCATAAACGGCTGGTCAGAAGCGTGGTGAAAAAAATGCTGAACCGCGCCGACGAGGACGTTGAACAGGAAATCTACATCCGCCTGTGGCAGAAGTTTCCGACTTATCGCGAACAGGAGAAGCTTGGTGCCTGGATACGGGTGGTGGCGGAGAATTTTTGCAAAGATTATCTTAAGAGCAAAAGCCGAAAGCTTTTGGCGGCTTCGGTCGGGGAGGAAGAAAGCGGGCTGGCCGATATGGCAGCGGCAGACAATCCCGAACGGGCGTGGCTGCGCAAATGCCGGCAGCAGCTGATTCTTGAGGCGGTAGACGCATTGCCGGGGGATATGCGCCGGGCGGTGGTGCTGGTCGAATTTGACGGGCTGAGCTATGACGCGGCAGCAAAAAGGCTGGGCATCAATCCCGGAACGCTGAAGTCGCGGCTGCACAACGCCAAGCAAAAACTGCACGAAAAGCTGGCGTATCTTGAGCTTTGACGGATGTGCCGGGCGGCCGGCGGTACAAAAAGTGCAGCGGCGGCGGAAAAGGCGCAAACCCAAAACGTTTGTGCAGACGGCATGACGCGAGGGACAACGGACGGTTCGGGAGATTTCGAACGAGGGATTAACAAGATAAGGAAAGGATTTTGACAATGGAAAAAGGAAGAAAGAATATGCTGATTGTTGCGGGAGCCGCTTTTGCCGGCGGCGTGGCGGTAACCCTGACGGTACTGGCGCTGGCATTTTGCCCGGCGAAACGCCATGGCATGTGGCACGGAGGCTGGCACCGCGATATGCCGCGGGCGGAGATGCGTCTGCCTACACGGCATCATCCGGAGGGGCGCTTTGACGGCGAACGCCATCGAGAATGGAAATATCGAGCAGACAGGGGGGACGCTCCGCGCCGCTTTGGGCATCCAGGCTTTCATCCCGAACGGGCGCTGAAGCACCGCTTTGCGGAAAAGCTGCAACTGACAGATGAGCAGAAAGCGCAAATCGAACAGTTTCGCAAAGAGGATATGGCGCAGATGGAGCCGCTGTTTAAACAAATGGACGACCTGCGCGCCAAAGCTGACAAGCTGCGCGAGGAAAACAAGGCGCGGTTTGAGAGCGTACTGACAGACGAGCAGAAAGAAATTCTTGCGGCGATGCATGAGCGGCGCGCACAGATACGGGAACGGCGTGCGGAGATGCGGGGACGCCGGGCTGAGATGAAGGAACGGCGTGTACTGGCGGACGGGCAGCGTGATGTTTACGGAAAAAAACAACTTGAAAAAACGCAGCCTGCGGGGGAGGAAACTGTTTCCGCCGAGTAGGCCGCAGGATGCTGCCGGATATCAAAAAAGCCGCTGACTTTAGGGTCAGGGGCTTTTTTATGACTTTTTTTCGGTTAATACTAAAAAAATTTCTGCAAAAATGCAATGCGGGCTGTCAGTATCGGAAAATTTCAAATTTTTCGCGGGCGGCAGCCTGTCTGGCGGCGCGTTGAAGTTTGTTTTCATGTTTTTTCCAAACTAAACGGACCGTAAAAACAACGGCGGAAAATGCAATTGCGCCATATTGCAGTATAACGGCGGCATTTTCCATAAAATTTCCATGTTCCATACTCTAATAATTTAAAGTGTTACCTAAAAATTCTTTTTACGATACGGCATATAACATGGCATATTTTTTTTGTCAATAGCTTTTTGGCAATTTTTTTGAAAGGGGAAAAAGCCGTGTTGCGGATTAGGCGTTACTTTTTGGGGGGGGGAGAGATGCCGTGTTGCGGATTAGGCGTTACTTTTTGGGGGAGATATGCCATGTTGCGGATTAGGCGCTACTTTTTGGGGGTGAGAGATGCCGTGTTGCGGATTAAACTTTACTTTTGATGATAAATATGGTATTTTCTTTTTATATTTGGCAGAAAGGGGCGCTATGGTTAACAAAACGGCGGCATTTGCAACTTTGCTGACGCTCGGAGGGGCGGCGAATGGCGGCATGGCACAGGAAAGCATGGCGCAGGAAGGGCAGGTTCCAGCGTCTGAGAATAATCAAATTTTGGCAGAAACTCGCACGGATACCGACAGCAGTCCATTGCGCGAACAAACGGCGGATAGCGCTCTTGAGCCGCAGTGCTACTATAATTATATTCATTTTGACAGAGATGGATACTGTGGGGAAAAAAGGCGGGAGTGTTACCGAGTGGCCGGGGCGTCATATTCATTGTTTCCGCTGAAAGAGCGGGCGGTGATGGACAGCTTTTTAGACGGAGGAAAAGGCGGGGTGGTTGTCAACCAATATGTCATCTCTGATGAAAATGCATTTGCGATGGCAGCGGGCAACCGTGATTTTCAACAAGCTATGGCTCAATTTCAGGCAAAAGCAAACGGGGTAAACTCACAGATAAAAACACTTGATGATGTGAAAGCTTGTCTGGAGGAAGAGAAGAAGACAAGAAAAAGGGGAATTTTGCAAAAATGGGCGGATAGCTTGGGGCTTAGCGCCGCGATAGAAGCTAAAAATGCGGTGGCAGAAATTAATGCATCTAACCGTTCTGACGCAGTTCTTGCGCATGAGGGGACGCACTGGCAGGATAATGATATTCTCTCAGGCATTCAAACGGGGAAGTTAATGGTGAAACCGGAACATCATTACGCGTTGAAAATGATCAGCGAAATGAAAGCCCGGATGGCGGAAGCCAAGGTTCAGGGAAAAGATGCAGCGCAGGGTTTGGCAACATTTGAGCAGGAGTGTCTAGACGAGTATCGGACGGAATTTACGCAAGATGCACGGGGAAGATTTGGAAATGCCGTCCGCCGGAGACAGCTGGCGTTGGCGATGGACAGCTTGGGAATGCAAAAAGTTGTTCAGCCAACGTATCCCGACGATGTGAAGTACGTGCCAAACAACGATGTGCAGGACGGGTGGGTACAGATGGCATTTTACAGTACGCCCGAGCAGAAATATTGCGTTTATTTCAGGCCAGACAGCGTGGCACAAAATGTTACGCAGTTTACGGATAAATTTAATGAGGTGCATCCCTTTAATGTGCTTCTTGACGAAAAAAAAGAGCCGATTAAAGATAAAAACGGGAATATGATTGCCGTTACGCCTGATTCATATACGCCAGCTGAAGATGCGGTGATTGCGCTGGAAGGCATGAAGCCGTCTTATGGCGATGAAACGATGAGAATTAATTATCGTCAGGCTATGCGGAAGATGCTTCAGCCTTTATCTTCTGAAGAAAGGCAACTGGTGGTCGACAAGCTTAACAGCAGCGCCTATCAGCCGGTACAAAATTTGGAGATACGGCAGAATCTTGCATCTGATGACATTACGTCTTTGCGAGAAGAGACATGGCTGGACGGAATGCCTAAAGAAGAATGCATGGCACGGGCGCTTGACGGCAGCGTGAAACGCATGGAGCGGGAGTATATGCAGCAAAGTGCCGATAAGGCTCAATCTTATGTGGCGGTCAGCCCGCAGGGGGAAGCAATTAAAAAGACGATGACCGCAGAGGCATTTTTGCAGAAAGCGCAAGCAATGCGGCACGAACGTTAAACAGATAAAATGCCTGCGGCGAAAAGGGGAAATTCCCTTTTTAAATCTTTTTAAACGTCTTGAAACTATATTTCCGATAACAGGAAAGAAAAATTTTATCTGATTTAGGGGAGACAGGTTATGGCAAAAACAGTTATTCTGATGATGGACTCTTTCGGGATCGGCGGGGCAAAAGACGCGGCGGCGTTCGGCGATGCCGGCGCGAATACGTTTCTGCATATTGCGCAGAATTATCCAGAGTTTGGCGGAAACGGGCTTGCGCTGCCCAATCTGGAAGCGCTGGGACTGGCGAATGCGGGCGAGCTGGCGTCCGGTGTCCGTGCTCCGTTGGTGTCAGAGCGGGCGAAAATGACGCTTGCCGGCAGGTGCAAATACGGCTGTATGGAAGAAATCAGCGCCGGCAAGGATACGATTTCCGGACACTGGGAAATGGCGGGCGTGCCGGTGCGGCAGGATTTCGGGCACTTTCCGCTTGAGTATCCGTCGTTTCCGGCAGAGATGGTTGCCCGCATCTGCGAGCGGGCGGGGATTCCGGGCATTCTCGGCAACAAGGCGGCGTCGGGCACGGTAATTATCCAGGAACTCGGCGAGGAACATCTGGCGAGCGGAAAGCCGATTTTTTACACTTCCGCCGACAGCAACCTGCAAATTGCGGCGCATGAGGAAAAGTTCGGGCTGGAACGGTTGTACAAATTGTGCGAGATTGCTTTTGAAGAGGTGAAACCCTACCGCATTGCGCGGGTGATTGCCCGGCCGTTTGCAGGAGAGAAGAACGGCGCTTTCGTGCGGACGAAAAACCGGCACGACTATGCGCTCAATCCGCCGGCACCGACGATTCTGGACAAGGCAAAAGCGGCGGGGCTGCAGGTTACGGCAATCGGCAAGATTTCCGACATCTACGCCGGGTCGGGCGTTACGCGCAAGGTTTTGGCGAGCGGGCTGGAAGAGCTGTGGGACAAGACGCTTGAAGAAGTGCAGAATCTGAAAGGCGACGGCATTGTTTTTACCAACTTTGTCGATTTTGACATGATGTGGGGGCACCGGCGCGATGTCAAAGGCTATGCGGAAGGGCTGATGTATTTTGACCGCCGCCTGCCGGAGCTGGAACCGCTGCTCGGCGAAGACGATGTTGTGTTTATCACCGCCGACCACGGGTGCGACCCGACATACCCCGGCAGCGACCATACGCGCGAGTGCGTGCCGGTGCTGATGTTCGGGCGAAAGGTTCCGGCGCAGAATATCGGGCGGCGCAAGACTTATGCCGACATTGCGGAAACGATTGCGGCGAAGTTCGGGCTGGAGCCGTTCGGAATCGGTACGGCGTTCTGATGCGGACGCGGGAAGAAATCGGACGCGTGAGGAAATCGGAGACGGATGCCTGGCGGCAGCGGGGCGGTTTATTTCGGGCGCGAGGCTGGGGAAAAAGGCAAATAATACTTGGCGGGCGGAAAAGTTGTGTTATATTCGCCTATTATGAATTAAATTGATGCAATGTAAGGAGTATTCGTGTTAGCAGGATTAATCACGGCACTGGCTGCCGTTGTGTCGGATCAGGCATCCAAGGCGCTGGTGTTCGGCTTTTTGGCGGAAACGCAGCCGGTGGTGGCGGTAACGCCGTTTTTCAATCTGGTGTCGGCGTGGAATACGGGCGTCAGCTTTTCGATGTTTGACAATCTGGGCGGGGCAGGCGTGTATATCCTGTCGGCGTTTTCGCTTGTGGTCGTCGGTTTTCTGCTGTACTGGCTGAGCCGCGAAAAGACGCTGCTGATGCAGGTTTCGCTCGGCATGGTTATCGGCGGGGCAATCGGCAATGTTATTGACCGGGTACGCATCGGCGCGGTATTTGATTTTCTGGACGTGCATTTCGGCGGTTACCACTGGCCGGCATTCAATCTTGCCGACAGCTTTATCTGCATCGGCGCGGTATTGATTATCTGCGACGGCCTGCTGGTGCGCAAATGCGATAATACGACAACATCATCTAGCAAAGGATAGAAAAAATGAAAAAAGCATTTATTTTACTGGCGGCGGCGTTGTTTTTATCCGGCTGCGGCCTGACGAAAGAAGATTTGGGAATGGCGGCGTCCAAACCGGACGAGACGCAGGTAACACGGCGCAACCAGCTGGTTATTCCGCCGGATTTTGACGTTCGCCCGCAGCAGTAGGCGCGAAGCGGAGCCGGCGTTCCGGGCGGGAACAGGGCCGGGGCGGCGGTCGGAACAGCGCATCGGAGAAATGCAGTAACGGAACGGCGTCCGGGACAGTGTTCCGGGCGGGGCAGATAGCGTCTTTGGCGGGGCGAAGCCCGAACAGCGGAGGAAAATTAATGCGAACGGGAAAAACGTTTTGGCGGCGAAACATCAGGGCGGCAGCATTCGGGCTGCTGTTGGGCTGTGCTTTATGCTGGCGGGCGGGAACGGCGGAAGCCAAGCTGATGAACCTGTCGCACTTTACGCTTGGCAACGGGCTGGAAGTGGCAGTGGTCGAGAACCATAAGGCGCCGATTGTTTTGCAGATGCTGTATTACAAGACGGGGTCGGTTAATGACCCGAAAGGCAAGGGCGGAATTGCGCACTTGTTGGAGCATATGATGTTTCGCGGTACGAAACGGCTGCCGGACCAGGCTTTTAACCGGCTGACGGAAGAACACGGGGCGGTAAGCAATGCCTATACGACCTATAATGAAACCGGCTATTATGAATTTTCGGACATTGCAAAACTGGAGCTGATGATGGCGATGGAAGCCGAAAGAATGTCCGGGCTGGAGATGGACGAGGCAGCTTTTGCCAAAGAGCGCGACGTGGTGCTGCAGGAACGGCGGCAGCGTTTTGAAACCAACCCGGTGCCATTGTTTTACGAAACCCTGAATAAAATTTTGTGGCAAGGCCATCCGCTGGCAAATCCGGTCAGCGGCAGCCCGGAGGAAATCAAAGCGCTGTCTGTGGCGGATGCGCGGGATTTTTACCGCTGTTATTATCGTCCGGACAATGCGCTGCTGGTGCTGGCAGGCGATATTGGTGCCAGAGAAGCGAGAGATTTGGCGCAGAAGTATTACGGCGGCATTGCACGGCCGGAGGGCAGCGTTCCGCAGCCTGAATTTGAAAAAGGGCGGGCGGCCGAGGCGGAAACGGCAATGAAACTGGCGGGAGTGGAACAGCCGCGCTATGCCGATTATATCCGGCTGGATGCGGGAGAGTTTTCCAAAACCGACATCCTGTCGCTGCAGCTGCTGGCGGAATATCTGGCAGGCGATGACACGGCGCCGTTGTATGATTGCCTGGTTTATCGCGGCAAAACGCTGCTGGGAATAGATGCGGACGTTTCGTATGACGACAAGCTGGGCGGCACGTTTGCCTTTTATGCGACGCCGGCGCCGGAATGGCTGGAGCGGGCAGTCCTGGACGGCTCGGGTGCGCTTCGGGCAGTGAAAGAAGAAATCGGCAGAGCTACGGAAAAAGCTTTGGCAGGGCTGACGGAGGAAAAACTTGACAAGATTAAAAACCGTACGCTGGCGGATACGGTATATTTGCAGGAGAATCCGCAGACGGCGGCGGCTTTTGCCGGCGGAATGCTGACGGCGGGATATTCTCCCGACGAGATTATGAATTTTGATGCGGCGGTGCAGGCGGCAACGGTTTCCGACATTCGGGCGGCATGGGCAAAGGTTCAGGCTTCCCGGGCGCGGGCGACGGGCTGGCTGGAAGGGAAAAACGCCGGCAAAGATACTGGTTTTTCGGGCGCTGATGCAGAGGCGGCAGAAAGGGAGAACGCAGGCAAAAGAGGGAGCTTGTAGGATAATGGAACATAACGGAAAACAGGACAGCGGGAAGGAACGCTTTTTTATGCTGCCCGGGGGAGAAAATGTGCCGGCTGAGGGTGAAACTGTGCCGCTTGGGAGTGAAGCTGTGAAGGTTAAGGGAGAAACTGTGCTGCCCGGGGGAGAAAATGTGCCGGTCAAAGGTGAGACTGTGACGGCTGAGGAGGCAGAGGCGGCAGAGGCGGCTACTGGTGCCGGACGGGAACAGTTCTGTATGCGGCGCTGGGCAAAAATGCGTTTTGGCGGACAGCGCGGGGCTTGGAAACGCTTTGGGGCGTTGGGCGGGGCGCTGATGATTATTGCGGCGGCCGGGGCGGCAGTTTATACGGCCGGTTATACGGATTGGAACGAGCCGGCGCTGAACGCGGAGAAAATTCTGGCACAGTCCAAACTCGGCGGGCGGACGTTCAAAGGCGAAGTGCAGGAAGTCAGCGCGCTGGGCGGCAAGGTGCGGGCGTATCTGATGGAGGAGCACAGCGTGCCGCTGGCGGCGGTATCGTTCGGGTTTGCAAAAGCCGGGCGCGCCTATGAGCCTAAACCGGGGGCGGCGCTGCTGGCAGAAAGCGTATTGTCAGACGGGGCGGGGCGGTTTGACCGCCGTGAACTGCGCGAGCTGATGAAAGAGAAAGGCATTAAGCTCAGCGTTACGGCGACGGCTGACCGGCTGGAGTTTTCGCTCAGCTTTGTCAAACAGTTTGAAAAGGAAGCGCTGGAAGTTCTGCGTGCGGTGATGTATGAGCCGCATTTGAAGCGGGAAGACATCGAACTGGCGCGGCGGCAGCTGGCCGTGCTGCGGCAGCAGCGGCGGGAGAATCCGCAGCAGCAGCTCGGCGAACTGGTCAGGACGGAATTTTACGGTTCCCATCCGTACGGGCGGGAGGATATTCCCGACGAAAAGGCGCTGGCGGCGGTTACGGCCGAAGACATCAGAGCGTATCTGCGTTCCTTTATGGGCAAAGACAATCTGGCGGCAGGAATTTCCGGCGATATGGACAAGGCGGAAGCCGAGGCCTTTCTGGCGCAGGCGTTCGGCGGGCTGACGGATAAGGCGGCGGGGACGGCGCTGCCGGCGTTTGCGCCGGATTTCCGGCAGGAAGCCGCGGTGCGTGAATCGGACGTTTCGGCGCAGAGTTTTGTTTTGGCGCTGGCGCCGGGTGTGGCGCGGCTGGATAAGGATTTTTATCCGTTGTACGTTGCCAACCATATTTTCGGCGGGGCGGGACTGTCGTCGCGCCTGAGCCGGGCAGTGCGTGAGAAAGAGGGGCTGACTTACGGAATTTACAGCTATTTTTCCAACAGCGACGCCGGCGATTTGTGGCAGGTGTATTTTTCGGCAACGCCGGAGAATACGTCCCGGATTATGACATTGACGGCGGAGGAATATGGGGCTTTTTACCGGGACGGCGTTGGCGATGAGGAAGTCGAGCTGGCCAAAAAGAGTCTGATGTCGTCGTTTAACCTGCGGTTTGCGAGCCTGTTGGATATTGCAGACATGCTGGAACAGATGCAGGTGCAGGCGCTGGGCGCGGATTTTCTGAAAACGCGGCAGGCGCAGGTGGCGGCGGTTACGGCCGAGGCGGTCAACGATGCAGTGCGGCGGCGGATGCCGAAAAGCTTTGCGGCAGGGGCCGGCATGCGCGTGTTTGAAGTCAGCGGGGCGCTGAATGAGTGAACGCCCGTGAACGGCTGATTTTGCTCTGGACGTTTTATTTTCGCTTTTCATTTTGCTTTCTAACGATTTTTTAACCATCCTGTGGCATTAATATCTTTAATACATAAGGCAAATTGCGAGGTGTAAAAGGTAAATGAACACGTTGAACGATATTTTGGAAAAAGTAAAAAAATCCGGTTTGATGATTGTTTTGGGCGTGTTTTCTTTTTATTTTGCGATTAATGCCATCAAAGGCGACCGGGGCTTTTTCAAGTACCTTTATCTGAAAGGGAAGGTTGAGGCGGCTCAGGCGGAGCGCGAACATTATGCGGCGATAAAAAAAGATTTGGAACATAAGGTCGCAATGCTTTCGGAGCGGTCGCTCGATTTGGATTATCTGGAGGAACGGGCGCGCATTGTTTTGAATATGGTGAGCGACGGTGAATACGTCATTTTAGATAAAGATATTGATAAGAAGTAAAAAGAAATTGCCATTTAAAAAAATAATTGCTATAACTAGCGCCGAATACCGGAAAAATACGGGCGTTTGTGCCGTCCGTCCTGCCGGGAGAGGATTAACAGCAACGGGTTTTGCAATTGAGATACAAGAGACGACCGAGGAGACCGAAACCGCTTAATTACCAGCCGACGGAAAGCAGAGCCTTCTTTTCCGAAAAGGAATTTATTATCCGTTCCAACGGGCGGATGAAGGTGTTTAAAATTTCGCCGCGCCTGCAGTGGACGGTGTTTGCCGTTTTGGTCGGGCTGGGCGTCTGGATGGCGCATTCGTACCAGATGTACAGCGTTTCCGACCGGATTATTTCCTACCAGGAGCGCAAACTCGGCGAGACGCGCAGCGCATATGTCGATTTGATGAGCGACTTTGTTACGGTGCATAAAAATATTTCCGCATTGGTGGAGGATTTTGGCAAGGGTGCCGAAAAAAAGCCTGAAAACGTTGACGAATATCTGAAGCGGGCGGAAGTCATTGAAGAGAAAATCCGCCAGATTACGGCGCAGGAAGACTGGATTAACGAAAAAGACCTGAGCAAGAAAAGCGCGCTTAAAGACGCTTTGATTCACCGCGACGTAGCGATTGAAGAGAAAAAGCTGCTGGAGCAGAAAGTTGCGCATCTGGAGGAAATGGTCAGTTCGCTGCAGGCGTTTGAAATGGACATTTTGAAAAAAGTCGAGAGCATTTCCAACAAGGACATTGACAAAATAAAGACAACGATTTCGTCGGTCAACGGCGAGCTGAAAAAGCGCGGCAAATACTTTAACCCGCTGGCGAATTCCAAGAAAAACAGCAAGGGCGGGGTGTATATTCCCGACAATCCGGCTCTGGGGCAGAACGAGGAGCTGATGCAGCAGGTTACAAAAACGTTTACCGCGATTGACGACAGTTCCTATTACCGCGAGGCGATGAAACATGTTCCGGTCGGGAAACCGGTGTGGACATACTGGCTGTCTTCGCCGTTCGGTAAACGCTCCGATCCGTTCAATGCCAAAAGCGCGGCGCACAAAGGCGTTGATCTGGCATCGAACAAGGGCAACAAAATTAAAACGATGGCCGCCGGGAAAGTAACCCGCGCCGGGAATGCGACGGGATACGGCAAACTGGTGGAAATCGACCATGGCAACGGTTTTAAAACCAAATACGGGCATATGAACAAGATTTATGTGCAGCGCGGGGAAGAAGTCGCGATGGGGCAGGCCATCGGCGAAGTCGGGAATACCGGAAGGTCGACAGGGCCGCACCTGCACTATGAGGTTTTGTATGACGGCGTGCACATGGACCCGATGGCGTTTATCAAGGCGAAATGACGATGCCGGGAGGTGGAATTGCCAAAGCGCGGCTTTGTCCGGGGCTGCATCCGGGCGTAATTTTATTTGGACTGGGAGGCTGATACAATGAGAAAATTCAGACGCGTGCTGTTTTTGAAGCTGGCGAGGATGATGCGGGGCGAGAAGAATATCGTGCCGTGCATTATCAGCGCGGGAACGCGTATTGTCGGCAATATTACCGACGGAGACGTTATCCATATTGACGGAAGGCTGGACGGCGATGTTTCCTGCCGCGAACTGGTTATCGGCAGCACCGGGGCGGTTACCGGAAAAATTCAGGCGAAAAGTCTGGAACTTTACGGCGAACTGAATGGCTCGCTGGCAGTGGAAAACCTGTTTATCGCCGGTACGGCACGGTTTATCGGCGACTCGGTATATAAGACGATTGCGATTGAACCGGGCGCAGTGCTGGAAGGAAAATGCGCGGTTTCCAAAGGAAATGCAGCGGCGGTTGCGGATAAGGAAGCCGGTGCTGGCAAGGAGCAGTAGGCAGGCCGGAAAACGGGAGCGTGTTTCGAAGGCAGCGTGCGGATGGCCGACGGGGAGATGGAAACAGGTGTCGGCAACGGGCAGGCGGCCGACGGAAGGCCGGGAAACGCCGGGTTGAAATTCCGAGGGGCTGCCGGCTTAGAGATGCCGGGAAGAAAGAGCATATAGCGGCCAAAGACAGGGAATAGAGTTCAGACCATAAAAAAACAGCCGGAGAAAAATCGGCTGTTTTTTTATAATCAGAACTGTGAGAACCGGGTGTTAAACCGTGTACGGCAGAGCTTTCCGGTTATGAGCGGCACTTTTGCGGGCAATATGGTTCAGCAACGGCCGGCAAATTATCACAATAGGACAAATTGTTACAATCGGACAAATTAGAGCAGGCGCGCCGGTTCCGGAGCAGAAAGCATCTAAGGATTCAAGTTTGTTATCTCCAGTATGTAAAACATTATCCCGAGGAGGATGACAATGCAGGTCAGCTCCGGTTCGCGGTATTGGCCGGCACATATTGCAGCTGCGGCGATAACGGCAAGGCTGCAAGTCAGGTCGGTGATAAAAAAGTATCCCGTAAAACCGGTTCTGACGCGGGCGTTGATTTTCCAAGCGGCAAAAAATTTTCCGGCAAACAGCAGCGGTATAAACAACATCATGCGCAGGGCTTTTCCTGTCCATAGGCTGAAAGCTGCGAGGAACAGTACAATACAGACGGCGGTGAGGGCTGACAGAGCTATTTCTTTACGGTTCAGCCGATACCAATGCTTAAATTTTTGTGTCATAATGATAGAAATTGGTGAATAATAAGACATATGGTTAACTTAATTGCGCTAAATTTAGCCAGGGCAGAGATAAAAGTCAACTGTTTTGTGACTTTTTCGAGATTTGAACGGGGAACAGAAGCGAAGATGCTGAACCGGGGGAACGGTTTGTCCGGCCGGTTTGGTATGGCAAGAGGCTGCCGGTTAAGCGGGAGGGCAGCCCTTATGCCGTACGGTCAGGCACGATGAGAGGCTGTCGGTTAAGCGGGAGGG